>PPYE01432940.1_pt1 | contig 23005 bp, 16 predicted proteins | sample 1559881 | NCBI WGS metagenome assembly PPYE01 (sample SAMN08240022, study PRJNA423297) | Human gut metagenome, whole genome shotgun sequencing project. | reverse complement strand
AGTTGCAGAAGCTGGGCCGGCCAAAGCCGTAGTAGTGGATTTCGTGCTCCCCTTGGTGGGTGGGAGAATTGGGGTCTGCTACCACGTGACAAAACAAAAAATGGCCCCCGAAGGAAGCCATTTTTTGTGTATGCAAAAGGTTTACTTGTTTGCGAAACTCTGATCTAAATGGGCCAGGATGCTGGCTACCTGGGCCCGGGTGGCGGTGCCTCCGGGAGCCAAGGTGCCGTTCTCATGGCCGTTGATCAGGCCCTTGCCGTTGGCCCAGCTCAGGGCGGTTTCCGCCCAGCTGCTGATGGAGCCAGCGTCCGGGAACTGGGTCAAGTCGCCAGCAGCCGTCAGGTCGTAGCCCTTGAAGCGGGCGTACTTGTACAGCATCACGGCGAACTGCTCCCGAGTCACGTTGCTGTCGGGGTCGTACAGGCCGCCGCCGATACCCGCCACAATGTCGTTCTGGGCGGCCCAGGTGATGGCGTCCACAGCCCAGTGGCCAGAGGTCACGTCGGTAAAGGCGGAGTCACCGGTCACAGCGGGCTTGCCTTCCAGGTTGTAGAACAGCTGGGCAGCCATGGCGCGATCCAGCTCCAGGAAGGGATCGAAGATGGTCTCGTCGGTGCCGGCCATGATGTTGTTCTCGTACACATAGGCCACGGCGTCATAGAACCAGTCCTCCCCTTCCGTCACGTCCTCAAAGGGCCAGGTGGGCTCTTCCGGCTCGGAGGGGGTGCCTCCACCGCCGCCGGGAGTTACCGGCGCCTCATATTTGGTCCAGCTGATGGCAAAGGGCGACAGGCTGTTTACATGGAAGTGCAGGCCGTCGGACTCCTTGCGCACGTCCTCGATAATGTCCACCCGACCAGCATTTTCGCCTGTGGTCAGCATGTGGGCCACAGTAAAGGTGTCGTTGGAAGCGGCTTCCGTATTGATCGTATCATACGGAACGACCACATCCACGCCGCCTTCGGGCATTTGGGTGACGACCACCCACTGGCTGCCGTCCCAATACATCAGGGCGATGTCCATGTAGGTGATGCCGTCATAGCTGCCAGTGATGGCCGTGCTCAGAAGAGTTTGAATTTTTTCCGGAGAATTAATTCCCAGATTTTTTAGGCTGTCGGGAATCTTGTACTTCTCCAAACCGTCCGTGATCACCAACTGGTGGGCCTCAATAGCCGTTGTGATATTGCTGCTCACGTTCTGGATGGTCACGGTGTAGCTGCCGTCGCTGTTGCGGGTGGCGGTGACGGAGTCACAGTTCTCATAGCCGGTCTCCTCGTCCACCAGTTCACCGGTCAGGCAGTCATAGCCGTTGATGACCAGCTTGCTAAAGTTGGCGTAGCCGCCTTCCACGTTCAGCCCAACGGTAAAGGTCACGTCGCCGCCTTTTCGGATTTGAGTCTCAGGCGTTGTGTCATCGGGATTCCTCTCGATGTTCTTGATCGTGTAGCCCGCAGCACCTGTGGGGATAGCATAGCCCTCATACGGTTCAAACTCCACCTGCACATCCAGGTTTCCGCTGAGGCTCTCTACAGCAAGCTCCTTTGCGTAGGGATTGGTCATGCCATACTGGCCCATATTCTCCCGGGAGATTGCTACTCCGTTCACCGTCCACCGGGCCACCATGTACCCCTCCTCTGGCGCGGCGGTAAAAACCAGCTTGCTGCCGCCCAGCACCTGCACAGTGGTGTCGCTGGCGATGCTCTCGCCGTTTGCCGTTGCCGAAACAGTACCACCGGAGCCTTCCACAGCATAATTCACATCATAGCGCACGGCGCCGGTGAAGGAGACGGCAATTGTATGGGCCGCTGTTACATTGGTCAAGGTCAGGGTAGTCCTATCCGCGCTGACGCCTTCGGTAACGGGCTCGCCGTCCACCATCCATTCATTGACGTGGTAGTACTGGTCCGGCGCGGCGGTGAAGGTGATACTGCCGCCATGGGACACGGTAACGCTCCCATTTTCGCCGCCGGGCACAGAGATCGTGCCGCCGGAACCAGCAACCGTATAGGTCAGAGTGTAATCCGCATCCACCAGCTCAAAGAGCGCCTCGATTTGATAGCTTGAGACAGCAGGGTCCGCAGCCTGGCCGTTGGGAACGGTCCAGGTGAAGGTTTCATCGCTTTCTCCATTCTGGGGTTCGCCGTTTACGGTCCATCCGGTGAGCTCATAGGCGTAAGCAGGCTCGGCTGTGAAGCTCACCTCGGTGCCGCCCCGGATATCGGCGCTGGTGCCGGTGTAACCATCGGCCGTGACAGTTCCCCCGGCAGCGCTCCAAGAGACCCCATAGGTCACTTGCTGGAACTCCACAGAGATGGCCGCGCCGGTGTTCGCGCTCTGCGACGTGTAGGTGAAGGTGTTCTGCCCTTGCGTATTTTCGATTCTCTCGCCATTGACGCTCCAAGAAGCCACTTCATACCCCGTCTCGGGCTGCGCGGTGATGGTCACGGACGCGCCTTCGTCCAGGGTAAAACCGGTTTCCATGTTGTCAATCTGGTCCACACCGCCTGCGATGGCGCTGGTGATTTCACCATTTTCTCCCGCAGAGATGGTGACCTTGTCGCCGATCTCGCGGAACTGGACAGTAACGGTTGTATCAGCCGTCAATTCGGACGCGCTCAGGGTCAGCGTGTTGCTGGTGTTGCCTGCCTGCACCTCGCCATCGACCTGCCACTCCTGCACGATATAGCCATTATCCGGGCTGGCGGTAAAGGTGGCGGTGGAGCCATCGTAGACAGTGTTTCCACTGACAAACTCGCTGTTCTCATAGCTATCCATGCCCTTCCGCTCCACAGAGGCGGACAAGGCGCCATGCGTGCCAGAGCCATCCCCAATGGTGTCCACTACATAGTAACCGACGGTGTAGGCGGCAAGCTGTTCCCAAACGGGATCGATCGTCACATCGCTCTGTACATTGTCAAGGGTATAGGTCCTGTTGTCAGTGGTGGTACCGGAACCGTCCGTGTAGGCCAAATCCCCCACACCCATTGCGCCTGTATCCACCACATAGCCGGTAGCGGGCGCCAGCGTGACGGAAATGCCGGTGCCGGTGTACACATAGCCGTTCTCAGAGGGTTGAACGGTTTCGCCGTCCAAGGTGTACGTCACAGTGGCAGTGCCGTTTGAAACTTCCTTAACGGTGACAGAGGGCTTTTTCCGCACCACCACGTTGACAGTGGTGTCAGCAGAGGGGTTCTCCAGGGTGTAGGTGAGCTGGCCGCGGCCCTCCTGCACCGTATCTGTGTTGACCTTCCATTCCACCACCTCATAGGCTTCAGCCTCTGTAAAGGTGAAGTCCACATTCGTGTAAGAGGGGTATTCCTTTCCGGTTTCCAACGTGACGCCATTGGACGTGGCTGTCAAGGTGCCGCCGGTCACAGGGGAACCAGTATCGTCCACCACGCCAAAGGTCAGCGTGTAACGGTTGGAGCCGCCGCCGCTGGCCACAATGCGGACGTTTGTATCCGCCTGCACGTTGTACAGGGTGTAGCGGTTGGCGCTGGCGGAGACCGTCTCCCATTCTCCTTCGCCGCGCTTCACTTCCCATCTCTGAATGACCACGCCCACAGAGGGCTGGGCCTCAAAGGCCACATTGCCGCCCTTGGTTGCCTTGCCATCCGTCAATCCTTCCGCAGTGACAGCCACACCCGAAACGGGCTGGCCGCTTTCATCCACAACCTCATAGGAAACAGCGTACTGTGCCATGGGCGCAAGCGTTACGATTACGCTGGTGTCCGCCGCGATCTCCCGCTCCAGGGTGGTTCCCGTGTAATTTGTGCCGTCTGGGTTCTGTTCCACCCGGCCGTTGACAGCCCAGCTCTCTACCACATACCCCTCGTTGGGCGTGGCGGTAAAGGTCACGGAGCTGCCATGGGCCACGGACACGCCGCTGTTCAGGCTCTGGCCGTCCTGCTGGGCGGTGACGGCGCCGTAAGACGGCGTTGCCACGGAAAAAGTCACTGTGCGGTTCTGGCTGGTAAAGGCGGCCTGCACCTGCAAAACAGGGGCCGCGTCTTCGCCGGAGCCCTCGCTCTCCCCTTGGACCGCTTGGATCAACGCCTCCAGGCTGGAAACGCGCAGGATCACGGCACTCTCTGTCTCGGTAAAGGTCACAATACCTTGGAGCGCCTCATCCTCCCATGCAACAGCCGTTCCATTCAGGGTCACGGTCCACTCCGCAAACTGGAAGCCAACGGCAGGCGTGGCAACAAAGCGGAGCCCATAGCTCACGGGAATGGAGGCCCCGCTGACAAATCCGTACTCGGAATTCTCCACATACTGGGCCTGCAGCGTTCCGTTTTCCCCAGCGGAATAATTGACGACCGCGGAATGGCTTAGGTAGGTAATCTCCCCGCTTTCCAGGGTGATGTTGTACTTGCTCTGAAGCTCCGCTGCCGCGGCGGCTCCCTCCCCATCGCTCTTATAGCTGAGAGTCACATCGTACACGCCGCCCACATCCCGGATGGCCCCATCGCTTCCATACAAGCCGCATTGGATTGCAATGGCCTGCTCCAAAAGAGCTTGGTCCTCCTCTAAAAATCCGCCGCTTGCGGTCAATTGGATATCGTCCAGTTCCGCGGGGACGGTTTCGTCCTCCATCCCCTCCCAAGCGGGGGCAATGGTAATCTCAGCCCGGGTCACTTCCAGCTGGGCCGTGGCCACTTGGGCTCCCCCAAGGGAGGCGGTAAAGCGGTAGGTCCCCGCTGCCTGGGGCTGATAGGCGCTGCCATCCATCGCGGCAGCTTCCCCATCGCTGCCGCTCAAGTTCAGGACGGTGTAAGAGACATTGTCCTCAACATCCTGCCATGAACCACTGGGAGGGGTCACGGTGCCGCCCTCGGCTGTCGCCGCGCTGCGGCTCTGCAGAGTCAAAGCCACGCTGCTTCCGTCGTACACCATGGAAGAGGCGGGCGCGCTGCCTTTGCTCACCACCAACCGGTATTCAGTTGTAGCCCCTTCGGAGACGCTCCCAGCGTAGTAGTACAGAGCGGCGCTGGTGCTGGAGGCGGCGGTCTCCGTCGCCTGGGCGGTGGCCGTAACACGGTACATTCCAGGGACAGCCGCCTGCCAGGTGGCCGTCCCATCCGCGCCGGCCTGCACCGATTCCGCCCCGCCGGTGGTCAGGTTGGCAAAGGTAAACAGGATGCTGGTATCCACCGTAGTCTTCGCGGCCACGGTGATCTCTGTACCGCCGTAAGAGGCGGTTGTGGTGCTGGTCTGCTCCTGTGTAACCGTCTCCCTTTCCACCGTCAGGCCGGTGCTGCCGGCGTACAGAGTTTCCTGCCCTTCTCCGTCCGTGGCGTAAAGGCCCGTATCCGCCTCGCCCCAGAACACAGTGGGGGCAGAAAGAGTGCCGGCGCTCACTGCGTAGGTGACGTAGCGGTCATCGTCCGCGCCGGGGCCGTCAGAACCTTCCTCCGCGGCGTTGACGATCAGAACTTTCTCACCGCTGCCCACATATACATAGCGCAGGGCTTCTTCCTGTTGCGGTGTTAAGTCGGCAGGTTCAAAGGTATCGCCTGGCTTTGTGAAATACTGCGTGTCAGCATTTTCCTCTTCTCCTGTGGGCACTGACATCCAATATTCCGTAAAGGTGGTGGAGCTATCTTCTGTTTTTACCAGTGCCATGCGCCGGTAACCAGTAGAGGGGGCGGTTTCAATGGTTCCATCATATCCCTCCGGCACCATATACTCTTCGATGCCACTTCCGCTGGCTGCGGCGGTAACCCACTTCGTGCCGCCCAGCGTCAGCTTATCGCCCACGGTATATGCGGCGCTGCCCTCTGCCGTTTCTGTTTTTGTAACCGCATAATACACGGTCTCGCCCTCATTGGTGCCCACGCCCACATAGACAGGGGTGCTTTCTTCCCCTGCAGTGTAGGAATACACCTTCAGGGCGGGATGGCTTTCTCCAGCGGGGATGGCCACATCCTGTTCCACTTCACCGGAAGTGCTAGTTGTAGTGGTAATGCTGTACCCGGCGTTGCCTGTGTAGGGATCGTCCAGGCTGCCACTACCAGCTGCGCTGCCGCTCAGGCTGAGAGAGGTTTCCGTGCTGTCCAGAGAAATCTCCAGCGTAACGGCATCGCTGTAATAATAGTTGGGGGTGGCGTCTGAAGTGGGGACGGTCACCCTGCAGCGCAGCCTCGCGCCGTCCAAAGAGCTGTCCAAGCCTGTGAGACGCAGGCTGTTTTTGTCAACCTCTACCGATTCGATCCCCTCTTCATTGGCCGATAGGTTTGTCCAGTTGGAGATCCCGTCCTTCCAGTTATCGGGCCGGAGGATCTGCCACTGATAGCTGGTGTTGTATTGGTAGTCCGCCGTCACAATGGCCTCCACGGAAAGGTTCACTTCCGCGCCGCTGGTGGGGTAACTCCCATCGTCCTGCGCTCCGAAAAGCAGAATCTCCACATCTGCGGCGTTTTCCGAGCGGGTCATCACCGTCAGGCGGGAACTGTCCACCGACTCCTGCTCGTCTCCGTCCTCCTCATAGGCCACGCCCCGCACCACATAGGTGTAGGGTTCTCCTGGAAGGAGCCCGCTCAAGGTGTACTCATAGGTACTGCCGCTGACCGCGCTCACCAGCACATAGACGCCATCATCTGTCAAGCGGTAAATTCGGTACTGCTGGGAGGAGCGGGTCCCCGGTTCCCAGGTGATGGTGGCGGTGGTTTCGGTCACATTGGAAACCTGCAGGTTGGTGCCGGGAGAGGGCGGCGCCACCACGTCCCGCACCAGATACCCCAGCACAGGCACATCGGACCCATTGAGCTGCGTGGTCCAGGTGGCAAACCTCCACTGGAAGTCATAGCCGTTTTCCTGCTGGCCGGTGACAGAGCCGGACATCAGCGTGCCCTGGCCCGAGGACCAGGAGATCCCGTGGGAATACTGTACGCCGGCCTGCCCGCCCAGCTTGCCACCAAACACCTTGCCCCAGAGGTTTCCCTGGATATCCAGCTCATAGGTAAAGTCGTTTTCACTGATTTGGGTGGTTTCAATGCTCTGTTCCACTGTGCCCTGCCCGCTGTATTGGATCCAGCTGGGGTTAGAATCGCTGGAGCCCTCTACAGCCTCATCCAGGCCCTCGGTGGTGCTGCGGTAGCTTTGGGGGTCTCCGGGGCTGCTCAGCAGGCCATCCGGGATGGGGTCCAAATTTTTCGAGGTGTACTGGGCCACCGCTTCGTTGTAATCCTCTACAGGGATCATGTTGACGGCGGGCAGGCCCGTTTTGGTGATCGTCAGGGCGTTCCCGTCCTGATCCAAGTACTCATAGCCCACCACCGGGCTGCGGTAGACCACCACCAGGTTGTCGCCGGTGTCGTTGGCGAAATTAGTGGAAAAGGAGACCTCTGTGGTATTGGCAAAGCCCCAGTTAAAGCTGTTGTCAATGGTGACCTCCCAGCCGCCCCCTCCCAGGAGGGTGTCTGCCTCATATCCAAAGGTAATGCCCGCGCTAAACCCCACATTGTTGCTGTAGCCCGAGCCAGAGGTGCTGGTGGTGCCATATACGGTCTGGCTGTTGCCCGTGTCGCCGTCGCCGATTTCCCGGAAATAGGGGGGCGCCTCCAGCACAGCCAGCACACCGGGCTCACTGTAGGTGCGGTCCACCCGGTTCAGGGCGACAATGGTGCTGTCATCCCCGGTGTCCGTGGCGGCCACTGTGATATAGCAGGGCTTTTTCGACTTGAACAGGTAATTCTCCGTTTCGCTGTACTCCCAGTCATCGGTGATGGTCCCGTTTTCATCTGCCTTGCCTGCGTTGTAGATGCAGTACAGCTTGGAGTAGCTCTCGTACTGATAATAATACTTTTCCAGGCCCGTCACACAGAGGATCTGCTCCCGGCCCTCATCGTTGCCGTCAAAGTTGCCGGCCACCACGTCCAGAACCACCGTCTGCTTCAGCCGGTCGTTGACGGAACTGCTCCACTGGGCGTAGGAGTCCGCTTCGTCAAAGTAATAGCCCGCTATCTCCAGGTCCTTTTCCACCAGGCCCTGGTCGCCGCTCTCATAGAGGGAGCCGGAAATAAACACGGATTCCTCCGCGCCCACGCCCCGGTCCGCAAAGGCCTGCACCTGCAGCAGCCCCCAGCAGTCCTCATCGTAGGCGCCGCTGCTGGTAAAGCTGTTGGCCTCCACCTCCTGCCGGTAAAGCACCCCATACTGGCCCACCACGTTCTGGGCCATGGCAGAGCTTGGGTCCTCCGGGTCCACATGCACGCCAGTCTCCAGGGTTTCGCTCTCCTGCCCGGAAACCTGCACTGTCACAACCCCCAGGGCGCCCCCGCCGTCTTTCATTGTGATATTTCCGCCTCCCTGACTGTCCACATAACCCGCGGCGATGATTTCCGGGTAGTCGGCGGTGGTAGTGGCGGTGGAAGCCACCACGTTGCCCACGGTGGAGGAGGTCCACACAAGGCGCCCCGCATCGGCAGCGGTATTCTCACTCCCCGTGGTGACAGTGGTCAGGTCCGTATGGAAGCTCTCATGCCAATCGGTCTCTCCGTTTGTTTTGGAATAGTCATAGATGAACAGCTGGGAGCCCAGGCGGCCATCATCCAGCTGATCGTGATAGCTGGTTTGCACGTCGTTCATACCGGCGGTGACCACCAGCTCGTCAAAGCCATCCAGGTCCGCGTCCTCCGCCACCAGGGAGACCATGGCCTGGTTCTCCCGATTCGCGCTGGGAGCATAGCCGGCCGGTATGCCCAGTTTGATGGCCACGTCCCCCATGACAGTGGAAGCTTCCTGGATGTTTGTACTGGTTACAGAATACTCCTGGATGGTGGGAGTTTTGACATCGGGAAAATAGACCACCAACGTGTCCCTGCCGTCGCCGTCAAAGTCGCCGGCGGCCAGGGCGATGGACCCGGGCACCTGGTAGGTGTCCAGGGAGCTGAGCTGCCCGATGTTCTCCGAGTTCAAATACAGGATGTTGGTGACACGGCTGTTGTTGGCGTCCGTGACATAGAGCTCCAGCCACCCCTGGGAGTGGAGAGCTATCAGAACATCTTAGAGCAGAACCAACGCACAGACCTGATGCGCCACGAGTGGAAAAACCAGGTTACAGCGCTGCGCCTGATGCTGGGGGAAAATAAACTGGCCGCCTTGGGCGCCAGGCTCTCTGAGCTGGAGGGGACTTTGGACCACCTGTCCCCCAAGACCTACACCCAGCACTTCGCCATCAACGCCATCCTGCAGAACAGCGCCGCCACAGCCGCGGCCATGGGGGTGGCATTCCATGCCCAGGCGTCCATTCCGGCAGAGGTGGAAATCCGCGAGGAGGACCTGTGCGCCCTTTTGCTCAACATGCTGGACAACGCCTTGGAGGCCGCCAGCCAGGCGGAGCCCAAAGAAGTCTGGTGCAAGCTCACCCTATCCCAGGGTTTTTGGCCATCCAGTGTGAGAACACCTTTAGCGGCGCATTGAAGCGGGATGAGAAGGGGCGGCTGCTCTCCACCAAGCGGGAGGAGGGCCATGGCTTTGGGCTATCCCAGATGCGGGCCGTGGCGGAAAAATACCACAGCGTGCTGGATGTGAGCTGGGAGGAGGGCCGTTTTACGGTACAGACAGCCCTTAAAGCCTGAAAAGCACAGCCCTCCCGGCCGGGGCCGGAAGGGCTGTAAAACAGGAAAGGCCACCCCGAAAGGCGGGAACGCTCATCGGGATGGCTTTATTTCAAGTTTAGAAAGCGGACAAACTGGCGCTGCATCGATTCATAATACCCCCGGCTGACTGGGACCTGAGAACCATCCTGCAAAAGAAGCTCTCTCCGGCCGGTCTGTGCCACCCAGGCCATGTTCACCAGATAGCTGTTGTGGCTGCGGCAGAATTGATCCGGGGGCAGCAGCCGCTCCACTTCCGACAGGCTGCTGCGGAAGGTCTGCTGGCCCTCCCTCATGTGGACCACAACCCAGTGGTTCTGGCTCTCCAAATAGAGGATATCCTGAATGGGGAGCACCGTGGTCTTGTTGCCGGTACACAGCGTCAAGGTGCGGGGCCGGTGGTGCAGGCGCAGGTCCGTTCGCAGGGCATCCTCCAGCTCCTCCCGCTGGACGGGCTTGAACAGGTATTGGATGGGCCGGACAGAATAGCCGTCCTTTAGATATTGACTGCTGCCCGTGATGAAGAGGATGCTGATGCGCTCGTTTTCCTCCCGCAGCTTCTGGGCAAATTCCATGCCGTTTTGGCCCTCCATCAGGATGTCCAGACAGAGCAGGTCAAACGGGGCGCCGTCTGCCAAAGCCTGTGCCAGCTCTCTGGCAGAGGCAAACGCCTCCACCTGATGCTCCGGCGCCAGCTGGGAAAGCAGCTCCCGGCACATCTGTAAAAGCGCTTCCCGAATGGGCGCTTCATCTTCACATATCGCAACGCGGTAAATCGGAGATCGCCTTCCTTTCTCAGAGCAACCCTTGCGGCTAATGATGATAAATATTATTGTATCACGTCCCCGCGGCGATAGCAAGCTGCGTTTGCCGCCTCATCCGGCAGGGCTTTCCACCGGGAAAGCCCTGCCGGAACAGCCGCGTCCAAGGAAATTGTGGGCATTTCGACATTTTTCGCCCAACAGCGCCTTTTATTCATGCTACAATACCAGCAGATTCGCTGCTTCAGGAGCCATTCCATCCACCGCCGCATCAGATCCTCCCTTTCGCCGGAAGAGAGCACGCTCCTTGGTCTAGGAATTTCCCCAACACAGCAAACCAGCGGCAGCCAAGGAGGGAGTTTCATGGAAGACACCGGGCGTTGTCAAAAACATAGACGGGAGCCGTTCCAGCCCCCGGACCAGCAGGAATATCCGCCGGTGCCCCTTGTGAACGTGGACATGTTTGAGGATAAAGATTTTCTGGTCAACCGCCTTTATTACGCTGTGCCAAGTTTTTCCAAGGGGCGCCTTCACTGCCTGCTCTACTATGAGGAGAACACGTTCCGGAAAGAGAAAAACGGCAGCTTGACGTTGGTTCATTCGGAAATTGTGGAGGATGGCTCCGCCATCTGCCCATCTCCGCGATAGCTTTCCCTGGCTTTGCCAGGGTTTTTTGTTGTGCAGCTGCGGCTTGCCCTATCACCCCCTTGCATTTTGCCCGGGCGTGGAATACAATCGTACACAGCGGAAACCAGAGAAAAGCCTGCGCCAATTCATTCTCCGGCGCGGCGGAACAGGAGGAACCATGACCAAGGAATTTTTTCAGGGCAACCGGGCAAGGCTTTACGCCCAAATGAAGGAGAGCTCTCTTCTGGTGCTGTTCTCCGGCACAGAAGTGCGCAAGACAAACGATGAGTTCTACCCCTTTTACACCAACCGGAACTTTCTCTACCTTACCGGAGTGGACCAGAAGGAGACCGCCTTCATCGCCCGCAAGGACGGCCGGGGCCAGGTCACGGAGAAGGTTTACATTCTCCCCCCTGACTGGCTGGCAGAGCGCTGGACCGGAGAGCGTTTGAAGCCGGACCAGGTGCAGGAGCTCTCCGGCATCCAGCATATTGGCTATGCGGCGGACTTTGAAAGCGACCTGCACAAGCTGGCCGCCAGCGGCAGCTACCGGCACCTGTACCTGGACCTGTACCGGGTCTCCCCTGCCGACCGGGACGAGCCCGCCCATCTGCTGCTGCGGCGGGTGGCCAGCGACTACCCCTTCCTGCGGGTGGAGAACGCCAACGCCCCTATCCGCCGGATGCGCACCCTCAAGCAGCCCTGCGAGCTGGAGGCCATGCGCAAGGCCGAGGAGATCACCTGCGCGGGCATCACCTCCATGATGAAGGCCTCTAAGCCCGGCATGTACGAGTACCAGTACAAGGCGGTGTTCGACTATGCCATCGGCCAGTATGGGCCCCAGGGGCCCGGGTTCCCCTCCATCATCTCCGCGGGGAAGAACAACTTCTGCATCCACTACTACTCCTACAAAGGCCAGGCCCACGATGGGGACATGGTCCTAAACGATGTGGGCGCCTGGCACGACTATGTGATGACCGACGTCTCCCGGGGATGGCCCTGCAACGGCAAGTTCAATGAGCGCCAGGCCCTGCTGTACAACATCGCCCTGGAGACTTCCAACCACATGTTCTCCCTCATCAAGCCCGGCATGCCCATGAAGGACGTGGACGGGGAATCCCACCGGTACTGCGCCCAGCTCTTAAAGGACGCCGGGGTGCTGGACGACGTGGGGAACATCGGCAAGTACATGTGGCACGGCGGCGCCCACCATGTGGGCTTTGACGTCCATGACGCCGTGGAGACGCCGGAAGTCATTGCCCCCAACATGGTGTTCTGCGTGGACATCGGCATCTATCACGAGGAGTGGGGCATCGGCTTCCGGGTGGAGGACAACTGCCTGGTGACCCCGGACGGCTGCGAGAACCTCTCCGCCCTGACGCCCCGCACCATCCCGGAGATTGAGGAGACCATGCGCCGGAACTTCGTGGCGTTCCAATAAGAGGCGGTCTATGAACGATGTGCTGATGATCGTCATGGCCGCCGGGGCCGTGCTGGGAGGCGTGGACCGGCTGCGGGGCAACCGGTGGGGGCTTGGAGACAAGTTCGAGACGGGCTTCATGCTGCTGGGCTCCATGGCCCTCTCCATGGCGGGGATGATCTGCCTGACGCCGGTGCTGGCCCAGTGGCTGGGGCAGGCCATCGTCCCCCTGTACCGGCTTATCGGCGTGGACCCCGCCATGTTCGGAAGCCTTCTGGCCATCGACATGGGCGGCTACCAGCTGGCCAAAGAGCTGGCGGAGGACCCCCTGCTGGGCAGCTACGCCGGGCTGGTGGCGGCCTCCATCTTTGGGTGCACCCTGGTGTTCACCATCCCTGTGGGCATGGGAATGATCCCCCAGGCAGACCGGCCCCTCTTTGCCCGGGGGATCATGCTGGGGCTGTCCGCCATGCCCGTGGGCCTGGTGATAGGCGGCCTGCTCTGCGGCTTGCCGGTGCTGGTCTGCCTGCACCAGAACCTGCCCATTTTTGCCCTTGCACTGCTGCTCCTTTTGGGGCTGTGGAAATTTCCCCACCGGATGGTCAAGGGCTTTATCCTGCTCTCGGAGGGCATCCGCTGGCTGGTAACCATTGGCCTGGTGCTGGCGGCGGTGGAATATATGACAGGGTGGTGCCCTTTGCCGGGGATGGCCCCTCTGGAAGACGCCCTGGCCACAGTGTCCTCCATTGGCATTGTGCTGCTGGGCAGCCTGCCCATGGCGGAACTGGTGCGCCGCCTGCTGGTGCGCCCCTTTGCCTGGCTGGGAGAGCGCTTGGGCCTGAAACCCCAAAGCCTGACAGGTATGCTGGTGGGGCTGGTCAGCGCCCTGCCCACCCTGTCCCTGTACCAAGACATGGACCCCCGGGGGAAGGTGGCGGCAGGGGCATTCCTTGTCAGCGGCACCAGCCTGCTGGCAGCCCACATGGCCTTCGCGCTCAGCGTGGAGCCCTCCATGCTGGCGCCTTTGATAGCGGCCAAGCTCAGCGGCGCGCTCGCGGCGGTGGTTCTGGCACTGCTCTTACAGGAAAAGGGTTCCGCCCGGCCGGGGACCGCTTTGGGAAAATAGGCAGGGGTCTCCCCTCCCGGCAAGAAAGGACCGCGCTTTGATCGCTCAAAGCGCGGTCCTTTTCAGCTTTTTACATATTCCTCCATCCCCTGGCGGAGATGTTCATAGATGCGGCCGGCGTGCTCACAGCTCCAAAGGCGGCTGCGCCGCATCTCCTCCAGCGTGCCGCCGTGGATGATGCCGTAGGCCAAGTGCCGCGCGTCCGGCTCCAGGTGGTACAGAAACTCGTGAAAACACACGCTGGCCTGAAAATCCCCGTGGGGCTGCTGAAGCAGCTGGGCCAGGGGCAGCGGAACCTCCGGGCTCACCGGGCGCTCCAGGGAGACTTCTTTCCAGCGGGAAGCGCCGCGGGTCCTGCAGGCGGCGTTCACCTCCTGCTGGATGCGGGCGTAGGCCCGTGCCCAGCCGCAGGAATGGGGAAAGGAGAATGCGCGGGGGTCCTCCCGGAAAACGGACAGGAACGCGGCCCAGGCACACTGGCGCAGCTCTTCATCCGTTTGGGAAAGGTCCATCTTTTCCAGAACGGCGTTCACAAACTGGTCAATCTGGTGCTGCTCCCAAAGGGAGAGGGGCTTGAACTTGGTCCTCACGCGCTTCTCCTCCTTCTCGGTTTCCTCTGGGGCTTGCTGGGGGGTTCCAGCAGAGACAGCGCAGGGGGAGGGGCCATTTCCTGGCAGCGGCCCACCCAGGCCTCTTCTTCCTGGCACCACTCCATGGTGTAAAAGTTTACGTTCCGATCCGGCATAGGGAACACCACGCCGCGTTTCGCCAAAAATCCCCTGGAGAGGACGGCGCTTTACTTTTTCTTTACAAAAATTTCACTTTTTATTGACGTTGCCCCGTTTTGATGATACTCTTGTATTGCTGGGAAAAACGGCCCCCACGTGTTCCTTTCCACGGGGCGGCCCGTCCTTCCGGTAAACTTGAAGGTAGGTAAGGAAAGCATATGGATGTATCATTCTCGTACTTTATCAACGCTATGGCCCAAAGCCCTGTGCTTTTAATCACAGTGCTTCTAACCTTGGGCGTGATCTTCGTCAACGGCTGGACAGACGCGCCCAACGCCATTGCCACCTGCATCACCACCCGGTGCATGCGCCCCCGGCCAGCCATTCTCCTCAGCGCCGTGTTCAACTTTTTAGGGGTGCTGGTGATGACCCGCATTAACAGTTCGGTGGCCTCTACCATCAGCAACATGGTGGATTTCGGCGGGGACACCCACAAGGCCCTCATTGCCCTGTGCGCCGCCCTGTTCTCTATTGTGGTGTACAGCGTTGTGGCCTCTATGTTTGGCATTCCCACCAGTGAAAGCCACAGCCTCATTGCCGGCCTTTCCGGCGCGGCCATCGCCATCCAAAACGGCGTAGGAGGCATCAATATGTCAGAGTGGGTAAAGGTGCTGTACGGCCTGGTGGCCAGTTTGGCCCTGGGCTTCTGCATCGGCTGGCTGGTGTGCAAGGGCCTAACGCTGCTGTGCCGCAGAATGGACCGCCGCCGGACCAATCGATTCTTTACCGGGGCGGAAATTTTTGGCGCCGCGGCCATGAGCTTTATGCACGGCGCCCAGGACGGCCAAAAGTTCATTGGCGTGCTGTTTTTGGGCGTGGCCTTCTCCAACGGCATGAACAGCGTGGAAGGCGTTTTGATCCCTGTGTGGCTCATGCTTTTGTGCAGCGCGGTGATGGGCATTGGCACCAGTGTGGGCGGCGAGAAGATTATCAAGGCTGTGGGCATGGATATGGTAAAGCTGGAGAAATACCAGGGCTTTTCCGCTGACCTCTCTGCGGCGCTGTGCCTGCTGCTTTCCAGCCTGTTCGGCATCCCTGTCTCCACCACCCACACCAAGACCAGCGCCATTATGGGCGTGGGGGCTGTCAAACGGCTTTCCGCCATCAACTTTGGCGTGGTAAAGGATATGGTTCTCACCTGGGTTTTCACCTTCCCTGGGTGCGGGCTCATCAGCTTTGTAATGGCAAAATTGTTTATGGTGCTGTTCTAAGGGACCCCCCTCTGGAGCAGCCCCCGATACCGGATAAAGGAGCAAAATTATGTCGAAAAAACAGGACAGCTTTTACTATGAAAATTTCAGCGAATGTGTGGCCTGCGCCTGCCAGGCGGCCCACTATTTGGAGGACACCCTGAAAAGCTTTGACCCTCAGCGCCTGCACGACGTGCTGGACGGGCTGCACCAGGTGGAGCACGCCGCCGATGAGAAAAAGCACGAGCTCTCCAACGTGCTGGCCCGGGCCTTCATCACCCCCATCGAGCGGGAGGACATCCTGCTGCTGAGCCAAAGCATTGATGAAATCACCGACAAGATCGAGGACGTGATGCTGCGGCTATGGTGCAACAACATCCAGTCCATCCGGCCGGACGCCATCGAGCTGGGCGCGGTGCTGATCAACTGCTGCGAGGAGCTGCGGCTGCTGCTGGATGAATTCGCGGACTTTCGCAAGTCCAAGAAACTGCGGGAATACATCATCCACATCAACACCATGGAGGAGCAGGCCGACAAGCTGTTCATCGACAGCATGCGCCGCCTGCACACCACCTGCACTGACCCCTTGGAGATCATCAGCTGGCGGGAAATTTACATCTACATGGAAAAATGCGCCGACGCCTGCGAGCATGTGGCAGACGCCGTGGAAAGCGTCATTATGAAAAACAGCTGAACCAGCAATACGAAAAAAGAGCGGTTTTCACACCGCTCTTTTTCTTATTCCTTCCCTTTTGTAGTTTGCTGGATCACATGGGCACTGCCCGTTTTCCCTTTGGGGTGCGCTACGGGGAAGAAAACAAGGCCTCCCCCTTCTGGGTCACTTCAAACTCCGCCCGGCCGATGGAATCCACATATAAGCTGTAGGTGCCCGGCAGGGCCAGCACACAGGGCTCCAGCTCCAGCGTGAAGGAGACCGACTCCCCCGCCGGCAAGGAAGGAGCGGGAGGCCCTTCCATCGTCTGGACCGGGAAGGGGTACACCCGGTGGGATTCCCCCTGCTCCAAGTAGTCAATGGCGGGCTTGTAGTCCACCCAGTACAGCTCCTCATCCGTCCGGTTCTCCAGTGTGTACTGGATGGAGCCGGAGCCGTCCGGTTCGCGGCGCACCTCCTCCAGGATGAGGGTGACGCCGTTGTCCTCCGGCACAGAATCGGGCAGGCCGTACCAGTAGGCGAAGGCTTTTTCCGGGACTGCGCTGGTCTTCTCCAGATAGAACAGCGTGCCTCCCACGCCTAAAGCCGCTCCCACAGCCATTTTCAACGCCAAACAGGCCAGGGCTTTCCCCAGCCCCTTTTTTCCCGCTCGTGTAGGGATGTTCACACGCTCACCGCCTTTCCCGTTCTCAAAACATCACGTCGCTGTTGAGCCCCACACGGAACGTGACCTCATCCCCAGATTCCACATACAGCCGGTATGTCCCGGGCCGGGACAGCACGTTGGTGTAAAATCCCAAGGACAACGGCAACTCCTCGCCGGGCTCCAGCGTAATCTCCCCGGAAGATCCTTCCGAGTTGGGACTGGGGTAGATGCGGTGGTACTCCCCTTGGTACAGGTAGTCCAGCGCCCGCATGGACACGGGAAAGGAGAGAGGCTGCTCCGTGTCGTTTTTCAGCGTATAGGCCAAAGTCCCAGCCCCGGTGTGTTTGCGGTTGGCCTCTGTGAGGGTCACAGTGACGCCGCTCTCCTCCCTTACAGGGGCTGGCGGCTCATACCAATAGGGAAAAACTTCCTCCGGCGGGGGAAGGGCCTGCCATTGGAAGAAGAGGGTGCCGCCCACCCCCAGAGCGCCGCCCGCCGCAAGGGCCAGGACAAAGCACAGCAGCTTCACGAAAAATCCCCGTTTTCCCTTTGAAACAGACATAGGATCACCGCCTTTCTCAGACATAGGGGACCTCTTTCTATTTATATTCTACCATATACACAAAAAAAGAAAGGTCTTTTTCAAAAAACTCACGTAAAAAACGGCCCCTGAAGAGAATTCTCAGAGGCCGCTTGCCGGTCATCCATCAATCGGGTTCGCCCAGCACGTCCCAGGGGGTGAGCATGCCCAGGACCCGCTCGCCGGGCTTGCCGTTTTCCGTAATAAAAATCACGGAGATCCGCTTGTTTTTGCCCCGCACCTTTTCAAACTTCCGCCGCACAGAGAGATAGGTGGCATCCTTGGGGACAAAATCGTAATTTTCCATGTGGGCGTCCACTTGGATATGGCGCCCCAGCTCGGCCACCGTAGTCTCGGGCTTGATGCCTTTCCCCCCTGTGCGCAGAATGTACTGGAACACAGACCCCACGCTGAACACACCGCAGAACTCCCCGTCGTTCAGCACGGGAATGTGGGAATAGCCGTTTTTGTCCATGACCTCCATCAGCCGCAGCACCTTTTGATGGAGGTGGGCCTTCATCACTTGGTCCCACTTGGTGGCGTAATCCAGGGCCAGGGGCGGCTTGCGGACAAAATTCAGCACCTCCTCCATGGCGGCCACCACCGGGGCCGAGGGCTCCACAATGGGCTCTCCCCCCAGGTTGGCGCTGTGGGTCAGCAGGTTGCGGATCTCCCGGCAGGTCTCCAGCTGGTCCCGCACCGGGGCGCTGTCCTCATCCCGGATGAACTCGAACACCACGCTGGAGTAGTGCCTCCGCGCGTTGCGGTACTTGTCCTCCAGCTCATCCTCCAGCTGCTTGTACAGGTCTAAAAATCTCTCGATGCGGCTCTGCGTCCGTTCCCTATCCATGGCGTTCCCCCGTCTCTCCATCCTGTTGTGCCCATTCCTCCCGCGGCGGGGAGAAATGCGTGCTGTCATTTCCCTGCGTGCCCAACCCCCTACAGCAGCTTTTCCGAGGGGAGGGACTCTGCCCGGCGCAGCAGGCTTTGGGCGTCCTCCTCCACCGCCTGGCGGAAGCTCTCCCGAAAGCGCCGCAGGGCCTTGATATCCCCGATGAGGCTGTCCCGCTCCCGTTCCAGCTCTTGGCACACCCGGCGCTGGCGGGCCTCCTGCGAAGTCTCCTCCCACTGGGCCAGCCGGGCCCGGGCCTCCTGGAGCTCCTGGGTCAGGCGGTCTTTTTCCTGAAGGAGAGAATCCCTCTCCTCCCGCAGCTTCTTTTCCTGGATTTCCCAATCCTGCCTGTCCTCCTCCAGGCACACCGAGAGCTCTTCCAAGAGGGAGTCCACCTCCTGGGCCAGATACCTCTTGCCCTTGGCGCGGAACTGGGCCCGGCCCAGGGCCTCTTGGGAACGCTCCATCTCACTCTTCCTCCTTCCAAAGCTCCAAGGCCAAAAACTCCTCCCGGCCGTACAGGGCGTTCAGCGCCTGCAGCAACCCATTGGCGGAGAGCCTCTCCGGCAGGCCCAGGCGTTTTTGCAGCGCCTGCCGCCGGGCGGCGCTGTCCGGGCGGCCAGTCAGCCCCAGCTCATAAAAATCCCCTTTGGTCAGGGGTTCCCGCTGGGGAGAGGGGGCCCCGCCGTCCTCAATGGTGGCCCCGGCGCGCTCCAGGGCCTGGCGCAGCACGGAAAGCTCCATGCCCTCCACCCCCAGCTTCCCCTCCTTGGAGGGGGCGGCCTTCCGGCGCTCCTTCCCCAGGATATCCGGGATGTAGGCGTGCTTCAGCTGCTGGGGAGGGATGCAGGAGGACAGCTTGCTGCGGATGAGGAACCCGGCGCCGTCGCTGTCCATCAGGACGATGAGGCCCCGGGCCTTGGCCAGAGCCCGCAGGTACTCCTGCTTTTCCCGGTCCTTGAACAGGCCGAAGCCCCCCACCTCTATGATAACACCCTCCACCAGCGAAGAGAGTTTGATCTTGTCGTATTTGCCCTCCACCACGATGGCCTCTTTCACGCGGATCATGCCCGGTCCTCCTGGGCGGCCAGCAGCAGCTTGGCAATGAGCTCATCCAGGATGATGCGGGCCTCCAGGCGGGAACCCTTCAGGGCCAGGTCGGCCTCCAGCAGCAGGTGCAGGCTTTGGCGCAGCACGCCCTGGGAGATGCTGCGGACATTCTTCTGGGCATTGCGCAAGCGGAAATCCCGGCCCTTATAGTCCCCGTACTGGGCGGCGTCCTGATAGGGATGGCCGCTCTCCAAAGCGGCCCGCACCCGGTACATGTCCACATAGCTGGCCCCCAGCGCCCCCAGGATGGCAATGGGCTCCTCGTTCTGATAAAAGAGCACATCCAGCAGCCCGTAGGCTTTTTCATAGTCCCCCGCCACCAGGGCGTTGGCCAGCAGGAACACCGTGGTCTCTGTGGACTTGGGCACCATGTCCTCCACCATCTCCCGGGTGATCTCCGGCGGCTGCCCCCGCCCCGTGGCCAGCGCGTAGGCACAGAGCTTGTCCATCTCGCTTTTCAGGGCGGTCAGGTCCTCCCCCGCATAGTCCAGCAGGCGCTCCCCACTGGGCCTGGGCAGGACGCAGCCGGACTTTTCCGCCTCCCGTCCGAGAAAGCGCAGCAGCTCTGTGCGGCTGCGCCTGCCGCAGAGCACCACGGTGCCCCGCTCCTCCGCCTGCTTGAGGAACTTTTTCCACTTGGAGGAGCGCTTCCCGTCAAAATCCAAGGTGGGGTACCAGAACACCAGGGCCGTGGTCTCCGGGCAAAGCTCCCACAACTCATAGAGCTTGTTCAGTTCGTCGGCGCTCTTGGACTCCACATCGAAATCGGACACGGAGACGCACTTGCGCTCCGCAAAAAAGGGCAGCGCCTGGGAGGCGTCCCCGATGGCCTCCAGGGAGGACTCATTGGTAAAGGCCTGGTTGTTGAACTCTGGGAAGGTCCCCCCTGCGGCTTTTTTGATAAGCTGCTTCGAGAGCCGCCCCACCATGTACTTTTCCTCTCCCGCCACCACAAACAGGCCGGAGAGCTCCCCCGCCGCCATCTGCTTGCGCAGCGCGCTTTCTTCCACCGTGGGCATGTTAGCCCTCCCTTCTCACGGAAACGGTCCCCTCCGGGGAGACGGATACCTCCACGCATCCCTCCTCCACCGGCAGCACCGCCCCCTCCCCCTTTGGGGAGAAAGCCAGGCCTTGGCCGTTTTCACCTATTATACCATCGGTCTGCCAAACAGACAATGGGGCATTTACCCGGGTCTGGGGCTGGTTGGTAAACAGCAGGCCGCAGCCCTGGCTCTGAGCAGGGCCCCATTCCACCAGCACCTCCACCCCATGAACGGAGAGCAGCAGCCCCTCCCACTGGGGCAGAACCTGGGCGGAGACTCCCTCCCACAGGGAAACGCTGTCCCCGCCTTCCAAAAACACGGGAAGCGCGTCCCCCAGGGCAAGCTCCAGGTCCCGTCCCACATAGGCGTCCCCCGGCAGGACCAGCTGCTTTGCTCCGTACTCTTCCAGCACCTGCACCGCCGCCTCCCGGGCTTCTGGGCCCCGGTCCGGCAGGCACAGTGCCTCCACCTGGGTAACCCTGTAGCGCTGGAGGAGCTCCGCCACTGCGCCTGTCCGGTACCCGCCGAAGGAGAGCACCGCGGCTTTCCCATCCTGGATCATCACCACGCAGGAGCTCTCCTCCGCGGCGGGCGCCGCGAATATCACCGTATCCTGGGTAAGCCAACCCTGGAAGACGCCTCCAAACACCGCCAAAACAGCCATGCATCCGCCCAGCACCGCCCGGAGGGGCCGGTCCTGCCCCACCAGGCCCGCTGCCATCAACAGGAGCAGCAGCCCGATCACCACCGCCAAAGCCACTTCGCCGGTGAGGGGCAGGAAGGTCCCCTTCCATTGGGCAAGAAATCCGGCAGCCCCCAGCAGGAACCGGGCCAGCCACCCCGCCGCCCAGACAAAGGGAGCGGCCAGCGGCGCGGTAGCTGGCAGCAGGGAGAGGAATGCCCCGCAGAAGGAGGCGTACAGCAGCAATGTGCTGGGGAACACCAACAGCAGGTTTGCCAAGGGCGTCAGCAGGGGGAGCCCGCCAAACACCGCCAGCTGTACGGGAAAGGTCCCCAGCAAGGCGGCTGCCGTCACTGCCAGGGAGGCGGCCACCGGCTTCCACAGCCGCCGGGCCAGCCCGGCCAGGCGCTTTCCCACAAGCGCCTGGTAAACGGGCCGGTACAAGACCACAATGCCCAGCGTTGCCAACACAGACAGGGCAAACCCCAGGTCCCCGCCGGAAAAGGGAGCGAACAGGCACACCAGCAGCACCGCCAAGCCCAAGGAATTCAGGCTGTCCGCCCGGCGCCCGGTGGAGTCCGCCAACAGCAGCACCCCATACATGGCCGCGCCCCGGCAGGCGGAGGGCTGGAACCCGGAGAGGGCCAGGAACAGGACCAGCACCAAAGCTGTCAGCGCGTTGCGCACCGCCTTGCGGATGGGGAAGCGGCAAAGCAAAAATTGCATAAAGCCGGCCAAGATGGTCATGTGCAGCCCGGAGACCACCAGAATATGGGAGACTCCCAGCTGCCGGAAACGGCTCATGTCCTCCTCTGAAACGCCGCCGCTGTCCCCCAGCACCATGGCCCGCAAAAGCCCAGCCTCCCGCCGGGGGAGCAGCCGGTCCATGGCCCGGCCCACCTGATGGCGCAGCTCTACCAGCATCTCCCCCGGGGAAACCGAGCTGTCCCTCTCCACAGCGATGCCCCCGTACTGGGAGAGATAGGCCCCAGCCTGGAAGCCGTCCGCCAGGCGGGCGTTCCGGGTGGAATAAAGGCCGCCGCCCTCCTGGAAGGCCTGAAAGGTCACCAGGCACTCCACCCGGTCATAGGGATCACAGGCAAGGGGCATGGTGGAGGAGAGCCGCAGGGTGAAGGGCCCGACTGCCTTTAAAGCGCCCTCCTCCTGCCCCAGGGCCTCCACCCGCAGCTTGTAGTAGTAGCGGTGGTAGCGCTCCTCCGGGTAGTCCAGCACCTGGGCCCGAACCTGCAGCTTTTCCCCATCCAGTCCCTGCCAGGGGGCTGCCTGCTGCCAGGCCAACAGGTAGAGCACGCAGGCAGCGCCCGCCAAAGCAATTGCTGCCGCCGCCCAAAACAAGCTCCGAAAGGCAGAAAGAGCTCTCGGGGTCTCCCCCGAAAGCTCATTCTCAGTCCATATTCCCCGGCGCCCCCAGAAAAAGCCCAGCACGGCCCGTCCCAGGGCAATGGCACAGGCCAGCCCCAGGCATAGGAAACCCAGGGGCCGGGCAGCGTCCGGTCCCAAAGCCGCGCAGAGGGCCAAAGCCCCATAGGCGGAAAATCCCAGCAGGGCAAAGGGCCTGACCACCGCTTACTTGAAGAACAGGGGCAGGGGCTCCAGATAGATGATATCCGTCCGGTCCTTGGCGTCGCCTTCCGCCAGCACACAGGCCTTGCCCACCACCTTGCCGCCAATGGCGTGCAGCAGCTCTTCCATAGCGGCCAAGCTCTCTCCGGTGGAGATCACATCGTCCACAATGAGGATACGCTTGCCCTTCAGGTTCTCGCAGTCCGCCTTGGAGAGGTACAGCTTCTGCACGTGGTCGGTGGTGATGGACTTCACCTCCACATGGATGGGGTCCTCCATATAGG
>PPYE01740241.1_pt1 | contig 23009 bp, 17 predicted proteins | sample 1559881 | NCBI WGS metagenome assembly PPYE01 (sample SAMN08240022, study PRJNA423297) | Human gut metagenome, whole genome shotgun sequencing project. | reverse complement strand
GTGGGAGAGGGCTCCTGGTGTGCCGGGGTGCCGGTGGGGGAGGGAAGCCTGCTCCCGCATGCGGAGAGGAGCAGAATGAGCGCCAGCACAGCTGGCAGAACTTTTTTTGCCATACCAAATTCCTCCATTGTCCTTATGCAGCTATGATACGCTTTTGGGGAGGCTCCGTCAAGATTTAATACTCCCGTAACGATTTTTGCATGCTTTTGTAACATGAAACGGGTATTCTACTCCTTGCAAGAGACAGAGTCTTTTTCATTGTATCCTCTTCTTTCCTATGAGGGCGGCCGGGTGTTGGAAGCAGACACCCGGCCTGCTCTTTTCTGAGGAAAAAAGTTACTGCAAGGGAGGGCGGAGGCTGCTTCGTTTGGGCAAAAGACCGGTGGACGCTTCGTGCGGCCGAGACGCAAAAAGAAGGACATCTTACAGATGTCCTTCTTTTTTGGAAGGGGCGGTTAAAATTGATATTTCCCCTTAATGAAACCGCCGCACAGCGGTGTGAGCTTGCTCTGACTTATAAAAAAATCGGAGCAAGCGATACAAAGCTTGCTCCGATGTGGAGCAGGGTACGGGAGTCGAACCCGCCTTCTCGGCTTGGGAAGCCGATGCACTACCGATGTACTAACCCTGCAATTCAGTCGACTAAAAAAGTATAGCATATCTTTCCCGGTTTGGCAAGAGAATTTTACAGAGGAGAGGCAAAAATTAAGGGTTGCATTTTCGGCATAGTTCGATATAATTATCTCGGTGATTTTTTCTTTCTTCTAACTGAAAATTTGAAAATCTGCTTGCAATAGAACGAAAATCATGATATCATTTCCTAAACCAGAAGTTTGATTGTTGAATTGGAAAGGCTGGAATGACGTGATGAGTAAGAAGCAGGCGCTGACGGAGTTTCACCGGGGCTCTATTCTAGCGGCCGCCGAGCGGCTATTTGCCGAGAAGGGTACCGAAAAGACGACGATGGATGACATTGCGCGGGAGGCGGAGTACAGCAAGGCCACCCTCTATGTGTACTTTCAGAGCAAGGAGGAGATCATCAATGCCATTCTCCTCAGCGGTATGGTTCTGTTGAAAAAGAAGATTCACGAGGCCATTGAGAGCCACAGCGACTGGTATCAGGCCTACGACGCGGTATGCCGCTCCATCGTCCGGTTCTACGATGAAAATCCCACCGCTTATGATGCCGCTACGGGCACGATGCCTCTGGTGCAGGAGGCGGACGAGACTCAGAAGGGAGTTGCGGATATCCTGCGCGTGAGCGGTGAGATCGACGAGGAGCTGGCGGCCTTCCTGGTACGCGGTGCGGCGGAGGGCGCGGTGCGCTCTCAGCTTCCCCCTATGGAGACGGTTCTGCTGTTCTGGTCCGCCCTGTCCGGCATGGTGCATACCGCCGATATCCGGGAGGGATATATTCAGAAGACCATCGGTCTGTCCCGGGAGGAGTTTCTCCAGCACGGCACCCGCCTGCTGCTGGCCTCTATCACCAAGGTCAACGCATAATCAAAAAAGCGCCCCGGCTGCGGCCGGGGCGCTTTTTTGGATTTATTCGGCGGTGAGCACCGGGTGCTCTCCGTCGGCGGAGGCATGGATGCTCTGGATGGGATGGAGGTAGCTGTCGATGAGCTTGGTGGCGATGTCGTCCTCCAGATCCTTCTGAATCTGGCGGCGCAGATTGCGGGCGCCGTAGGTCATGGAGTAGGACTTCTTCACCAGGTAGTCCAGCAGCGCGTCGTCCCAGGTGAAGGTGATGCCCTTCTCCTTCAGCGCGTCCTGGAGCTCACGGAGCATAATGGCGGCAATGGCCTTGAAGTTGTCCTCGGTGAGCTTGTTGAAGTAGACGATCTCGTCCACGCGGTTGATGAACTCGGGCCGCAGGAAGGATTCCAGGGCCTTCATGGCCCGCTCCCTGCCCTGCTGGTCGGCGGTGCGGCCGAAGCCTACGGAACCGGCGGAGGTACGGGCATCGCTGCCCGCGTTGGAGGTCATGACGATGACCGTGTTTTCGAAATTCACGTTGCGGCCCTGGGCATCGGTGATGTGGCCGTCATCCAGAATCTGAAGCAGGATGTTGAGCACGTCGGGGTGGGCCTTCTCAATCTCGTCAAACAGAATGACGCAGTAAGGCTTGCGGCGCACCTTCTCGGTGAGCTGGCCCGCCTCGTCGTAGCCCACATAGCCTGGGGGAGAGCCGATGATGCGGCTGACGGCGAACTTCTCCATGAACTCGCTCATGTCCAGTCGGATAAGGGATTCGGGGGAGTGGAACATGTCCATGGCCAGCCGCTTGACCAGCTCGGTCTTGCCCACGCCGGTGGAGCCCACAAAGATGAAGGACACGGGCTTGCGCTTGGAGGCGATGCCCACCCGGCCACGGCGGACAGCGGCGGCCACGGCGTGAACCGCCTCGTCCTGACCGATGAGGTGCTCCTTCAGCCGGTCTTCCAGCTTGGCCAGGCGCTCATACTCGGCCTCCTGGATCTGGCTGGCGGGGATCTTGGTCCAAAGCTCGATCACACGGGCCAGATGCTCTACCGTCAGAGGGGGGGCGCTCTGGGCCTCCAGCTTGTTCAGCTCGTCCTGAAGCTGGATCTCCCGGCTCTTGATGGAGGCCAGCCGCTCATAGTCACGGCTGCTGCCCTCGTCGGAGAGGAGCTTCTCCCGCTCTCCGGCCAGGTTGTCCAGCTCCCGACGGAAGTTGGACTGCCGCTGCTCGTTGGCCGCCAGGGCTTCGGTGGTGGCGGGGTTGCCCATGAGGGAGTCGTGCTCGGCGGTCAGCTTGTTCAGCTCCCGGCGGATCTCGGTCTGCCGCTGCTCATTGTTCTTGAGGGTGGTCTGCCGCTTGTAGTCCCGGTCGTTGGCCTCCACCATCAGGTTTTCACGCTCTTTTTCCAGGGCCTCCAGCTCCTTTTTCACCTCCACCTCCCGGGCCAAGGTCTTGTTGTGGAGGTTGACGTCGGAGCAGGCCTCGTCAATGAGGTCGATGGCCTTGTCGGGCAGGAAACGGTCGGTGATGTACCGCTCACTCATGGTCACGGCCAGGCGGCACATCTCGGGGGAGATGGAGACAAAGTGGTACTTCTCGTAGTAAGGGGCGATACCCTGGATGATCCTGATGGAGTCGTCGATGGAGGGCTCCTCCACCATGACAGGCTGGAAACGCCGCTCCAGGGCGGAGTCCTTCTCAATGTACTTGCGGTACTCGGTGAGAGTGGTGGCGCCAATGACCTGAATCTCGCCCCGGCTCAGGGCGGGCTTGAGAATGTTGGCGGCGTTCATGGAGCCCTCGGCGTCGCCGGCGCCCACGATGTTGTGCACCTCGTCGATGACCAGGATGATGTTGCCCAGCTTCTTGATCTCCTCGATGAGGCCCTTCATGCGGCTCTCAAATTGGCCGCGGAACTGGGTGCCCGCCACCAGGGCGGTGAGATCCAGCAGGTAGACCTCCTTGTCCAGCAGCTTATAGGGTACGTCCCGCTGGTAGATCTTCTGGGCCAGGCCCTCGGCGATGGCGGTCTTGCCCACGCCGGGCTCACCGATCAGACAAGGGTTGTTCTTCTGGCGGCGGTTGAGGATCTGGATGGTGCGCTGGATCTCCTCGTCCCGGCCGATGATGCGGTCCAGCTTGCCGTCAGCGGCCTTCTGAGTCAGGGAGATGCAGTAATTCTCCAAAAACTTGCGCTTGGGCTGCTTTTCGCCCTTCTTGTCCTTGTCTCCGCGCTCGGCGCGGGGCTGCTCCCGCTCAGGGGGCTGGGCCTGGGGGCTTTGAGCCGAGCCAAAGAGCTTGTTGAGGAAGGGGAAGGTGGCGGTTTTGCCCTCGTCCTCCTCGTCTTCGTCGGCCTCCTCCGCGGACATCAGTCCCTCCATGCCCTCGGCGCCGCCGAAGGCGGACATCATCTCATTGGTCAGGCCCTCCAGATCCTCGTCACTGATGCCCATCTTCTGCATCATATCTTCCACGGGCTTGATGCCCATTTCCTTCGCGCACTTGAGGCAGAGGCCCTCGCTTTTGGTGGTCCCGCCCTCCATCTTCTGGATAAAGATCACGGCCACATTTTTATGGCATCTGGAACAAAGTGTGGGTTGCATTTGTATTCAGCTCCTTTGGAGGGGAGAATAGTCCCCTCAGAGAAATGATTCTAATTCGAAATTATGAACTGCGTATGAATCACGCCTGTTTTCTTTTCTTTAAAGCCTTCCGGTACTGGAAGATATAACTGCACAGGGCGGCCAGAGTGAGGGCCAGGGCAAAGGAGATCAGTCCGGTGGCCCAGGGGCGTGGGATGGCAGGGAAGAGCACCAGCGCGGCGCAGACCACAAAAAAGACGCCGGTAGAGGTCTTGCCCAGCCAGTTGGAGGAGATCACATCACCCAGTTTCTGGTACATGAGATAGCCGCCGATGGCCATGGTCAGCTCCTTTAGGAAAAAGACGACGACCGCCCACAGAGGGATGATGCCGTCGGCGGTGATGCAGATAATGACCGTAAAGGTCATCAGCTTGTCCGCCAGAGGGTCCAGAATCCGCCCCAGCTTGGTGATCTGGTTGAAGTGCCGGGCGATCCAGCCGTCAGCTACATCGGTGAGGAAGGCGGTTAAATAGATCAGCACCGCCCAGCGATGAGCGTCTGGAGCGGGCTGAAAGAAGACGACGGCAAAGACCGGCACCAGTACTAGCCGGAGGAGGGAGAGAAGGTTTGGGATGGACATAGGAGCTTCACCTGATTTTCTTTGGTTTAGGGCGGGATTACAGGCCGCTGAGCAGGGAGAGGGGATTGGTAGTCATGAAGAATTTCAGCAGGTGGGTTTGGTTTACCAGGGACTCAGGCAGTACGTGCCCGAAGAATTGCAGCAGCCAGGCCGCCACAAACAGAAGGACGCAGGCCTGCACCAGGCCAAACAGCGCGCCGCAGGTCTTGTTCAGGAAATGTAGTCCGGGCAGCCGCGCCACCAGATCCAGGGCATGGCTGATCAACTTCCAGGCAATGAGAATGAGGGCGAAGCCCAGCAGAAAGAGGATCAGGTAGGCGGCGGACTGGGCGATGGCAGCCGCAACTGCGGCGGCCGCGCTCGCGGCCACGGAGGTCATTCCGTTCTCCACGGCCTTGTCCACGGTGTTGATCAGGGTTTCATAAAAGCCCATCTCCCGCAGGGCGTTCAGTACCCCGTCCAGAGGCACGTCGTCGGGGGACAGGGCAGCGGAGCCCTCCTCCGCCACTTGCTGCTGGATGGAGGCGTTGAGCTGTTCCTCGATGGCCGAGGCGAATTTGGGCTCTAAGGCATCCGCCACTATGGGGGAGAGGGTGCGGGCGGCGAAGCTGGCGCCCACAAAAGCCACCAGCACAGCCAGCAGACCGCACAGGGACAGGATGAACCCCCGGTGGGCGCCCACCAGGGCGAAGAGCAGCAGCACGGCCAGAATCAGGCCGTCAGCAATCAGATAAGCCATAGGGTTTTCCTCCGAATTTATTGAGGGACATAGAGGCGGGCGGTGGTGCTGTCAATGAGCATGGCGCTGCCGTCGGAGCGCTGTAAAACCTTTTGTGCGTTCTGTGTGCCGTTCAGGGTGTTATAGAGCTCCAGATCCTGGCTGTAGATATCCAGCCGGTCGGCGGTGAGTACGCCGACATACCGCCCGGCAGCGGAGAGAGAGAGTACCTGCTCCTCTACGGGGAGGGCAGCGGCCAGCTCACCTGAAGCGTTTATGGTGAGCAGCTCCGCCGTACTGCCCGCCCGGTATTTCCCCAGCAGGAGGGAGGCGGTGCCGTCCCCGTCCAGGGAAAAGGCCTTTAGGTAGCGCCCCCCGTAGTCGTAGGAGCCGGAGAGCACGCCGTCCCCGGAGACAATATAGAGCCCGGACTCACCCAGGGCCCAAATGCCGCTGCTGGTCCAGCGCAGATCAAGAATCGCGTTGTTGCCCACCGGGCAGGTCCAGTCCGGCTCCGTTTCCTCCTCCGTGCGGTCCAGGCGATAGAGGTCCACCCGGCTCTCAAAATTACCGTCCGTAAGGCCGATGGTGAGCAGAGCCACCGATTTGTTGTCCGGGGCAACGGCGGCGTCCATCACAAAACGGTTGGACAGGCTGAAGCGCACCAGAGGACTGTAGCTGTTGTCGTAGACCGTCACTGAGCCCTTGTGCCCGCTCTCCTGGCTGGTGACGGCCAGCCAGCCGTTCTGGTTCACATCGGCGGACAGGAGGGCCTGGCCGTCCTCTTGGGTGAGGGAAAAGACCTCCTCCCGACCGGAGTAGACAAAGAGCTCCCGGCCGCCGGCATCATAGACCAGAGCGGTGCCGCCTGCGGTGCTGACCACAGGATTTGTCATGGAAACGGCCTGATCCACAAAGGCCTGACCGCTGCCCGAATATAGCCGGATGGTGTTGGGGGAGCAGACCAGAAGATCTCCGTCCACGACGGCAAAGGCGTTGGAGGAGTCCCCAACAAAATGAAAGGACTCCGCCTGTCCGCTGTCGTTGCGCGCCAAGGTGCGGTAGGAGAACCAGCGCTTGATGAAGTCAAAATTCAGCTTGTCATAGTTGGCCACCAGGGCGACCGCGCCCACCATCAGGGCCAGTGTCACCAGAAAGGCCAGGAACCGGACAAAACGGTTGGGGCGCTTTTTGGGTTTGGGGGCGGCGTTGGGACGGCTGCCGTTGATATCTTCCATTCTATGCTCCTTCATGGATTTCATGCGGCAGAGGCATAAGCGGCACAGATAAAAGGGGCGCTTGTGCAGGCCCTGCAATAGAATTATTTTTTCGTTCCCAAATAGACTGACGTTATGGCGCAGAGGATGGCGGCGCCGATGGCGAACCACAGTGCAGCAGGCATAGAAATACCTCCAGAGTTCACATAAGGGCAGGAGAGTGAGCTATAGGACGTCCTCCTGATACCAAAGTTTGGTCATATAGAGCCCCCCGGCGGGTACAGTAGGCCCGGCGGCGGTGCGGTTGCGGCCTTCCAGAATGGCGGGCACGTCATCGGGGGAGAATTTGCCGTCGGCGGCGTAGACACAAGTGCCCACCATGGCACGCACCATGTTGTAGAGAAAGCCGTCGGCGCACACCCGGCACTCGATCAGTTCTCCGCTGCGGGAGATATTAAAGTAGTGAACCGTGCGCACGGTGGTGCGGGTTTCGGTGCCGACGCTCCGAACAGCCGCGAAGTCGTGGGTACCCACAAAGTGGGAGGCCGCACGCTGCATCACAGTCTCGTCCAGGTGTTTGGGATAGAACCAGGCGCGGTTGACGTAAAATGCGTTCCGTATGTGGGAATTGTAGATGCGGTAAGTGTACTCCTTTTTCAGGCAGGAGCCGATGGCGTTGAAGCCGTCGGGCACCTCGGTAGCCTTTACCACCACGATGTCATCGGGCAGCCGGGTGTTCACCGCCAGGGGAATCCGGTCGCAGGGGATACGGGAGGAGGTGCGGAAATTGGCGATATAGGTCTCCGCGTGCACGCCGGCGTCAGTGCGGCCCGCGCCGGTACATTTGACCGGGTGGCCCACCACCGAGGCCAGGGAGTGTTCCAGCGTCTCCGCCACGGTGACGGCGTTCTTTTGAACCTGCCAGCCGTGATAGGCCGTCCCCACATACATCAGTTTTAAGGCAATGTTTCGCATGACGGCCTCTCACGTCTCCAGTCTTTCGTTCTACTTCGGTTCCTCTCCGCCGGCCCAGCCGGCGGAGCCTACGCTACAAACGTGCCGCCGGCACGTTTGCTTTACGCTGCGGTGCCAGCCGTGATAGGCCGTCCCCACATACATCAAGCGTAGCGCAATATTTCTCATAAAGCTTTAAAATCCCATTATTTTTTTCTTAAAGTCCAAAGTGCCGCAGCACGCCGATGCCCACACACAGAAGCACCGCGAAGACCAGAGCGGCGATGTCGATGCCCTTTAGCTTGAGCTGGCGCAGGCGGGTGCGGCCCTCTCCGCCGTGGTAGCAGCGGCACTCCATGGCAATGGCAAGCTCGTCGGCCCGGCGGAAGGCGGAAATGAACAGGGGTACCAGCAGGGGCACCAGGGCCTTGGCCTTCTGGAGCAGGTTGCCGGTATCGAAGTCGGCGCCGCGGGCCTTCTGAGCGGACATGATCTTGTCCGTCTCCTCGATGAGGGTGGGGATGAAGCGCAGGGCGATGGACATCATCATGGACAGCTCATGCACCGGCACATGGAGGGTTTTCAGCGGTCCCATCAGTTTTTCCAGGCCGTCGGTGAGCAGGATGGGGGAGGTGGTGTAGGTCAGCAGGAAGGTGCAGGTGATGAGCATGGCGATGCGCAGTACCATAAACACCGCCGCCCAGATGCCCTCCGGGTAGATGGTGAAAATCCAGAAGGATACCAGCGGAGCCCCTTTCCCCCGGGTGTAGAACAGGTTGAGCAGGCCGGTGATAATGACGATGATGAGGATGGGCTTCATGCCACGCAGGATACTCCTGATGCCCACCTTGGACACAGCGATCAGCACCGCCAGCAGGACGAACAGGATAGCGTAGGATACCACCTGCTTGGCCAGAAACAGAGCCACAATATAGGCCACCGTGAACAGCAGCTTGGTGCGGGGGTCCAGCCGGTGAAGCAGGGTGTTGCCTGGGAAGTACTGGCCCAGTGTAATGTCCTTCAATGCCATTTACACCGCCCCCCTTTCGCCGGGTGCAGACTGCTTCTGCTGACCGGCATGGCCCAGTTTGGCCAGGACGGCGTCTCTGGCCTGCTCCGTGGTGTAGACCGACGGGTCGATGTCCACGCCCATGGCCCGCAGGCGGTGGAACACCCGGGTCATGGCGGGCACGCCCAAGCCCATAGCCTCCAGCTCGTCCCCGTGGGCAAAGACCTCCCGGGGCGCGCCGGAGAAGGGAATCCGGCCGTCGTTGATCACCACCAGCCGGTCCACCGTCCGGGCCACTTCCTCCATGGAGTGGGAAACGATGATGATAGTGGCGTTTTTGGCCGTGTGATAGTCGTGGATGTTGCCCAGAATAGACGCCACGCCAACTGGGTCCAGGCCGGCGGTGGGCTCGTCCAGTATGAGCACGGAGGGCTCCATGGCAATAACGCCGGCGATGGCGACCCGGCGCTTTTGTCCGCCGGACAGCTCAAAGGGGGATTTTTCCAGCATGTCCTCCCGCAACCCAACAAACTGGGCGGCCTCGCGCACCCGGCGGTCGACCTCCCCCTCGTCCAGCCCCATGTTTTTGGGGCCGAAGGCGATATCCTTATAGATGGTCTCCTCAAAGAGCTGGTACTCCGGGTACTGAAACACCAGTCCCACCTGGAAGCGGGTCTGGCGGGTGCGCTCCTTGCTCTCCCAGATATCCCGGCCCTCGAAGAGGACGCGGCCGGAGGTGGGCTTGAGCAGCCCGTTGAGGTGCTGGATGAGGGTGGATTTGCCCGAGCCGGTGTGGCCGATGATGCCCAGGTACTCCCCGCGGTAGGCGGTAAAGTCCACGTCCACCAGGGCCCCGTGTTCAAAGGGGGTACCGGCGGAATAGATGTGGCTCAGGCGCTCCGTCTGAATGATCGGTTCCAATGGCTTCATTCCTTTATCATTTGGTGCATGCCCGCAGGTCACGCCCGTGTTTGCAGCAGATCAAAGAGCGCCTGGGCACATTCCTCGTCGCTCAGTGCGTCCAGAGGAACGTCCACCCCCGCCTGCCGGAGCTGCCACAGCAGCTCGGTGGTCTCGGGGACAGTGAGGCCCACGGCCTTCAACTCCTCCACCCGCTGAAAGACCTCCCGGGGGGTGCCGTCGGCCGCCACCCGGCCCTTGGCCATGACCACCAGCCGGTCGGCCTGGGCGGCCTCGTCCATATGGTGGGTGATGAGCACTACCGTCACGCCGGAGGAGCGGTTGAGCTCACGGATGGTCTTCATGACCTCCGCCCGGCCGATGGGGTCCAGCATGGCGGTGGGCTCGTCCAGCACAATGCAGCGGGGCGCCATAGCGATGACACCGGCAATGGCCACCCGCTGTTTCTGTCCGCCGGAGAGCAGGTGGGGGGCGTGCTCCCGGTACTCGTACATGCCCACTGCCTTGAGGGCGTCGTCCACCCTCCGGCGGATCTCCGCCGGGGGCACCCCCAGATTCTCAGGGGCGAAGGCCACGTCCTCCTCCACCACGTTGGCAACGATCTGGTTGTCCGGGTTCTGGAATACCATGCCCACGGTGCGGCGGATGTCCAGCAGTTTATCCTCGTCGGCGGTGTCGATGCCGTCCACGTAGACTTTGCCGCCGGAGGGCAGCAGGATGGCGTTCAGGTGCTTGGCCAGGGTGGACTTGCCGGAGCCGTTGTGCCCCAGCACAGCCACGAAGGAGCCCTCCTCGATGTCCAGGCTTACCCCGTCCAGCACAAAGGGGTTGACCGCCCCCTCCTCCGCATAGGCGAAGCGGAGCCCCTCTGTTTGAATGATTGCATGGTTCATATAGCACATCACTCCTTATTCGGCGGTCCAGCGGCCCGTGGCCCCGCAGGGGAGGGCCAGGCCGGTGGCAGTTACGGGCAGGCCCAGCTCCTGGCTCTCGGTGCGGCCGCCGTACCGGCGGGCTACCAGAGTCTCCAGCAGGTAGGTCAGTACCGAGGGGGCTAGCCCCGTAGTATAGGAGTTAATGAGGAAAAACAGGGGTTCGTCCGAGAGCACCCCGGCTACCAGCTCCACAAAGGGGAAGAGGTTTTCCTCCAGCTTCCAGACCTCGCCGGAGGGGCCCCGGCCGTAGGAGGGGGGGTCCATGATGACTGCATCGTACCGGCGGCCCCGGCGGATCTCCCGCTCCACGAACTTGGCGCAGTCGTCCACGATCCAGCGGATGGGCGCGTCAGACAGGCCGGAGGAGGCCGCGTTCTCCCGCGCCCAGCTCACCATGCCCTTGGCCGCGTCCACGTGGCACACGGCGGCTCCCGCCGCCGCGCAGGCCACCGAGGCCGCGCCGGTGTAGGCAAAGAGGTTGAGCACCCGGATGGGCCGCCCGGCGGAGCGGATGCGCTCCATGGCGAAATCCCAGTTGGCCGCCTGCTCCGGGAAGACGCCGGTATGCTTGAAGTTCATAGGCTTGATGTTGAGGGTCAGCCCCTTGTAACCCAATGTCCAGCGCTGGGGCAGTTCCTTCTTGACCCACTGGCCCCCTCCGGTGGAGGCGCGCTGGTACCGGGCGTCGTGCCTCCGCCATCCGGGATGCCGCCCCTCCGGACGCCAGATGGCCTGAGGATCGGGCCGCACCAACAGATACTTGCCCCAGCGCTCCAGACGCTCGCCGCCGCCGCAGTCCAGCAGCTCATAGTCCTTCCAGTCAGTTGAAATCCACATAATACGATCTTCCCACCATAGTTTTTGTCATAATCATCCTATTATATCATTCCCTACTAGACCAGTCAACGAAAAGAAGCGCAAACAATAGAGGCGCGGGGTGAAAAATCTGAATCAACCCGCGCCCCTATGCGGCGGCTCCTGTAAACGGCTCAGGCGCCTCTGTAAGACGGTTTAATCCACGCACCCCGTGAGGGGTGCGACTTATACCGGGGATGCTTGGTGATGTCGTATTTCTCACTATTTCAATCCACGCACCCCGCGAGGGGTGCGACTGGAGGCAACCCGTAGCCTTTTCCGTGCGTTCCGATTTCAATCCACGCACCCCGCGAGGGGTGCGACGCAGCGGCTTGACGCGCTGGGCCATATCCCAGGTATTTCAATCCACGCACCCCGCGAGGGGTGCGACCGTCCTCGCCCTCCTCCGGGAAGGCCGCCCGGTTCTCATTTCAATCCACGCACCCCGCGAGGGGTGCGACTTTATGGAGGTCAACAGAATCCTTATGGGACTGAATATTTCAATCCACGCACCCCGCGAGGGGTGCGACGGCACCAGACGGCGAGCTGGTACTAGCTGTAGCACCATTTCAATCCACGCACCCCGCGAGGGGTGCGACTTGCTCCTCCTTACTTCCGGTCCGCCAGCGCCACATTTCAATCCACGCACCCCGCGAGGGGTGCGACATCTCAGCCATCAACGCCGGCTGCTCCAAGTCAATTTCAATCCACGCACCCCGCGAGGGGTGCGACTGTGGAGCCGGGAGGGCGGAGGTAAAATAGTCGTGATTTCAATCCACGCACCCCGCGAGGGGTGCGACGGCTGCTTTAATCAGATTCAGCCAATGTCAGGAATATATTTCAATCCACGCACCCCGCGAGGGGTGCGACGAGAAGCAACTACTAAGGAGAAGGCCCCATGCTATTTCAATCCACGCACCCCGCGAGGGGTGCGACATCGCCCCGCACGCCGGGGGAGGCGCAGCTATCCTCATTTCAATCCACGCACCCCGCGAGGGGTGCGACTGCTGGAGCTGATGCAGGCCACCAACACGGCGGCATTTCAATCCACGCACCCCGCGAGGGGTGCGACTAGAATTTAGTTCCAGACTGGCTGAGTTTCTGATATTTCAATCCACGCACCCCGCGAGGGGTGCGACCTGTTTCCCTGTACCTGGGTCATACCCAGTTGTATTTCAATCCACGCACCCCGCGAGGGGTGCGACCGGCGAGTTCCTGCCCTACCCGTTTGACGAGATGGGATTTCAATCCACGCACCCCGCGAGGGGTGCGACTATGAAACTGGATTCCGTGCGGCCTGTACACATCATTTCAATCCACGCACCCCGCGAGGGGTGCGACCGGAGCTTAGACCGATTGCTGGGCGGCGGCCTGCTATTTCAATCCACGCACCCCGCGAGGGGTGCGACGTTTTCACTTTGATAAAGCCCACTCTGGACAGTGGGCGATTTCAATCCACGCACCCCGCGAGGGGTGCGACCGCGGAGAGCATCGACGATGTGTGGGCGGTCATCATTTCAATCCACGCACCCCGCGAGGGGTGCGACCTAGACTCTTGGAACCACAGCTTCGAAGGCTAAAGATAATTTCAATCCACGCACCCCGCGAGGGGTGCGACACAAACAGGCCGAGGCGGAGCGGGCCAAGGCAGAATTTCAATCCACGCACCCCGCGAGGGGTGCGACCGGAAACGACTTGGCAGCGAGCTCTTGCTATGTCATTTCAATCCACGCACCCCGCGAGGGGTGCGACGAGTGAAGAGAGTGGCATCTCTACCCACCATTCTATTTCAATCCACGCACCCCGCGAGGGGTGCGACGTTCACCTTCCTTGCCACCCTCTTGCCCTTAGTCGAATTTCAATCCACGCACCCCGCGAGGGGTGCGACCACAAACCGTTTGAACTGCCTCGCCGGGAGCTCACCGATTTCAATCCACGCACCCCGCGAGGGGTGCGACAAGCTAACCTTGTGAGATTATGATAGCACATAAATATTTCAATCCACGCACCCCGCGAGGGGTGCGACTGGGCTCACTCCGCAGTGTCACTCCCGCCGCGTATTTCAATCCACGCACCCCGCGAGGGGTGCGACGTTCTTTTCTAACGAAGCAATCTCTTAGCATATAATTTCAATCCACGCACCCCGCGAGGGGTGCGACCTCCGTCTGTTGTTCTTTTGCCTGCTGTTGACCATGATTTCAATCCACGCACCCCGCGAGGGGTGCGACCTTGTGGAGCCGGAGCAAACGGGGTAACAGGATTATTTCAATCCACGCACCCCGCGAGGGGTGCGACGGTTGTAAAGTGATTGAGCTCCCCATCCCCAGTATTTCAATCCACGCACCCCGCGAGGGGTGCGACTTCGTCCTCCTCATCAGTGTTATTGACCAGACTGTTATTTCAATCCACGCACCCCGCGAGGGGTGCGACAAGGGGCGGGGGCAATAGCCTCCGCCCTCTATTTTTATTTCAATCCACGCACCCCGCGAGGGGTGCGACGGTATCTGTGACTGGCTGGGCGTGGCCTGGCAGGGCGATTTCAATCCACGCACCCCGCGAGGGGTGCGACCGGTCCTTCATGATGTAGTCAGCGTTCTCGTTCTATTTCAATCCACGCACCCCGCGAGGGGTGCGACGCGGCCATGTTGCACATCTGAGACTGGACGCCGTTATTTCAATCCACGCACCCCGCGAGGGGTGCGACGGAGGATGGGAGCGCATACACAGAGCGACGGGAGATATTTCAATCCACGCACCCCGCGAGGGGTGCGACCTGGCTCAGCAAGCCCTACACCGCCTCCCTCCATGAATTTCAATCCACGCACCCCGCGAGGGGTGCGACCATTGCAGACCGTTTTCTCCGCTGTTAACTGTAGCAATTTCAATCCACGCACCCCGCGAGGGGTGCGACCGATCAGTTGCTTTCTCATAGGCTGACCGCCACCAATTTCAATCCACGCACCCCGCGAGGGGTGCGACTGTCCGACATCGCGTACTACGTCCCTCATGCTGTATTTCAATCCACGCACCCCGCGAGGGGTGCGACATGCTCGGCTCTGACGGTTGGGGGGCTGGCTCTGATTTCAATCCACGCACCCCGCGAGGGGTGCGACGATGCCAACCTCCCCAGTTGGGCCGCCCCTATGCAGATTTCAATCCACGCACCCCGCGAGGGGTGCGACTATTGCGGTGAAAGATTGTCTCCAATCGCCAGTTATTTCAATCCACGCACCCCGCGAGGGGTGCGACGGATGTATCCCACAATTCCCTCCTCAGATGCCTTCAATTTCAATCCACGCACCCCGCGAGGGGTGCGACCGCGGAGAGCATCGACGATGTGTGGGCGGTCATAATTTCAATCCACGCACCCCGCGAGGGGTGCGACGGGTGTCCTCCTTCCCAGGACACTTCACCTCAATCCATTTCAATCCACGCACCCCGCGAGGGGTGCGACGCTGCCCAGCCAGAGGCTACTCAAAGCATACCACAATTTCAATCCACGCACCCCGCGAGGGGTGCGACATACGGCCTGCGGGTAGCTCCTCTCCGGCCTCTAATTTCAATCCACGCACCCCGCGAGGGGTGCGACTCACAGTGATGACCGCCACTCCGGTGATACCCAAAATTTCAATCCACGCACCCCGCGAGGGGTGCGACGCGGGCAGATACCGTAGTATCCTGATAAGCAGGATTTCAATCCACGCACCCCGCGAGGGGTGCGACGGAACCGTTGACGTTGCCAGGCCCGTGTCCAGGGTCGATTTCAATCCACGCACCCCGCGAGGGGTGCGACGGTAGCGCACCCACAGGCCGTCCTCGTCCTGCACCTATTTCAATCCACGCACCCCGCGAGGGGTGCGACTCTTCCTGGCTCTTGTCCAGGGCGTCCTTCATACCCTATTTCAATCCACGCACCCCGCGAGGGGTGCGACTGCTTGGGGGAGTTGACCATCTGATGGAGGACCTTATTTCAATCCACGCACCCCGCGAGGGGTGCGACCATCGCCGACGCCTACGGCTTCGGCCCCAAGCAGCTATTTCAATCCACGCACCCCGCGAGGGGTGCGACTGCTCATTCACCTGGTCTAAGGAGGTGCTACCATGAATTTCAATCCACGCACCCCGCGAGGGGTGCGACAGCTCATCTCCCAGCTGGGTGGCACCGCTTCCAAATTTCAATCCACGCACCCCGCGAGGGGTGCGACTCCATAGTGTCCCACAAGTATCTCATCCCCTATGGATTTCAATCCACGCACCCCGCGAGGGGTGCGACCCTTCGCTGCTCAGACCCTGGACAAGAACATGAAATTTCAATCCACGCACCCCGCGAGGGGTGCGACGCTCTTTGATCTGCCCGCCGGGCGCACGCTGCACAGAATTTCAATCCACGCACCCCGCGAGGGGTGCGACCCCGTCTTCGCCAATATCGGTGAGCAGCCTATTCTATTTCAATCCACGCACCCCGCGAGGGGTGCGACAGCAAACTTTACCAAAGAGCAGAGAGTTTGCTTGGCTCAATTTGCTTATTTGCACAAGGGGAAGAAGGCTGAGCATACGAAAACAAACGCGCCTATGCTCCATGAAGCTTTCCTTTATGCTTTTTGGGTGCGAACCGGCCGGAGAAGGCGTGTCCTCTTGGACTTCGCACGCTACAAAATCAAAGGTTCGTCTGGAAGGTAGGTCTGCTTACAGCCAAAGTGTTCGATCTTCTGCTCATAGCGATTTCCCAGGGAATAAAAGCGGAGGCTGTCCCGTTCGGGATCCATGATTGCGCACAGCTTGGCCTGAAGGAGTTTATACTGGGCTGGCTCCAGCTTACACTCAAAGACGGAGTTCTGAACCCGCTGGCCGTAGTTGACGCACTGCCTGGCGATCTGCCGCAGGCGTTTGCGCCCGGCGGCATCCGCTGTATTGACATCGTAGGTAATCAAAACCAGCATAATGGCCTCACTTCCACAAAAAGGGCGGATAGGCGTCCAGATCGCCGCGGAGGCAGCGGGCCAGAAGCAGCGCCTGGAGATAGGGAACCAGTCCCCAAGAGAGCTTTTCCTGGAGATAGGGGTGGGTTAGAGACTCCTTTTTCCGCTCCTGCCAGCGCTTCAGAACGGCTCTGCGGCCGGAGTCACTCAAAAAGACCGCCCCATTCTCCAGAAAGTCAAAGTCCTGCCGCCCCACTATTCGGTTGTTTATCAGGGTTAAAACGAACCGGTCGGCCATACAGGGGCGCAGCTCCTCCATCAGATCCAGGGCCAGAGAGGCCCGGCCGGGGCGATCCCGGTGGAGAAAGCCCACGTAGGAATCCAGCCCCACGCTCTCCAGTGCGGAGGCGCAGTCGTGCGACAGCAGACTGTAGACAAAGGAGAGCAGGGCGTTGACAGGATCCCGCGGCGGACGGCGGCTGCGGCTTTGGTAGGAAAAGAGGGGCTTTTCACCCAAGATCAGCTGGTCGAACTGCCCGAAATAGAGGGTTGCTCCGGCGCCCTCCAGGCCGCGCAGATGCTCGAGAGAGGCGGCCGCGGCGATTTGGGGGAGAAGCTCTTTCAGATGAGACGCGGAGGCTGTCAGGCTGGCGGAATCCAGCCGGAGCCCGTGATCTCTTCGGGTGCGCTCGATGCTCCAGCGGGCGTTATAGACCTTGCCGAAGATCATACTGCGGGCAATGCGGCAGCTGGCGGAGAGCTCGTCCGCCGTGCGGTACTGGGCACGCCGGAGCAGGACGTTTCCCGAGGTACTCCCGGCGATCCGGGCCAGAAACCGCCCGCGCGGCGTGCAGAAGGCCAGAGAGATACCGCGCTCGGCGCAGGCGCCCATCAGGGCGGGAGAGGCCCCGGGGTAGGAGAAGGAGACAATGCCGCTCAAGGTATGGAGCGGGTAGCGGGCGGCCTCCTGATGTTCCCGGCTGGCGACCACATTTTCGCCGTCCAGGGACAGATAGATGTCCTCCGAGGTCACGAAGAGGGTGTTCAACAGTTGTCTCATGGCGTTTCCTCCATGGCCCGGTTCAGATAATCGGATACGGACTCCCGCCGGATCAGCTGCGGCAGGCACAGCTCCTTCAGAGAACAGGCGCCGCAGAACTTGCCCGGCCTGGCTTTGGGGGTGTGGCCCCGCCGGAAGAGCTGATGCATCTCCTCTGCGGCGGACTGAACCTGACGGCGCAGCTCCGGAGAGAAGCGCACCGGAGTGCGCCGGCGGGTTTCGCCGTAGTAGAGCGAGCCCTCCGGGACGGGGCAGCACAGCATTTCCTCCAGACACATGGCTTGGGCGCACAGTTGAAGCTCGTCCGCCTGGTGAGGCTTTGGACGGCCGCGCTTGTACTCCACGGGGAAGGGCAGCCAGCGGCCCTCCTCGCCCGCGAGGGGGACGCCCTCCGGCGCGGCGCGAAATTCGACCACGTCGCACTGGCCGGACAGGCCCAGGGTAGGGGAGGCCACCGCCAGACTGCGGAGAACCAGAGTATCGCCCCGCCGCTCCCGAAGGGAGGCGTCGTGGGCACGCTCATGGAGAAGCTGGCCCTCTATGGTGCGCAGATTTTCCTGCCACTGCTGTTCCAGATGGATCAGCGCCCACTGGCGGCGGCAGAAGGCAAAGTGCTGAAGGCCGGAGAGGGGGAGAAACTCCTCCTCACGGAAGTTCACCCCATCCGCCGGCAGGTGATTCCGGCGGGGAGGGCGGCCTCGTCCACCGTGACGGAGTAATCCTGATAGGAACGGGCGGGGGCGGGATCACCGGGATCCCTCCGGGTGACATGTACCGCTTCAAAGAGCTTCCAGGCCGGGGCGCAGCCCAGCTCGTTGTCGTGCTGGAAGACAATCAGCTCCCGCACGGCCATCTTGCCCCGTGCGGCGGAGTGGTCGTGCTCGAACATATTGAGGATTGCCTCCCACAGCAGGGACAGATCCTCCTCGGAGAAGCCGGTGGTCTTGCGGGCCAGGTTGGCGGAGACGTAGCCCTCGCAGCGATAAAGACCATAGGGGATGACATACTTTCTCCCCATCTCAGTGCCCTTTTTCTCCGCGTCGGCCTCGGTGGTGATGGCCACGCGGGTGATGGTGATCTCCTGGGGAATGACGGGTTCCACGCTGCGGGCGAAGCCCAGCTGCACCGGCCCCCGCACCTGGCCGCAGTTGAGAGCGGCCTTCACAAAGGTGGTCATCACCGCGCCAAAGGTGCGTACATCGTAGAAGTTGGCGCACATCCAGTCCCGGACTTTCCGATCCAGGTCAGGGTCGGCCTTTTTCTTTTCCTTGACGGTCTTTTCGTCCACGTCCAGGGCGGCGTAGGCCTCGGCGTCGCTGCGGTTAAGAGGCACGCCGTCCTTGACATAGATGCGGTAGCCGGTGGCGTCCTCCTTCACCGTCTCCACATAGTTGCGGATCTTCCGCTTCAGGCACACGTCGGTGACAATGCCCAGGCCGGTCTCCGGATCCACCCGGGGCATATTGCCCGCGTCCGGATCCCCGTTGGGATTGCCGTTCTCCACGTCGAACAGGATGACAAATTCATAGCGGTTTTTGATAGGCTCGGACATATTACTTCTCCTCCTTCTTCTGATAGCGGGCCTGAGTCTGGAAATAGTAGCCCAGCTGGAACGAACCCTGCTGGCGGAGATTCAGGTGGGCGGGGTATTCCGTACCCAGCTTGGAGAGCAGCTCGGTCATCTGCTTCTCATAGGCGATGGAGAGACCGCGGTTGGCGGCGTTCAGCTTTTTCAGATGCTTCTGAGCCAGATTGACCAGGACGGGGAATACCGCGGCAGGGGTAGCCGACGCTCCGCTGAAATACTTGTCGCGGATGGTGGCGTTGATGCCGGGGTTGGCAGCGGCCTGGACGGCCTCCAGCACGGAGAACAGCCGCCCCAGGAGATAGGGGACATTGGTGGCGTTAGGATTGAGAGACACTTGTAAGACCTCCTCCGGTATATCAGGATGTTCGCGGCCGGTACTCTCGGCCAGCTTTGTGTAATAGGCTTTCAGAATGGCGGCCCGGCCCCGGGTGACCTCCCGTTCCGCCCGGATGCGGAGGGCGACGCCGTTGAGCAGGGTGGCCGGATATCGGGTGTCGTTCAGCACCGCCCGCAGGACCTCGCCGGCCAGATCGGGGGCGGGGGACTTGTCCCGGGCGTTCTGGTTTACCGTCTCTTCCAGCAGCTTCCAGATGGGCAGGGTCTCAAACTTGTCATAGGAGGGGCGAATGATCTCCAGCCGCCGGTAGTGGGACTGGATGTGTTCCAGGAATCCCCGGAAGGTATTGTGGAGGAAAAAGCGCACTGACAGCCGGGCGGCGTTGGGGGAGAGGCCTAGGATATAGAAATCCATGTTGGGGTCGAGCTTGTCCTCCTGAAAGTCCACGGGGATTCCCTGGCACAGCTGTGCGGTCATGCCGCGGAGATCCGCGGCGCTGTACGGCGTCGGCGCCCCCAGCAGAGCCCCGCCGAAAAAGGCCTGGTAGGCGTCGCCGCCGCCTTTGGCCCAGCAGACGACGGTGGCGTCCCCGAGCCGGTAGACGTGCTCCCGGTCGGCCAGCAGGTAATTGAGGGCGGCCGTATAGGCGAAGGCGGCGTATTTGCCGGTAGGGGCGTTGAGGTTCTGCTCCTTGCCGTAGGAACAGAACGCCGGTGCGTTGAAAGAGACCAGAGCTGCGCCGCTGGATTGGGCGCCGGACACATTCTTGATGGCCGGGTGAACGGACTCCACCGGCCCTTCCTCGCCGGTGACGAGGCAGATACCTCTTGGGCTGTCGGTATCGGCGCGATAGCGGCGCTCCCAGGCACGCCGAATCTCGGGATCTTCATGGATATAGCTTCCATTATAACGGAAGAGCAGATTGGCCCCGGACAGTATGTCCTCCCGATACTCTGCCAGAGCGGGATGCTCCAGTGTATACTCCGGGATCCAGGTGCGGAAGAAGGCCAGCAGGGCCTGAGCGGAGGGGGAATCCACACTCCCCAAAACAGAGGTATGAAGCGCCTTGCAGGCGGCAAAGCACGCAAGGGAGCGCTGAGGGTTGCCCTTATTGTCTGCGCCCAAAATGTAGCCGGAGTTATCGCACAGAAAATTGGCGGCGATCCCTACTGTGCGTTTGACCGGAGCAGGGAGCGTGAGCACCTGGGGGGCGAGCACAGTCTTTTTCCCTCGGAGCTGCTCCGTCTGAATGGACGTAACCTGCTCTAGCGTCCCGTCTGCGGCGATAGAGAGTGCATAGGAGGCCTTGACCGGCCCCCAGCCGGGGCCGGCAAGCACGCCTGCCTGCACCAGAGTTTCGTAATACTGGGTCAACGCCTGCAAAATCATCCCCGCACCTCCCCGCTGTCCCGGGCGGGCACCTCCAGCACCCCGTCCCGCAGGGTGCCGCGGAAGAACAGGGGGCGGATATCCTCCGGATTTGTATAGTCCATATCCCACAGGATCCAGCCCAGATCGCGCTCTCCCAGCAGCTCCTTCGGGCAGGGGGGTAGCTCCTCGCACCAGCGGAAATGGGCTGGAAACTCCCGGCAGCCGAAGCAGGGCTGGTGGTAGAATTGCCCCTTTTTGATGCGGCGCTTGACAATGTCCTGAAACTTGCCCGGATTATCTCCGGGGGCGGCCTGACTGGTCATGTCAAAATGGGCCTCAATGACATACCGCACATCCCGCAGCAGCAGGGCGGCTCGCTGCTGTATGTCGTCGGATGTGCACAGATACAGCTCCCCCTTGCCCCGCTCCATCACCGTCCGGGCCGAGCGGGCGGAGAGAGTGGACTTGACCTCGTTGCGCCGCAGGTTGGTGAAGCGGATGGGAGCGCACACATGGATGCGGTCGATGATCCACCTCAGCCCAGGATGCCAGTAGATGGCCTCCACCAGCCCCCGGGCGGCGGAGGGGGTCATGATATCGTAGCTCACCCGTTCTACTTTCATCTCCGGGCGGGTAAAGAGGGCATAATCCCCCCAGACCTCCAGCTGAATGGACATAGGCGTTCACTCCTTTTCTTCTCAGATAAACAGTCCCTTTCCACAGTCCGCCTCCAGAGACAGTCCGGTTTCCTCCGAATAGAGGGACAGGGTGGCAAGGATGGCGGAGCCATCCTCCAGCCGCTCCAGATCCCCGGCCTGGTCCAGGGCGGCGAAGTGGTTTTCGTAGATAGATACGCCGTATTGGCCGAGCTGGCGGAACAGCGTCCGGCTCCGCTCTCCGGCCCGAAGCCATCCGACCAGCTCCGCGCCCGCGCCCAATGGGATGTAGACCGTCCGGGTGGGGCTGTCGATCATGTGGAAACGCTCCGCCACCGACTGGAAGGGGAGCAGCTCCGTGCGAATCTTGGGCAGAATACCATATATGTCCTGCGCTTCCGCCCCCTTCAGCTCCAGGAGCGTATGGAAATAGGCCTGGATCGCCTCCTGGGAGGCGATGTCGTCATACTGCTCCAGCACCATGCGGCCTGCGCCGATGGCGGTCTGAAACAGAGGCGGCGGGGCGGCCTCCCCCTGGAAAAGGGTGACGATGCTCTCCGAGACGGGGCGTTTGCCCTCCCGGTTGCACCGGCCGGCGGCCTGGAGGATGGAGTCCAGGCCCGCCTCTTCCCGGAACACGGCTGGAAAGTCTACATCCACCCCGGCCTCGATCAGGGAGGTGGAGATCACCCGGCAGGGGAGCCCCTCCTTGAGCCGGCGGCGGATCTCCTCCAGCTTGGCGCGCCGGTGGGCGGGATACATGAGGGTAGAGAGGTGAAAGTTCCCCTCGCCGGAGAGCCGCGTAAAGATCTCCTGGGCGCTCTTGCGGCTGTTGACAACGCAGAGCACCTGCTCGTGCTGCTGGAGCTGTCCGGACAGTGTGTCCCAGTCCAGCCGGCCCGCCTGGCGGAAGCACACCCGGCGGAAGGGTTCCGGGGGACACAGCTCCGGCGGACAGAGCTCCACCGCCGGACGGCCGGGCAGGAACTCTGCAAAGAGCGGCCCCAGTGCGGGCTGGGTGGCGGTACAGAGGACGGCGGAAGCGCCGTAATGCTGAACGAGCTGGGCGATGGCGTGGACGCAGGGCCGCAGGCAGGGGAGGGGGAGCAGCTGGGCCTCGTCGAAGAGAATGACGCTTCCGGCCAGGTTGTGGAGCTTGCGGCACTGGGAGGGGCGGTTGGCATAGAGGGATTCAAAGAACTGCACCGCCGTGGTCACCACCACGGGCATGTCCCAGTTCTCCGCGGCCTGGGCCAGGCGGACCGTTTTTGGAGTGGCCTCGGCGTCGATTTCATAGGCGGCGTTGGAGTGGTGCTCCAGCACGTTCTCCGCCCCCAGGATGGTTCGGAACTCCTGGGCGGTCTGCTCGATGATGGAGGTGTAGGGGATCACATAGATGATCCGCCGCAGTCCCCTGGCCCTAGCCTGGGCCAGGGCGAAGGCCAGAGAGGCCACCGTCTTTCCGCCCCCGGTGGGGACGGTGAGGGTAAACAGGCCGGGGGGCTGGGTTTTGCCCATCCGGATACACTGCTCCAGAACGGCGCAGCGGCGGGAGTTCAGCTCTCCCTGAGGGGGAAACCAGCCGGAGATATGGCGCTGGAGCCGCTCCCAAAGGTCATCCAGAGGAGCGGGGTGCTCCGGCCGGGGGGAGCCGTCCATAAAGGCCTCGGTGTCCAGGAAATCCGCGTCCGTCAGACAGGAAAACAGCATCCGGGTAAAGAACATCAGGGACAGCGGCTCCGCGCCGCAGGGGGGAGGAGC
>PPYE01559939.1_pt1 | contig 23009 bp, 19 predicted proteins | sample 1559881 | NCBI WGS metagenome assembly PPYE01 (sample SAMN08240022, study PRJNA423297) | Human gut metagenome, whole genome shotgun sequencing project. | reverse complement strand
TGAACTGCCATCTTTAAATTCTCAATTTTTAATCTCCCTCCGTATCAACGTTTCCTCGTCCTACGAGAGGAAACAAGCTCGTACCGGCTTCTTGCCGGAACGTTCCACGCCTTTGCCGGGATGATTTTTCTTATTATCCGCACTGTTGCTGTGGAAATCATAGACCGCTTGTACGTAGTTTATCGCCCCATGGGGATTTTATTGCCGGTGGTGTTTTCCTACGGCGGTGTGGAATTGCTGAGGGTAGGGGAGACTTTCCATAGCCGTACAAAAAAAGCATACGCTTCCATGAACGGGCTGCATAAAGACAGCATCTGCTTTTATGAATATTACTTGAAGATACCGGATTATCGCGTACCGAAGTCCTGCAAGCTGGTGGATTCCGTATGGTCCACGGTGTTTGATGTGTTCGCCTGCTTGTTGGCAGGGGATGACGAGGAAGTTTATTGGTGCTGCGGCCGTCTGGCCGACCGGAGCATCGTGGTGATGGACGGGGCAGGAAGGTATTACCATGTGGAAAAAGGAAAGAGGAAGCGGTACATTGCCGCTAACCTTCCCGAACCCGGTGAGCAGGACTTCGACACGGCTGTAAAGAAGCTGAAAGAGGAAGCCGGGCAGCGGGCGGAGGAAACGGATCGGCAGAAGAGAAGGAACGAGGAAGCGAAAAGGCGGAAGAGGCTGGAGGAGATAAGAGATGCCCTTCCGTACCGTATGGGCATGAAATGGGGCTTGAAACTGGGGGAACGTATCATCGTTCCTCCCAAATACAGAAAGATTCTTCCTCCTGTGGGCGTTTATTGTGCTTTTGAAGAGAGCGCCTGCCGGTGGGGGGTGATGGCACTGGACGGGAAAGTGATGGTGGAAGCCCGCTACCAGGAGGTGGATATAGAAAACAACGGCACGGTACAATTTAAAAACCATTTTTTATAACCCAATATGGCAAATGTGATTAAATTACACAAAGGCTTGAACATCAACCTGAAAGGGAAACCTGCTCAGGAGTTCTTTGACGTGAAGCAGCCGGACATCTATGCGATAGTGCCCGATGATTTTCATGGCGTGACTCCTAAAGTCGTGGTCAAAGAACAGGAATATGTGACGGCCGGGGGAACATTGTTTGTTGACAAGAACCACCCCGAAGTGAAGTTCGTATCTCCGGTAAGCGGTGTCGTTACCAGCGTGGAGAGAGGCGAACGTCGTAAAGTCTTAAGCATCTCCATTGCAGCTGCAAAGGAGCAAGACTACGAAGAGTTTGGAAAGAAGGATGTTTCGACTCTGACAGGCGAGCAGGTAAAAGCCGCCCTGCTGGAAGCCGGACTTTTTTCATTCATTATCCAGCGCCCCTACATCGTGGTGGCTGACCCGAATGCCAAGCCGAAAGGCATCTTCGTTTCTGCATTTGACACTAACCCATTGGCTGCTGATTTCGAATTTGTTCTGAAAGGCCAGGAAAAAGATTTCCAGACTGGTCTGGACGCACTGGCAAAGATGGCAAAGACGTATCTGAATATCAGCGTAGAGCAGAAGAGCCCTGCACTGACCAACGCCAAAAATGTAACTGTAACTGCCTTCGACGGTCCTAACCCCGCCGGAAACGTAGGCGTTCAGATTAACCACATCAGTCCTATCAACAAAGGCGAAACTGTTTGGACGCTCCGTGCGGAAGAAGTGATCTTCATCGGACGCCTGTTCAACACAGGTCGCGTAGACCTTACCCGTACTATCGCCCTGACCGGTTCGGAAGTGAAGAAACCGGCTTATTGCAAGCTGAAAGTAGGAGCCTTGCTGACAGATATTTTTGCAGGACGTGTGAACGGAGGTAAAAACTTACGCTACATTAACGGTAACGTGCTGACCGGAACTTTGGTGAAGCCAAACGGATTCCTGGGTGCGCACGCTACAAGTCTTACTGTGATTCCCGAAGGGGATGACCGGCACGAATTCCTGGGCTTTATCATGCCGCGTACCGATCAGTACAGTGCCAACCGCAGTTATTTCAGCTGGTTGTGCGGTAACAAGGAATACACACTGGATGCCCGTATCAAAGGTGGCGAACGCCACATGATCATGTCCGGCGAGTATGACAAAGTATTCCCGATGAGCATTTTCCCCGAATATTTAATTAAAGCTATCATTGCCGGCGATATTGACCGCATGGAAGCACTTGGTATTTACAAAAGTTAATGAAAGCGTTAAGAAATTATCTCGACAAGATAAAGCCAAACTTTGAAGAGGGCGGCAAACTCCACGCGTTTCGTTCGGTGTTCGACGGTTTCGAAACATTCTTGTTCGTACCCAACAGCACTTCGAAAACAGGAGTTCACATTCATGATGCGATTGACAGCAAGCGTATCATGTCAATGGTGGTTATTGCGTTGATACCGGCCCTGTTGTTCGGTATGTACAACGTAGGTTACCAGCACTTCTTGGCTGTAGGCCAGGAGGCAGGTTTCTTTGAAAAGTTCATTTATGGTTTCCTGGCTGTTCTGCCTAAGATTATCGTATCATACGTAGTCGGTCTGGGAATCGAATTTGTGGTGGCACAATGGAAGAACGAAGAAATTCAGGAAGGTTTCCTGGTATCCGGTCTGTTGATCCCGATGATCGTTCCTGTGGAATGTCCGTTGTGGATTCTGGCTGTCGCTACAGCATTCTCTGTTATCTTCGCTAAGGAAGTATTCGGCGGTACAGGTATGAATATCTTCAACCCTGCATTGATTACCCGTGCTTTCTTGTTCTTCGCTTATCCTACCAAAATGTCCGGTGATGCCGTTTGGGTAAGCACTGACAGCATTTTCGGTATCGGTGGCGGACAGGTAGTGGACGGTTTTACCGGCGCTACGATGTTGGGACAGGCTGCTACAGCCGCTCCGGGTGCAAGCGAACTGATTAATGTGAACGGTACTCCCGCTACCATGTGGGATATGGTTGTAGGTTTGATTCCGGGTTCTATCGGTGAAACCAGCGTTATCGCTATCGCACTGGGTGCCATCATCCTGTTGTGGACAGGCGTGGCAAGTTGGAAGACCATGTTCTCTGTCTTTGCCGGTGGTATCGTGATGGGATTGATCTTCAATGTATTCGGCTCTACAGATAACATGATGGCTCAGTTGCCTTGGTACGAACACATCGTATTGGGCGGTTTCTGCTTCGGCGCCGTGTTCATGGCTACCGACCCTGTGACTTCCGCACGTACGGAAAAGGGTAAGTTCATCTACGGCTTCCTGATCGGTGTGATGGCTATCGTTATCCGTGTGTTGAATCCGGGTTATCCCGAAGGTATGATGCTTGCCATCCTGCTGATGAACATCTTCGCTCCGCTGATTGACTACTGTATCGTACAGAAGAACATCACAGCCCGCGAAAACAGATTAAAATCAACTAACAACTAAAATATCGGACATTATGAATACTAATAGTAATAGTTATACTATCATCTATGCTTCGATAATGGTTGTTATCGTAGCATTCCTGTTGGCATTCGTGTCTTCTTCTCTGAAAGAAAAACAGTACCAGAATGTAGAACAGGACACAAAGAAACAAATTCTGGCAGCTTTGAACGTTTATGACGTAAAAGATGTGAATGCAGAATATGATAAATATGTGAAAGAAGACGATTTGATGCAGGCAGACGGTTCTTTGGTAAAGAACGATGCTGCTTTCCAGACTTCTTATAAAGGTGAAATCGCTAACGGACGTCTTCATGTATTCGTTTGCGACGTGGATGGTCAGACCAAATATGTGCTGCCTATTTATGGTGCCGGTCTTTGGGGACCTATCTGGGGATACATCGCATTGAATGATGACAAAGACACTGTATATGGCGTTTACTTCTCTCATCAAGGAGAAACTCCGGGTCTGGGTGCAGAAATCACCACTACTAAGTTCCAGGATCAGTTCTTGGGCAAACATGTAATGGAAAACGGTACTGTAGCTTTGGGTGTTGAAAAACACGGCAAGGTGGCAAAACCCGATTATCAGGTAGACGGTATCTCAGGTGGTACTATCACTTCTAAGGGTGTAGATGCGATGATTAAGGATTGCCTGAGCATGTACAATTCATTTTTAACTAATAAATAAGAGGAGGGTAAATAGAATATGAGCGCATTATTTTCTAAAAAGAATAGAGAAGTTCTTTTAACTCCGCTGGGTTTGAATAACCCTGTCACCGTACAGGTGCTCGGTATCTGTTCTGCACTGGCTGTAACGGCTCAGCTGGAACCGGCTATCGTGATGGGTCTTTCCGTAACCATTATTACAGCCTTCTCGAACTTCGTTATCTCCTTGTTGCGTAACACCATTCCCAACCGTATCCGTATCATCGTCCAGTTGGTGGTTGTTGCCGCATTGGTAACTATCGTTAGTGAAATTTTGAAAGCGTTCGCATACGATGTAAGTGTGCAGCTTTCTGTATATGTAGGTTTGATTATTACAAACTGTATCCTGATGGGACGTCTGGAAGCGTTTGCTATGATGAACGGTCCTTGGGAATCATTCCTGGATGGTATCGGTAACGGATTGGGTTATGCCAAAATCCTGATTATCGTGGCATTCTTCCGTGAACTGCTGGGAGCCGGTACATTGTTTGGCTTCCAGGTTATCCCGCAGGCTGTTTATGACTTGGGCTACCTGAACAACGGCTTGATGTTGATGCCTCCTATGGCGTTGATTATCTGTGCTTGTATCATTTGGTACCAACGTGCAAAACACAAAGAATTGCAGGAAAGTAATAATTAATCCCCGTTATAAAACGAAAAGAATATGGAATATTTAAGTTTGTTTGTAAAGTCCATCTTTGTGGACAATATGATTTTCGCATACTTCCTGGGGATGTGTTCTTACCTGGCAGTATCGAAGAACGTAAAGACAGCCGTAGGTCTGGGTGCAGCCGTTACTTTCGTGTTGATTGTAACTCTGCCGGTGAACTATTTGCTGGAAAATTACGTACTGGCACCTAATGCGCTGATTGATGGAGTAGACCTCAGCTTCTTGAGCTTTATCCTGTTTATTGCCGTTATTGCCGGTATCGTTCAGTTGGTGGAAATGGCGGTTGAACGTTTCAGCCCGTCGCTCTATGCTTCATTGGGTATCTTCCTTCCGCTGATTGCTGTAAACTGTGCCATCATGGGTGCTTCATTGTTTATGCAGCAACGTCATTTCATCAACATTGGCGAGGCAACCACTTACGCTTTGGGCTCAGGTATCGGTTGGGCACTGGCTATTATCGGTCTGGCTGCCATCCGTGAAAAAATGGCTTACTCTGATGTTCCCGCTCCTTTGAAAGGTCTGGGTATCACTTTCATCACTGTAGGTTTGATGGCAATGGCATTTATGTGTTTCTCTGGTTTGAAAATCTAAAAGGAAAGGAATAAGACAATGGATATGAATTTAATATTAGCTAGTATTGGAGTATTCCTTGGAATTATCCTTCTGCTCGTTGTTATTTTGCTGGTAGCTAAGCAGTATCTTACTCCGAGCGGCAAAGTAAAGATAACTATCAATGGAGAGAAAGAACTGGAAGTAGAACAAGGTTCAACTTTGCTGAACACCCTGTCTGTCAATGGCATCTACCTGTCATCGGCTTGTGGTGGTAAAGGTTCTTGCGGTCAATGTAAATGCCAGGTTGTAGAAGGCGGCGGTGAGATTCTTCCTTCTGAAAAGGGACATTTCAGCCGTAAACAACAACAGGATCATTGGCGTCTGGGTTGCCAGGTGAAAGTAAAAGGTGACCTGGGCATCAAGATTGATGAATCTGTACTGGGTGTTAAGGAATGGGAATGCGAAGTAATCAGCAACAAGAACGTTGCCACTTTCATCAAAGAGTTTATTGTGGCTTTGCCGAAAGGTGAACACATGGACTTCGTTCCGGGTTCATACGCTCAGATTAAGATTCCTAAATTTGAAATGGACTACAACAAGGATATCGATAAAGACCTTATCGGTCCGGAGTATCTGCCCGCATGGGAAAAATTCGGTCTGTTCGGCTTGAAATGTAAGAATACGGAAGAAACCATCCGTGCTTACTCTATGGCCAACTATCCTGCCGAGGGTGACCGTATCATGCTGACAGTGCGTATCGCTACTCCTCCGTTCAAACCGAAAGATCAGGGTCCCGGCTTTATGGATGTGAATCCGGGTATCGCTTCATCTTACATTTTCACGCTGAAACCGGGTGACAAGGCCGCAGCCGATGCAGCAGGCGTGAAGTATACCGCAGGTTTCGTTCACAATGTGATGTATGAAACTTATCTGAAGGATCATGAAGCTCCCGAAGATATTGAATACTACATGTGTGGCCCCGGCCCGATGTCTAATGCAGTCGTTAAGATGCTGGATAGTCTGGGTGTTGAGCCTTCTTCTATCATGTACGACAACTTCGGAGGATAATATCAGGATCTCCTTTTATTAATAATGAAAATAAGCCCGGTAAAAGTGAACTTTTATCGGGCTTTTTCTTTACTTTTGTATAAAACGAAAATGAATATGATAGAGAACATACTAGCCAATTTGAAAATTGAGCGGCTGAACCCGATGCAAGAGGCGTCCATCAATGCTTGGAAAGAGGGAAAAGACCTAATATTATTGTCTCCTACGGGGTCCGGCAAGACGTTAGCTTATCTGTTGCCTTTGGTGCAGAGTTTGAAGCCTGGTATAACAGGCGTACAGGCTATAGTGCTGGTTCCTTCCCGGGAACTGGCTTTACAAATAGACCAGGTATTTAAATCCATGAACACACCCTTCAAGGCTGTAAGTTGTTATGGAGGACGACCGGCCATGGAAGAGCACCGTACCATCAAAGGGATGCAGCCATCAGTCATCATCGGTACTCCGGGCCGTATGAATGATCATCTTTCCAAACAGAATTTTGATGCAGATACGGTCACAACTCTGGTAATCGATGAATTTGACAAATGCCTGGAGTTTGGCTTCCAGGAAGAGATGGCGACTGTCATAGGACAGTTGCCCAACTTGCAACGCCGTTTTCTGTTGTCGGCTACCGATGCGGAAGAGATTCCGCAGTTTACGGGGCTGGACAAGACCATTAAATTGAATTTTTTAAATCCGGAAGAGCAGCTTACCCACCGTCTGCACTTATATAAGGTACTGTCTCCGGAAAAAGACAAACTTGAAACCTTATATAAATTGCTTTGTACCTTGGGAAGCCAATCGACATTGGTTTTCTGTAATCACCGTGAAAGTGTGGAACGGGTAGGGAAGTATCTTCAATCCCAGAAGTTTCAATGTGGCATTTTTCATGGCGGCATGGAACAGGATGACCGCGAACGCTCCCTATATAAATTCCGCAACGGAAGTTGCCATGTGCTTATTTCTACCGATCTGGCCGCTCGCGGACTGGATATCCCCGAAATAGAGAATGTAGTACATTATCATCTGCCTGCCAATGAAGACGGATACATTCACCGCAACGGACGTACCGCCCGCTGGGAAGCCGAAGGTAATTCTTATGTTATCCTTCATGCCGAAGAAACAGTGCCCGCATATATAACCGATGAGCCGGAGGAGTTCATTTTACCCGAAGTCACCCCCCAACCTTCTTTACCCGAATATGTGACATTATATATAGGAAAAGGCAAGAAAGATAAAATCAATAAGATAGATATTGTGGGATTTCTCTTTAAAAAAGGAAACCTTAATAAAGACGAAATAGGACGGATTGATGTAAAAGACCACTATTCTTTTGCAGCCGTATCTCGCAAAAAGATAAAACAAACTTTGAATTTAATACGAAATGAGAAGATAAAGGGCATAAAAACACTTATTGAAGAAGCTAAATAATGACAATTTGTCAATTCTCGAAATAAAATGATTAAAGAATAATTCAAAAAGATATTTTTTTTATGCTTTAGATCATTGTTTACTAGGGATGTAGTTACAAAATGAAAGCATAAAAAATCAGATTTAACTAATTTGAAAGAAAATTATGCGGAAATTCGTAAATTTATTAGCGATTTTTTTGGAAAACTGAAAATAATGTGTAATTTCGCCCAATGTAAGATATAAACAAATTGTATAACCAAAACAAACGTCAAATGAAAAAGCATAATTTCAATGCGGGACCATCTATCTTGCCTCGCGAGGTAATTGAGAAGACAGCACAAGCCGTTCTTGATTTTAATGGGTCAGGCCTTTCCATCATGGAAATCAGTCACCGTGCTAAAGATTTTCAGCCTGTAGTAGACGAAGCTGTTGCTTTGTTTAAGGAACTGTTGAACATCCCGGAAGGGTACTCGGTACTATTCTTGGGGGGTGGAGCCAGCTTGGAATTCTGTATGATACCTTTCAACTTCCTCGAAAAAAAAGCTGCTTACCTGAACACAGGCGTATGGGCTAAGAAAGCGATGAAAGAAGCCAAGGCTTTCGGCGAGGTAGTAGAAGTGGCATCTTCCGCTGAAGCGACCTATACCTATATTCCCAAAGATTATACGGTTCCCGCCGATGCAGATTATTTCCACGTCACAACGAATAACACAATCTATGGAACAGAACTTCATGAAGATCTGGATTCTCCGGTTCCTATGATTGCTGATATGTCATCTGATATTTTCTCTCGTCCTATCGACGTTTCTAAATATATTTGTATCTATGGCGGTGCGCAGAAGAATTTGGCTCCGGCCGGTGTCACTTTCGTTATTGTAAAGAACGATGCTGTGGGCAAGGTATCACGCTATATTCCTACTATGCTGAATTATCAGACTCACATTGACGGCGGCTCTATGTTCAACACACCTCCTGTACTTCCTATTTATGCCGCTTTGCAGACTTTACGCTGGATAAAAGCCAACGGTGGTGTAGCAGAAATGCAGAAACGTGCTAAAGAGAAGGCAGACATGCTGTATGCTGAAATAGACCGTAACAAAATGTTCCGTGGCACAGTAACGGATAAAGCCGACCGCTCTTATATGAACATTTGCTTTGTAATGAATGACGAATACAAAGACCTGGAAGCCGATTTCTTGAAATTTGCCACAGAAAAAGGTATGGTGGGTATTAAGGGACACCGTTCTGTAGGCGGTTTCCGTGCATCTTGCTACAACGCTATGCCGAAGGAAAGCGTTCAGGCTTTGATTGACTGCATGCAGGAATTTGAGAAACTTCATTAATAATTATGTTCACCACAGATTATACGAATTGCACAGATAGGAACAATAAATGGAATCTGTGATAATCCGTGATAATCTGTGGTGAACCTTTTTAATACAATAAGACCATGAAAGTATTAGTAGCAACAGACAAGCCGTTTGCAAAAGTTGCAGTAGACGGTATCCGTAAAGAAATAGAAGCAGCAGGTTATGAACTGGTATTGCTGGAAAAATATGGTGAAAAAGCTAAACTACTGGAAGCTGTAAAGGACGTTAACGCAATCATTATCCGCAGTGATATTATTGATGCCGAAGTATTGGATGCGGCAAAAGAACTGAAAATCGTAGTACGTGCAGGAGCAGGTTATGATAACGTGGATTTGGCGGCTGCTACGGCACACAATGTGTGTGTTATGAATACTCCGGGACAGAACTCCAATGCAGTAGCCGAACTGGCTTTTGGCATGATGGTGATGGCTGTCCGCAATTTCTATAACGGGACTTCGGGTACTGAACTGATGGGCAAGAAGTTAGGTATCCATGCATACGGCAATGTAGGTCGTAATGTGGCTCGTATCGCTAAAGGTTTTGGCATGGATATTTATGCTTTTGACGCTTTCTGCCCGAAAGAAGTGATCGAAAAAGATGGTGTGAAAGCTGTTTCTTCTGCTGAGGAACTGTATGCTGCTTGTAATATAGTGTCCCTGCATATTCCTGCTACGGCTGAAACTAAAAATTCCATCAACTATGAATTGGTCAACAAGATGCCTAAAGGAGGAGTATTGGTAAATACTGCCCGTAAGGAAGTGATCAATGAAGCGGAATTAATCAAACTGATGGAAGAACGCACCGACTTAAAGTATGTTACTGATATCATGCCGGTTGCCCATGCAGAGTTCTCGGAAAAATTTGCCGGCCGTTATTTCGCTACACCGAAAAAGATGGGGGCCCAGACGGCTGAAGCAAATATCAACGCAGGTATCGCTGCTGCCAGACAAATAGTAGGCTTCCTGAAAGATGGTTGTGAAAAATTCAGAGTAAATAAATAAGTAATCCAATAACCGCAGGGGCGGATTGAATCCGACCGGATGCATATAGCTTATGTTTTCGGGCGAATGCAATTCGCCCCTGCAAGTAAAATCTAATACCTTTATTTTATGGCAATAATAAAACCCTTCAAAGGCATCCGCCCTCCGAAAGAATTGGTAGAACAAGTAGCTTCACGTCCATACGACGTACTGAATTCTGAAGAAGCACGCGAGGAAGCGAAAGGTAATGAAAAGTCACTTTATCATATTATAAAACCGGAAATTGATTTCCCTGCCGGAACAGACGAACATGATCCTAAAGTATATGAGAAGGCTGCCGAAAATTTCCAGATGTTTCAGGACAAGGGCTGGTTGGTGCAAGATGAAAAAGAAAATTATTATGTATATGCACAAACCATGAATGGCAAGACCCAATATGGACTGGTGGTAGGAGCGTATGTTCCCGATTATATGAACGGGGTCATCAAAAAACATGAACTGACCCGTCGTGACAAGGAGGAAGACCGCATGAAACATGTCCGCGTAAATAATGCCAATATAGAACCGGTATTCTTTGCTTACCCGGATAATGCGGAATTGGATGCTATCGTTAAGAAATATACTTCACAACGGCCGGAATATGATTTTATCGCTCCGGGTGACGGCTTCGGACATTCATTCTGGGTGATCGACAAAGAAGAAGATATAAAAGCTATCACAAAAGCTTTCGAAGCCATGCCGGCTCTTTATATTGCCGATGGTCATCATCGCTCGGCTGCCGCAGCCCTGGTAGGCGCCGAAAAAGCGCAGCAAAATGCAAACCATCAGGGAAATGAGGAGTACAATTACTTTATGGCTGTATGTTTCCCGGCCAACCAGCTGACTATTATTGATTACAACCGTGTTGTAAAAGACTTGAACGGGCTGTCTCCGGAACAATTCCTGACCGCTGTCAGCAAGAATTTTGTGGTAGAAGAGAAAGGAACTGAGGTCTATAGACCACAGGCTCTTCACAATTTCTCTCTCTATCTGGACGGTAAATGGTACAGCTTGACAGCAAAACCGGGCACATACGATGACAATGATCCTATCGGAGTATTGGACGTGACTATTTCTTCCAACTTGATATTGGATGAAATATTGGGAATCAAGGATCTTCGTTCCGACAAACGGATTGACTTTGTAGGTGGTATCCGTGGCCTGGAGGAATTAAAGAAGCGTGTGGACAGCGGTGAAATGAAAGTGGCTTTGGCCCTTTACCCTGTTTCTATGAAACAATTAATGGATATTGCCGATACCGGCAATATCATGCCGCCCAAAACAACTTGGTTTGAACCGAAACTTCGTTCGGGATTGGTTATTCATAAACTGAGCTGATCCATAGTGGAACACGGACAGAAAGAACAAACCTGCATTTCCCTTTCTGTCCGTGTCCGTTCAATCATTTCATATAATTTTTCAGCTGCTACAGGTGATATAAATTCTTTTATATTTGTTGATTAGGTATAATTAAAATAAATAGATGTCAGAGTGAAAGAATAAAGCATTTTTCCTTTGTTTATTGCTGACAAATATCTAATTTCGCGCCGATTTTAAAGCGTGTAATAAAAACGATGACTAACAACAAGACTAAAGGATTTCTCCTTGGGGCAATCGCAGCAGCCAGCTACGGCATGAACCCACTGTTCACCCTTCCTCTTTATAGTGCAGGAATGAGCGTAGACTCGGTATTATTTTATCGCTATGCACTGGCTATAGTTGTACTAGGTATCATGATGAAGATGCAAAAGCAATCTTTTGCCATTAAGAAAGCGGATGTGCTGCCACTTTGCATCATGGGACTGCTGTTCTCATTCTCTTCCCTGTTTCTCTTTATGAGTTATAACTACATGGATGCCGGTATCGCATCCACCATACTGTTTGTCTACCCGGTACTGGTAGCTATTATTATGGCTGTAGTATTTAAGGAAAAAGTATCGCCGGTCACTATGTTTTCCATAGCGCTGGCCTTTGTGGGAATTTCCTTGCTCTGTAAAAGTCCGGGAGGACAGACACTCAGCCTGGTCGGGATTACTTTTGTCTTTTTATCATCCTTGTCTTATGCTATCTATATAGTTGGCGTAAACCGTTCTTCCCTGAAGGATATGCCTATAGCCAAGCTTACTTTCTATGTCCTGCTTTTCGGCCTGTCTGTTTATGTGGTGCGATTGAAGTTCTGTACAGGACTGCAGCCTATCCCTACACCCTTGTTATGGGTGAACGCAGTTTCACTGGCTGTTTTTCCTACTGTTATTTCGTTGGTGACCATGACAAAGGCCATACACTACATTGGTTCCACCCCCACTGCTATTCTGGGTGCTTTGGAGCCTGTTACAGCTTTATTCTTCGGAGTACTGATTTTTGGAGAGCAGCTGACACCGCGCATTATTCTGGGCATTTTGATGGTGATTACTGCCGTAACTCTGATTATAGGAGGAAAAACATTGCTGAAAAAAAGCAAGATTCGGTTAAGGCATACTGGCAGATAAAGTCGGATTTTGTATCTTTGCCCTTGCAATTATAAATTTTCCACTATGAAAAAACAACTGATGCAATGGGCAGGAGTGGGAATGTGGATGGTATTGGGGCTGTCCGCATGTTCCCCTACAAAAACAGAAATCGGAAATCTGAATGTCATTCCGCAGCCCCAAGAAGTAAGTCAAGACATTCAAGCCCACCCTTTTGTTATTAATCCGCAAACCGGTATTGTTTATCCGGAAGGCAATGAAAAGTTGCAACGGACGGCAGAATTTTTAGCTTCCTATATTAAAGAGGCAACGGGAATTACTGTCCGGACAACAACTGAAGCCGCAAGGAAGAACTCCATCATTTTGGCGGTTGACGGTTCCATTACCAACAAAGAGGGGTATCAACTGGAGGTAACTTCTGAAAACATCCATTTGAATGGAGGAAGTGAGTCGGGAGTATTTTATGGAATACAAACGCTCTACAAGGCTTTGCCGTTGACCAAAAACAAACAGGTATCCGCTGCCATCCCGGTGGGAACTGTTAATGACTATCCTCGTTTCGGTTATCGTGGTTTCATGGTAGACGTGGGCCGCCATTATTTTCCGGTTTCTTATCTGAAACAAATCATTGATATGCTGGCACTGCACAATATCAATTATTTTCATTGGCATCTGACCGAAGACCAAGGCTGGAGAATTGAAATCAAGAAATATCCCAAACTTACGGAAATAGGTTCGATGCGTCCGCGTACATTGATTGACCGTGAAACCCAGACCTACGATGAAACTCCTCATAGCGGTTTTTATACACAGGAAGAAGCAAAAGAAATTGTCAAGTATGCCGCTGACCGTTTTATTACTGTAATCCCCGAAGTTGACCTTCCGGGACATATGATGGGAGCTTTGGTTTCCTATCCGGAATTAGGTTGTACGGGAGGTCCATACGAGATTCCTTGTAAATGGGGGGTATTCCCTGATGTGCTGTGTGGAGGAAACGACCGGACTTTACAGTTCGCCAAAGATGTATTGAATGAAATAATGGATATCTTTCCATCTCCTTATATCCATATTGGTGGGGATGAATGTCCGAAAGTACGTTGGGAAAAATGCCCTACATGTCAAGCTAAAATTCGGGAACTGGGTTTGAAAGATACACCAAAACATAGCAAGGAGAACCAATTACAGACCTATTTCATGTCCGAGGTAGGCAAAGTTATCAATGACAGAGGGCGTAAAATGCTGGGCTGGGATGAGATGTTGGAGGGAGGATTGGCTCCAGGTGCCACAGTGATGTCATGGACCGGTGTCAAAGGTGGTATCGAAGCCGCCCGTCTGCACCATGATGCGATTATGACTCCTATTCAGTATCTTTATTTCAGCAATCCTACTTACAACCGGATAAAAGGGACTAAAAGCCTTGGACGTGTCTATACATTTGAACCTGTTTCTAATGAATTGGCAGAGGATGAACGAAAATATATCATCGGTACCCAAGGATGCATATGGACAGAATGGACGCGTGACAGTTTGAAGATGGAATGGCAAATTCTTCCCCGTATGGCTGCCTTGTCCGAGATTCAATGGACGGAACCGTCACATAAAAATTTCGACAGTTTCTTGAAACGTTTACCGGCTCTGCTGGCTATCTACCGGGATAGAGGTTATGATTTTCGCCAGGACATTTATGATGTGAACATTGATATTGTTCCGGCTCCCGATGAAGGAAAAGCCCGGATTGCTTTTCAGACGTTTGATGACGCGGAAATACATTATACATTGGACGGCAGCGTTCCCGATGTGCAATCCCCATTGTATACCGACACTATACAAGTGGATAAAGATGTTATCATACAAGCCATTGCAGTTCGTCCGCAGGGTGCCAGTCAGATAAGTAAGGAGGAAATACATTTTAATGCAGCCACAATGAAACCGGTTACCTTGAATACCATTCCTCATAAATCATATACTTTTAAAGGAGGAAGTACCTTGATAGACGGATTATATGGGGATATGAATTATCGCTCAGGGCGTTGGATTGGTTTCTACGGGACAGATATGAATGTGACCCTTGATTTACTTGAGCCTAAGGAGGTGTCTTCAGTTTTCGTAAACACAATGTTGAACACAGGCGATGCTATCTTTGGTACAACAGGTCTGAAGGTGGAAGTTTCTGAGGACGGGAAAAATTTCCGCAGGGTAGCCTCCGAAGATTTTCCCGTTGTGGAAAAAGGAACTAAAATGCAGAGCCGCAAAGACTCTGTCTCTTTTGACAAAGTAAAAGCCCGCTATATTAAAATCATAGCAGAAGTTACTCCGAAACTTCCCGCATGGCATTCCATGCCTGGCGAAAAAGCGTTTTTGTTTGTTGACGAAATAGGAGTGGAGTAAATCCGCCTTCGGAGCAATGGCTTTCTAAAGAACAAATACCAAACAAGAAACGGACATTCTGACAAAAACAGATGTCCGTTTCCTTATTCATAAGCCTTTCATGTATTTTCAAAAGCTGTTCAAGAAAAAATGGCGATAGAGATTCACTCTGTCGCCATTATGTGATGTGGAATGTCTAATTCCTTATGCTTTAGGAAGTGCTTCTTTTACAACCATAGTACGGTTTACATATTCTGCACCGTTCAATTGCTTGATAGCTTCTTTGGCTTCGTCATCATTAGGCATTTCTACAAAAGCAAAGCCTTTAGAACGACGTGTTTCACGGTCAGTAATAAGTTTTACTGAAGCTACTGTTCCATACTCTTCCATTACACCTCTCAAATCACCTTCCCTAACATTATAGTTAAGGTTTCCAATATACAAATTCATAAAATAAAAATTGATAAATAAATAATTAAGTAAACTTTGAATTTAAAAATTTAGTTAGAAGAATAGAAACGGTTCAAGTGTGAGATGAATTGAATCAATCGAAAAAACTATCTTTTTATATTCCGTTGTCAAAGGAACGATAAATAATTGGATTATCCACTATATTTCTCTTTTTATTTTGATATTTTTTTAGCCGGTGACTCTTTTTATACTTTTTAGGCTTAAAGCAGGAGCCTTATATCATTCATATTCACTAATTTTGTATCAACAGCTAACTTATAACTAAGATTTATATGATATTGAATGAAAGAGAAAGCCGCCATGAGCATGTGTTGCATGTGGCCCGACAAATGATGACGGCAGCGCGCACTGCTCCCAAAGGAAAAGGTGTTGACATTATTGAAATAGCCATGGTGACGGATGGTGATATCAATATTTTATCGGAAATGATGGTGAAAATGGTTGCGGAGCATGGAATGAAATTCTTTCTGCGCGATGCGGAAAATATTCTGAATGCGGAATGTGTCCTGTTAATAGGTACCCACGAACAGGCGCAAGGATTGAATTGTGGTCATTGTGGATATGCCACCTGCGTGTCTCGCAAAGAAGGAGTGCCGTGTGCTCTCAATAGTGTCGATGTGGGCATTGCCATCGGATCAGCTTGTGCCACGGCAGCAGACAACAGGGTGGACACACGGGTCATGTTCTCGGCCGGACTAGCAGCGCAGCGTCTGAACTGGCTGGAAGGATGCACCCAGGTTTATGCCATCCCTGTCAGTGCATCCTCTAAAAATCCTTTCTTTGACCGGAAACCTAAAGAATAAATTTCTCTACTACCGCGGCTACACCATCTTCTTCGTTAGAAAGGGTGATGTAGTCGGCGTTTTGACGGACTATTTCTTGAGCATTGGCCATTGCTACCCCCAATCCGGCATATTGTATCATAGAAAGATCGTTAAAACCATCACCAACGGCAATCATTTCTTCTTTTGTCATACCGATTTCTTTTAGCAATACGGCCAGTGATTGTGCTTTATCAATACCTTTAGGAACCAATTCCAAAAAATAAGGTTCGGAACGGAATACGCCCATACGGTCTTTCAAGTGTTCGTACATTTCTTTTTCAAGCACTGCAAGCCGCGTAGGTTCACCTACAATCAGACATTTGGCAATAGGAAATTTTATTACCTCCAGAAAATGATCCACTTTCTTGGGAGTCATCACATTCAGAATAGCTTCTTTCAATACATATTCATCTTCCGGATATTCAGTCAATACATATTTTCCATCGTAAGTGACGATAGCAAAATGATTGTCGGTGGCACATTTATACAGGTAAGGCAATATATCCGGATCGAGCACATTCTCGTACATCATCTCACCGGTTTTCCAGTCTATGATCTCACCTCCGTTATACGAAAGTATATAACCTTCGTATTTCTGCAACTCTAAGATCTCGGCCAGTGGAGCCACACCGTATGTGGGACGCCCCGATGCCAAAACAATTTTTACTCCGCGCTCTTGCGCTTCGATAAGTGTACGACGTGTGTGTTCCGTTACCTCTTTCTTTTGATTGGTCAACGTTCCGTCTAGGTCTAAAACTAATAATTTATACTTCATATACTATTTAATGGAGTGCTTTTGCCAAATTCGCTGCAAATATAACGATTAAATTCATGGCTTTTTGCTACATTTGCTCAAAATAAACAAGAATCATGACAGAAATTTTATTAACCGTAATTATTATCCTGCTGATAATTAATATTGTAATCGCACTTACTAAAAACAATCGTCTGCAAACCGAACGTCTGGAAGGATTGCTACGCGAAGAAATGAAAGAAAACCGGGACGAGCTGGGAAGAAATATCCGCGAACTGCGTAATGAACTGAATCAAACCTTGAACTATTCTATCCGCAATATGCAGGATACTTTGCATAAAAACCTGCTGACCGGTAATGAAATGCAACGGGAAAAATTTGAAGCAATGGGCAAGCAACAGGAAGCCTTGGTGAAAAGTACGGAAAAACGATTGGATGACATGCGGCAAATGGTAGAAGAAAAATTACAGAAAACATTGAATGAACGTATAGGACAATCCTTTGAAATAGTACGTTCGCAGCTGGAGAATGTACAGAAAGGATTGGGAGAGATGAAGAGTCTGGCACAGGATGTAGGAGGATTGAAAAAAGTTTTAAGCAATGTGAAGACACGGGGTACATTCGGAGAAGTACAATTAGGGGCTTTATTGGACCAGATGCTGAGTCCGGAACAATATGCGGCGAATGTCAAAACCAAGAAGAATGCAACGGAATTTGTGGAATTCGCCATTAAACTTCCGGGAAAGGAAAATAGTAATGATACTGTATATTTACCTGTGGATGCCAAATTTCCCAAAGATGTATATGAGCAATATCAGGATGCATACGAAGCCGGAGATGCCGCATTGATTGAAACTTCATCCCGCCAACTGGAAATCACAATCAAAAAAATGGCAAAGGACATTCACGATAAATATGTAGACCCACCTTTTACAACAGATTTTGCCATTATGTTTCTGCCATTCGAAAATATCTATGCAGAAGTGATCCGCCGGACCGCATTGGTGGAAATGTTGCAAAAAGACTGGAAGATAGTGGTTACAGGTCCTACCACCCTGGGAGCTATCCTGAATAGTTTGCAAATGGGATTCCGTACACTGGCCATTCAAAAACGAACAAGCGAAGTATGGAATGTGTTAGGGGCAGTAAAGACCGAATTCGGAAAGTTTGGAGGATTGCTGGAAAAGGTACAGAAAAATCTACAGAATGCAGGAGACCAGTTAGAGGAAGTTATGGGAAAACGTACTCGTGCCATAGAGCGTAAACTACGCCAGGTAGAAGCCCTTCCGGCAGAAGACAGCCAACGAATGTTGAGTTTGCCCGAACTGACAGATGATGAGGACGATGAATAAACAAGGAGGACTTAAAGATGAGCATGACGTGGGATTTTATTTTAAGATTGTTTGTGGCAGGCGCTTTGGGTACTGTTATTGGTCTGGATAGGGAATATCGTGCCAAAGAAGCCGGTTACCGTACCCATTTTCTAGTATCACTGGGAAGTGCTCTCATTATGATTGTGTCACAATATGGTTTTATGGAAGTAGTGAAGATGGAGGGAATAGACCTGGACCCGAGTCGTGTGGCCGCACAGGTTGTCAGCGGTATCGGTTTTATTGGAGCGGGTACTATTATTTTTCAGAAACAAATCGTGCGCGGGCTTACTACCGCTGCCGGAATTTGGGCTACTTCGGGCATCGGTCTGGCTATTGGAGCCGGTATGTACTGGCTGGGAATCTCAGCAACAATCCTTACGCTGATTGGTCTTGAGGCACTTAGCTATCTTTTTAAAAGTATAGGTATGAAAAGTTCCATGGTGGAGTTCTCTACAGACAATAAAGAAACACTGAACCGTATGGCCAAGAAATTCAATTCCAAGGAGTACAATATTGTTTCCTATCAATTGGACGAAAAGAGGTTGGGAGAAGTAACGACCTATTATGTTACAATGGTTATAAAATCCAAGAAATACAATGATGAAGGTATGTTACTGACATTATTACAGGATTTTAGCGATATTACCGTTCATAGGCTGGAGTAAGCTTTTCCGGCTTGGTTCAAAAGCAGCAGGGGAGAGCGCTTATTGAAAGATTCTCTCCCCTGTGCTGTGATCATGCTTTTAACCGCATAACAAACGTACTTCCTTCTCCCAACTTACTGTCTACTGTAAGCGTACCATTATGGGCCTCGACAAAATCCCGGGAAATAGACAGACCTAAGCCGCTTCCTTGTACTTTAGTTCCGGGAACCCGGAAATAATGGTCAAAGATGCTTTTATGATAACGTGGATCAATCCCTTTCCCGAAATCCCGTACAAACATCTCAATGAATCCATCATCTGTCTGACGTGCCCCTATTACTACACGACCGTTTTCCGGTGAATACCGGATGGCATTGGAAAGAAGGTTGGTCAGCACCCAAGCTATCTTCTCACTGTCGACAAACAGTTTACCTATTTTGTCTTCAGGGTACTCCACTTCTATTTGAATGTTGAACTTCTCGGCTTGCACACGGTTTGCCTTTATTGCATATTCTATCAACTCTATAGGTTTGGTTATCTTAGGCTTCAACTGTAGTTTTCCTGATTCTACCTGCGTCATATTCAGCAATTCGCCGGTGATATTAAGCAGCCGTTCGCTATTTTCCTTGATACTGTTTGCCAAATCTTCCTGTTCTTCATTTAAAGCTCCGATACGCTGGTCTTCTAATAATTGCAGACTCATCATAATAGCCGAGATAGGAGTCTTCAATTCATGTGAGATTGTAGAGATAAATGTGGTCTTGGCCGAATCCAGTTCCTTAAATTCGGTTATATTCTTCAACATAATGACATATCCTTTTTTTTCCATAGTAACCCCATCTTTCCCCGGTTGGGAAATACTCATGTATTTTACTTGGAAAAAACTCTCTTTATTGTCCGCATAAATCTTCAGAGGTTCTTTCTTTTCTTTTTCCTTGTCTTTGACTGGTTCCCCAGGAATTTCCACCAATTCACGAATCAGGCGGCGCAACAAATCATTGCGCAGGGAAATATCCTGTGCAGAATGTTTAATAACTTCTTCACGCTTCAGGTTGATCACATTCAATGCTTCGTCATTGATGAACAGGATTTCCATATCATTATTTAAACCGATAATAGGCTCGTTGATACTGTTGATGATAGTCTCCATATATTTTTTAGATGCCATCATATCGGATAAAGTACTTGCATGATAATCTTCCAGACGTTTGGCCATGCGGTTGAAATTTTTAGATACTTCTGAAAATTCTTCACTGCTGTTCAATTCCAAACGTTTCTCATAATTATGGTTTGCAATTTCCTGTATAGCGTTGGTCAGCTCTTTAATAGGATTATCAATTGATGCGGGAAGACGCAACCACATACCAATACCAATACATATACATGCGGCACCAACAACATATATCCACAATAAAGCCCGCTGTAATCCGGGACCTGCTGCCGGACTGTCAGGTTCCGTGGCAGTCAGTATTTGCAAATTCACAACAGAAAGTACAACCAACAGTACAATCATTGCCACCAATATCCCTATGGCGAGGGTTAGTTTCGACTTTATATTCATAACTTTTATTTTTTATGCAAGTATAATCAAATCTATGTCCATTTCTGCTAAAGAGTGTAGAAATTTTCGATATTTGGAAAGACTGAATAATGCACCGGGCATTTTGAAAGCAGGATGCCCCATACAGACAGTTGTAATTCCACGTTGACGACAAGTCTTAATTATTTCTCCCATAATATCGGAAGATGAAACTTGGATAACTTCACCGCCCAACTCGGTAACCAGTTTAAAATGATTAAGTAAATGCCGCTGTGTTGCCAATGGAATACGTTCCGTACTTTCGGCAGGCGTTTGTACATAAAGGGCAAAAAAGACCGTATTGTACCGGGAAGCAAGCCGTGCCGCTTTACGGATGATATGTCGGGGAGTCCGTTCATTACTGCTGATACATGCCAAAAACTTCTCGTGCCGGATACCCTTTTCGCCTGTAACAATTTCATTTTCAACTTTTTTCTCGACTCGAAAGGCCACTTCTTTTAGTGCCAGTTCACGTAACTGAAGAATATTCTCTGTCTTAAAAAAGTTATTCAGTGCCAATTGAATCTTTTCAGGGCGATAGATTTTCCCGGCTTTCAACCGGTTTATCAGTTCTTCGGCAGTAAGGTCTATATTTACCACTTCATCCGCATCCTGCAACACCTTGTCCGGAATCCGTTCCTTAACCTCTATACCTGCTATGCCTTTTACGTCTTCATTCAAACTTTCTATATGCTGGATATTAACTGCAGAAATTACGTTTATACCGGCATCCAACAATTCCATTACATCTTGCCAACGTTTCTCATTCCGGCTGCCCTCGATGTTGGTATGTGCCAATTCATCTACTATAACCAGTTCGGGATGTAACTGAAGAATGGCATCAAGATCCATTTCTTCCACTTCCTTACCTTTGTAAAATATCTTTTTCCGAGAGATAACAGGCAATCCTTCCAACATAGCAACGGTTCCTGCACGTCTGTGCGTTTCAATATAACCTATCTGTACATCTACACCGTTCTCCAACATTTCGTGAGCTTCTTGCAGCATACGATAACTTTTCCCTACACCGGCTATCATTCCGATATAGATTTTAAACTTTCCACGCCGTGAACGTTTAATCAAATCTAAAAAATGCTGTACACTTTCTTCTCTGTCTTCCATTTGTTACTTTATCATATTGGCAATATAACAATTTTCCGCATATTTAATATCAGTCCTTTTATAACAGGCAAAGAATATACCAATAAAACAAACGGCTTAGCTACAATGCCATAAGCGTGTCATCAAAGACTAAAGCTTACCAAAATGAAAAGGGGGCTCTTTCAAAATGAAACACTTTCTTAATCACTATAATTATTGCCGTTAGATTTCCCAGAATAGTTTATTCCTGCTTTTCTAGCTTGTGTATGTTGAAATTGACGGGCTATTTTATATTCACGTTCTCCTTTTAGTAATCTGTATCCGGTTTGTTTAAACCAAAAGCTTATATTATTTTCTATACATTGCCGACGAATGTCCAATACCCAGTCATAATTACATATACGCGCTTCTTTGCCCGATTCTCCACCTACCACAATCTGTTCTACCCATGTACCGAGTTCTCCCTTGAAGTTTATAGCGGACAACAACGGTTCACAGATAATGATTTTATGCTTTACAGGAGCTGCTTTATAAAGAGGAAGACGGTAATCCACTCTGTCTTGATTTTCCATGGTGCAACAAATGGTAACATTATCATACCCGTCCCCCCAATCCGGAGGCAGACATTGGCCGAGCCGGTCTATGCGTTTAGTTATAAACAAGAAATGAAGATCGTATCGTTCCCGCATCATTTTCCATGCTTCTATACGCCATTCATCGGCTTCTTCTATCAGAAAATCGGAGGTAAAACAAGTATAGACAAGATTGCCGGAAGGGATCTTGTAAGTCTTATCCTTTTTCCGTCGCACGGGCAGATTGAATTGTCCGGTTTTGGTTATTATGGAACTGTCTTTCCCATGTTTACTATCTCCGCGATATACATAACAATGCCGGCAACCTGTACTTAGCTTATGGCAGCCATGCCAAGGATTCCATAGAGAAGACTCCGGACTTATTCTATTTTCCATTCTGTCTGAATAAAATTTATCATTGTCTGCAAAGTTAGCTAAAGTCTTTTCATCATTTACATAATTCATTCCTGAATTTCTTCAAAAAGAATGGGAGTGTTATAGTTAATGCAAATGGATTAATGTACCTTTGCCGGTATAATCAATTAAGCCACTGGCAAGAATAAATTTTATAATGTAGAATATAAAACAAAAAACTTATTATATGAGCACAGACGATAGAAAATGGGAGATTATTGAAAGTGAATATCTTATCCGCCGCCCTTGGCTGACCGCACGCCGTGACCGGGTT
>PPYE01207664.1_pt1 | contig 23010 bp, 20 predicted proteins | sample 1559881 | NCBI WGS metagenome assembly PPYE01 (sample SAMN08240022, study PRJNA423297) | Human gut metagenome, whole genome shotgun sequencing project. | reverse complement strand
ACCACCGGCACCGGGGGAGCCTTCACATTTTCGCGCCCGCCCCGTTTCTCACGAAACGGCTCAGTACCTCCACTCTATCACGTACACCCCATATCCCCATTTTTCACTCGGGAACAATCTCGACGATTCCCCAATAGTAAATGAATTAAACTCATACCTCCAAAATCACATTTTTGGCCTTACAACCCCGGTTTTTCTGTCAACCCTCTATAATTCACCCCGTTTACAGTCGTATTCTTCTCCGATAGCAACAAAGAAAACTAATATTTTGATTGACTTTAGACCCCAGATATGGTAGAATAAATTAAGGTAAGAGACAACAACTGACGGTTCTTTTGCAACAAAGAAAATGAGGTGGACTATGGACACGCAACTTACCCTCTTTGATCAGCCTACGGCTCCTCAGATCAATACCGTACCGCCGACCAGCTGTAAAATCATTCAGTTCCCCGGTGCCTCCGCTGCCGAGCCTCCCAAGAAGACCAACTACCGCAAGGGAGAAGAGCAGACGGTTTTCCCGATCAAGTCTCGTGAGCAGCTTGACGCTATGGCCTCCTGGCTACGAGCCAATGCTGATCCTAAATACCTGCTGGCATTCATCCTGGGTATCAACCTCGGCCTCAGAGCCAACGAGCTTCTGGAACTGAAGTGTTCTGATATTTTCTTCCCTGATGGCAAGATCCGCTACATTGTCGGAGATTATACCGATACCACCGACAAAATCTCAGTCTTCCAGGAGAAGGTAGACAAGCGACGTGGCCTCTATCTGAATGAATCCTGTGTCCACGCTATTCAGTGGTACTACGGTAGCGATGCCGGCCACTACTCTGATGAATATATCTTCGCTTCCCGCGAAGGTGGTCACATTGAAGTGGACACCTTGCGCAAGAAGTTGAAGGATGCGGCTAAGGCTTGCGGGATCAAGCAGAACATCGGTACCCATACCCTGCGGAAGACTTTCGGATACTTCCATTACCAGAGCAACCACGACATTGTGTTCCTCCAGCGTCTTTTCGGTCACTCCAGCGCTCTCATCACCATGCGATATATCGGTATTGCTGACGAGGAAGAGAAGAAAGCCTACCACGATGTTTCAATCGACCTGTTAGGGGATATTTAATTTTCCCTGGTGTCCACGCTGCCAGCCGGCAGAAGACTCAAGATACCGGGGATGGGTAGATGACTAAATCGAAAGTGTCTACCCCGCACCTACCTTTTGGGTTAGGCCGCTACCAACTCTCCGTATATCCGCGAGCGAAGCGAGCGGCCTAACTGCAAAAACTTCCCCTTTGAAAATTGACTATTTTTGCAACTTTTTAGACTACTTTGAGCGTAGCGATATTACCCCTTCCCCTTCTAAGGGACGATTTTCAAATACCCCGTTTGTTGACGAGCGTTTGAGCATCGAAATTTAGAATTTATCACCTCAAAAGTGATAATTCGATTTTGGGGTTCTGAACTTTTGAACATTTTTGGAGGTTTTGCATATGTACCGAGATATGGTCTCCTTGCTGTCTCCGGCAGTCAATGGAGACTTCGCTATTGAGCATTTCGAGATAACAGACCATGATATCCGGGCGATATTTAAGGGAATCATGCCGGGAAAATATGTTCGCCTCTCTCGCCGTGGTAGTGTTGTTATGAGCGACACTATGATGGAAAAGCGCACCAACAGAGAGTTTTGCGATGAGGCTCATGGTGATGTTTTAGTGGGCGGGTTAGGAATTGGCATGATCCTAATGGCAATCCAAGACAATCCTGCTGTGAACAGCATCACGGTTTTGGAAAAGCACCAAGAAGTTATTGATATGGTCGCCCAGCAGCTTCCCTTAAACGAAAAGGTCAAGATCATTTGCGCAGATGTGTTCGAGTGGAAGCCTGAAAACGGGCAGCGCTTTGATTGCATCTACATGGATATCTGGGACTACATAAATTCAGATATATACCGCAATGAAATGAAGCCTTTGAAGCGAAAGTACGGCCACTATTTGAAATCAATCCAGGAAAGCCCCAAACGCTTCAATACTTGTTGGGCAGAATGGTACCGAAGAACAATCGTGAATTATATTGAGGTGAAAGATAATGTTTCTGAAGAAGCGCTCCCAGCCGGAATGGACACTGGCTGACCGGCAAAGAGAACGGCTGTTGCTGGACTACTTTGCCGCCGAAACAAATCTGGAAGAGAAAGCTAAGGCAGCGATCGTGCGCAAGGGCGTCATTGACCTTTACCCGGACGGCCCCGACAAAGATCGCGCCATCAAGGACTTTGAGGCGGCGCAGCACTCTCTGCTCTGTGCGATCGGTACGGTGGATGGGCTGCGAAATGACATGAGGTCTTACATCGCGGCGCACGAGAAGGACTTTGAGGCTACAGCTCGATGGGCAGTCCCGAGTGTCAACATTTCCAGCCATACCATCATCGAAAAGGTCTACCGCGATTTCTTTGCGGCACGGTAATGAGGAGGGCACATGGAGAAGAGGCGCAGGTTGACGCCGGCAGAGCGCCGCGCCGTTTATGACAAGATGGGTGGGCGGTGTGCATACTGCGGCGAGCATCTGAACTATGAGGATATGCAAGTCGATCATGTTGTTTCGCTGAGGAGTAAGGGCGACGACGATCTTGCAAATATGCTTCCGGCTTGCCGGAGTTGTAATCACTACAAGCGCGGCAACTCATTGGAGGGCTGGCGGCGGATATTGGAAGCAATGCCGGCTACATTGGAGCGTGACTGCTATACTTACCGTCAGGCTGTACGGTTTGGTATGGTTAAGCCAACGCCAAAGAAAATCACATTCTACTTTGAAAGGATGGGTGAAGAACGTGGAGGACAAAAATTTAATGACGCTTGAAGAAGCGATTCAGCACTGTTATGAGGTTGCCGAGAGGCTGAGAAAAGATAATCCTTGTGATTCTTGCGCTTCCGAACATGAACAGCTTGCCCACTGGCTGGAAGAGCTGAAAAAGCTCAGAGTGGAGTGTGACGGGTTACGCTCGAACTGGTATAAGTGCGCGGAGAAAGTGAAAACGCTGCGGGCGGAGCGCGACGCCGCCGTGTCTGATCTTCGTAAGCTCGTTCCCGCCTGGAAGTGGGATGGTGAGAAGGGACAAAGCTCCCGCGAGGAAACACCCAAATGCGGTTGCGTGGACTTTGGATAAGGCGGTGAATTATGAATCATTATGATTTTTTCGGTCGGGAGCTTATGGTCGGCGACCGTGTGGCCTACATTGACTCCAAGTACCAAGAGCTTCGGAACGGCGAGATCTTAAAGCTCAATGAAAAGCAGGCGACTATTCGTAATCTGGACGACGACGGCCTATTCGGAGACAAGATGGGGTATGGCCGGACGTGCAGAGGCTATGGCTGCATAGTGAAGAAAGTTTGACTTCCAAATAGCAACAAAGTTAATCAATCAGAAAGGAGCGCGTGCAGTGGACGACCTTAAAGAAATGACACGCAGTCTGGATGCGTGTAATGAGACGATCCTGAATATGGGCGTAAAGATTGCGGCGTTGGAATCTGAGGTACAAACATACCGTAATGCCGCAAGACTCTATGGAATTGACCCGGCGACAATGCTGACGCTGGCTAAGAGCCAAGTCAAAACCTGCGCCGATAATATCCGCCTCATTGAGAAAATGCAGGAGGTATTTGAGCTGTTCCGGTATGTGCCGGAGGATCTGACGGAGCAGGAGGTTGTATCAGCAATCACCCAATACGATGGCGACGGCTCCAAGCCGTATTGCGATCTGGTGTACTGCGGACTGAGCATAATCCGCAAATATTTGAAGAAAAGGAGCGAGTATGATGAGTGGCGAAAAGGTAATTTGCCGGAGGGTTTCTGATGGCGTGCTCATTAACATTCCCCATACGTTTGATTTGAAGCAGATTGCAGATTCCGGCCAGTGCTTCCGGCTGACCGCACTGCAGGATGGGGGATATGTGGCGATCACCGGCATGAAACTGGTGAAAATCACACCGGGTACCAATGGCGGGTATGTTTTCCACTGCCCCTATGATGAGTTCCGGGATGTATGGATGCCCTATTTTGACCTGTCTGCTGACTATGAAGCATATCAGCAGCAGATGGCCGGAGACCCGTTTTTGCGGGAGGCGATCGCGGCAGGTGGCGGCATCCGTATCCTGAGACAGGATTTGTGGGAGATGGTAGTGACCTTCATTATCTCCCAGAGAAACAACATCCCGCGCATTCGCAAAGCGGTAGATATTCTCAGCCAGACATTCGGTACGCCGCTGGGGGAGATCGACGGCCAGCAGTTCTATTCCTTCCCGACGCCGGCGCAGCTGAGAGGTCAGGATCTGTCACCGGCATCGCTGGGCTATCGTGAAAGCTATGTGAAAGAGATGGCCGAGTATGACGAAGATTTCTGGGTGCAGCTCCAGAAGCAGGATGACGATACGGCCCGGAAGACGCTGATTGCTCTGCGGGGCATTGGCGAGAAGGTTGCGAACTGTGTGATGCTGTTTGGGCTTCACCGTATGGACAGTTACCCCAGGGATGTGTGGATCAACCGCATGATTGATGATGTCTACCATGGCAATTTCGATCCTTCTCAGTACGCCGGATTTGCCGGCTATGTTCAGCAGCTCCAATTCTTCTATTACCGCAAGACGGCGAAGGAGGAAAGCGTGTGATCGTTAAGGTATGTGACACGATTATGGGAGCAGGTAAAACCGAGTCTGCGATCACTTTGATGAACCAAGACAAGGAAAGCCGCTACGTATTTATCACGCCATACCTGGACGAAGTAGAACGAATCAAACGGAGTTGCAGTGGGCGGAAATTCAAAGATCCGCAAAGCAAAGGCAAGGGTAAGTTGGAAAACCTGCATTACCTTTTGTCTATGAGGGATAACATCGCCAGCACTCATGCGCTGTTTGAGTCGTATAACGATGAAACGATTTCGCTGATCCAAGACGGCGGCTATAAGCTCATTTTGGATGAGGTTTTCCAAGCCGTTCAGACAATCCCGATTTCTCCAAAGGATTTGCAAATGCTCAAGCGGGAGATGATCGAGGTTGACTCTGAGTACCGTGTGCGGTGGGTAAATGATGACTACGAGGGCAGATTTGAAGACCTGCGGGATATGTGCATGACCGGCAACGTCATCTTGTATAATGACTGCCTCTTGCTATGGAAGTTCCCGATTGAGGTATTTCAGTCCTTCGATGAGGTGATCATTCTCACCTATATGTTCGATGCCCAGGTGCAGAAATATTACTTCGACATTCATAATATCGAAGTCCAGCGGATCGGAACGGTTTGTGAGAACGGGGTATATCATTTCAGCGATACACCTCACATACCGGATTACGTAGCCGAACTCCCAAAGAAAATTCATATCATCGAGGATGAGAAACTGAATAAGATCGGCGAAATGAGGTCGAGCCTATCTGTTTCTTGGTATAAGAAAGCGCGTGACACCAAAGGACAGCCGCTTATCAAACAGCTGAGAAACAATTTGACGAACTTGTTCAAGAATATGCTCAATTCTTCATCAGACCGTAACTTGTGGACGGTTTTTAAGGATTACCAAGCCCTCCTGAAAGGCAAAGGATATACCAAGGGTTTCCTTTCCTGCAATGTCCGGGCTACTAACGCATATCGGAACAGGGACTGCTTGGCCTATTGCGTCAACGTGTACTACAACCCTTTGCTGAAAAATTACTTTCAGGAGCAAGGAGTTGAGGTGCGCGAGGATGATTATGCGTTGAGTGAGATGATCCAGTGGGTATGGCGGTCGGCCATTCGTGATGGCAAAGAAATCTGGATCTACATTCCAAGCAGGCGGATGAGGGAACTGTTTCGGAATTGGTTAAACGACATCTCTCATGGAAACACGACAGACTAATTGCGGCGTCAACGATTCATTTGATCATATAGGGAACTTGAAATTTAAGAGAGCTGACGCGGCGGTGTGTAGCGGAAGGAGGCTTACAATGAACACCGCACGAAAAAATTGTATTTGGTATGACCAATGTGGCTCGGAGTGCCAGGGGAAGTGTGACGACTATTCTCCGGCTGACGACGCAGGGGAAAACGAAGTGTTCTATCAGGGCGTTTTGAAAGAGAACGCTCAGGAGTACGAAAAGGTAATTCAGGAATATTCAGACAGGGGGTAATGTGTTTGAACCGTGAAAATCGCAGAGCTTTGAAAAAGAAGCTCAGGGACAAAGGCTCACGCACACTTGCTGCGGATGTCCTGGAAAGCCTCGGAAACGAGATCGACAAAAAGATCCGTGATGGGGATTTGGTCACTCTGAATATGGATCAAATCACAGCCCGGAAGGATTATCCGCGTATGCAAGAGGAGTACCGTCAATTCGTGGAGTCCAGCCGCGACAAGGTATTTGTTGCGCATCCGCATCGTGAACGACCCGATGGGTTCTCTGCTCTGATCGAGCTTGAGGGCGTAGAGACCTGGTTGTTCTGGTATGGGGATCTGATTCAAGTCGAAAACATTCAAACTGAGGAAGGTGAATAGGCCATGGGTAACTCGGTCTATATCGTGTCTGTGGATGCCAAGGATTTGTTCTTGGCGAACTATTCAAGCCCGAACAGTAAGGAATATTCTGTGAAGCTGGCTGGATCAGACCACAACGACCAGTTCAATACAAGACGTTTTGTCAACACTTTGGATTATAGCCTCGACCTGATAAAGCTGAGGGAAGTTTATGAGAAGGTATACCGCCGCATGGACTTCACATTCAGTAAGCGGGGTAAGGAATACTGCCGGCGCGTGATCAATGTCACGTTCAAGTACAGCGTCAAGGAGTTCAACCGCTTCTTTGACAACACCTACATCAAGTATGGCTATCTGCCGCAGGATGTACAGCTTACCGACAACATTTGTATCAAGGATGGGGAACTGATTGCTGTACGGGTAGGATCTCCCGTCGAAAATCCGGCCTCTCCCCAGGAGCTGGGGGATCTGTTCGTTTTTGATAACGGAATGTATCGGCTTGGGAAAACCATGAAGGTACTTCTTACCGTAGCCCAGCTTCGGAATCGTCTTTATCAGGACGGATTCACGTGTGATGGTATTGTGTTCCGTAGGTTCAAGCGTTCAAGCGGAAGCAGCCGAATTGGAAAGTGCCTGTTCATTGATGAGCAGCTGTATCCAAGAATGCACAAGTGGGAGCTTTGTGGGCTGAAAGTGAAAGATGGTCAGGAGATTGATCTGGCTGCTCTGGAAGCCTATATCGCCCTTACTCTGAGCAGTATCGTCGGTACTATTCCGCTGCGACCCGAGAACTTCCTGGTAATCGACGACTATAAGAGCGTGTTCAAAGATCGCGTTGTGGCGACAAGGATCGGTAGCGATAACTGGCTTACTTCAAAGCCGGAAGAGGTTGAGATTGAGAACAGCATTTGGGACGGACAGTCTCTCATTGACAAAAGTGTTATGGGCGAATGGCAGGATTACGGTATGATCCTTCTGCGGAACCGGTTTTTCAAATCGGCCTGCTTTAATACCAATATCCAGAAGTTCTTCGCCGATCGTGGCGTTACTGACGTATCCCAGCTTTCCGGTTTCACGCTGGCGCAGGATATCAGCGATATCAAGGTCATTACTACGCCCAGTAGTATTAAGTACGTGAAATTTGGTACTCTGGAGCAGTGGCTGAGATTGCTGGACGAAGACGGTAACTTTGGTGTCGTGAAGCATGAAAAGCCGACGCATTTCTTTGATGGCCGCATGGTGCAGATCCATTACCAGCTTTTGAATACTCTTCAACTTTCGCAAGATGATGTTGACCAGTTGGTAAAACCGTCGTTGGATTATCTGCGCATGATCCAGACAGATCCTGCGGTGCTGCGGTACCATATCAAGTATATGGGCGGGAATGAGGAGATCGACAGCGACGGAATTACGACGACGAACGATGTGGTATATCAGATGTTAGGCGTCACAGATAAGTTTTCTCAAACGAAGCTGTACCACAACTTCAAAACCGACGTATCGAAGTCGTTCAAAAAAGAGTTGGCCCGTGGACACATCCTTGTGGAAGGAAACTATTCAACTCTGCTGGGAAACCCCATCGAAATGCTCTACTCTGCTATTGGGCAATTTGATGGTGAGAGTAAAATCGGAGTAGGCAATATTTTTTGCCAACAGTTTGCTTTTGATCAGACTATTCTCGGATCGCGCAGCCCCCATGTGACGATGGGAAATGTGCTCCTGGCGAGGAATACGGATAACGAGGAGATCCGGCAGTACGTCAATACCACGCGAGAGATCGTGTGTATCAACAGTATCGGTGAGAATATTCTTTTCCGGTTATCCGGTGCAGACTTTGACTCTGATACCATGTTGCTGACGAACAACGCCATCCTTATTCGGGCCGCAGAACGGAACTACCACAAGTTCCTCGTCCCGACCAGCATGGTAGACGCTAAGAAAATTGTGCGTCATTATACCAAATCAGATCAGTCCGATCTGGATATCAAAACATCGGTCAATAAGATTGGTGAGATCGTAAACCTCTCCCAAGAGCTGAATACGAAGCTGTGGGACGCGCTGAACAGCGGAGCAGATTTTTCCGAGTATGAGGAGCTTTATTGCGAGATCGCCCAGCTGGACGTTTTGAGTAACATCGAGATTGATAAGGCGAAGCGAGAATATGCCGTAGACAGTGTTGCGGAAATCAAACGGTTGAGAAAAAAGTATGAGATACGCGACGATGATGGCCGGCAAGTAAAGCCCAACTTTTTCGGGAAGATTGCCCGTATGAAGGGCTACTATGACAGTGTGGGCAAAAACTATCGCTTCCACAATACGACGATGGATTTTTTGCAGCACAGTCTGAACTCTTACCGTACAAGCTATGCTTATACGTCGTTCATCCCGTTTTCTGAACTGTTGGTAAACGACGCCTATCTGCAAAAATCTGTGAGCTATTCACAGGTCGAACGGATCTTGGGGTTTGTCAGGGATATGAGATCTAAGATCCGGGCGGTTTGGGATGGAACAGACGAAAACCTGGATAACTACGGTAAGGCAATCCTGGTACATGAGATTCGGCAGGAGTATATCAACTATATTAAGTCACTGCGGATCAGCCCTCATACTGCATATCGGTTGATGCTCGCCATTGAGGAGCCTCAGAATAAAGATATCTCACGCACCTTGTTTTACACGTTGTTCTCGGCACCAAATCAGTGCTTTTTGGATTTGATTGAGCAGAGCCGGACACCCATTTCAACGTTGACTGAGGTTTCTGACGGCCCGTGGGACGTGGAAATTTATGGGTTCCATTTCCGTAGAGAAACGGCAATGTGCCCAAAAACAACGTCCGACAACTGTTGAATTTTCACAATTTTATACAGATTTTCGGGTTTGTTGGTCGAATAATTCTGAAACCACGTTGGGAACTCCCATTTGTTGTCGGGAGTTCCCAAGTCCTAAATTTGGTGTAATTTTGAGGGAGTACCCTCAAATTTATTAGAAAAGGATGGTTCTCGTGGTTCCTATTAACAAGACAGAGAAAGATCTGCTGGTCAAAGCGTTTCCTCCGCATAAGTATCCCCACTACTACTGTTATCCTCGGACGATGAAGCAGGACTCGAAGAGGGGTCATTATTTCTGCGTCGAATCCCCTGAGCTGCTTGCAAAGCTGAACGAAATTCGTCGTATGAACGTGATCGAGGAGCACAAGTAAATGGCAGTGCGGGAGCAGCGTGAGGTGTATTCTCACGCGACGATCGACTGCTCCGATATGACGCTGACGGAGTATGACGTGAATGGTGCTCGGACTTACGATATCAAGGAGATCTTGGAGCGTTGGGCCGGCGTACCAAACATTGAAATTGAAATCAGGCAGAGTGCGCTTCTGCCGGCAGAAGAGGGGTGAAGACATTCGTGAATCCAAAGTATGAACGCAGAGAAGGTGAGGATACATATGAATATGGTCTTCGCCTAATCGAAATCAAAGTCGAACAGAAGCCCGACGATCTGGACTGGGAAGACATCGTTGAAGCAACTGGCATCGAATGCCATCGGGATAGTTTGAGAAAGGCGGCATCTGTAACGCCATACTCCGGCTATGCTGTTGCGCAGTATTTCAAGAAAAAGTATGCCGCTCAGGGTAATCCCGGCCAGGATGATTATATGGGCGAACTGAACTGCAAAATTGCGGAGATGCGTAAAGAGGCCAAACGCTTCTATGACCAGCGCCGCGAGTTCAATAAGATGGTCGATCGAATGGGTCGTGAGGAAAATCTGGAAGATCGGCTCGTTGAGGCTGCTCAGAATCTGAATGAGTTTTTGCCGCTATCGGTTAATAAGCCGGACGACTTTTGTATGTTCCTTGGCGATGCTGAGGCTGTTCTTGTGTTTGCCGACTGGCATTACGGCATGGTAACGGACAATATCTGGGAGCGGTATGATACTCAGGTATGCCGTTATCGTGTGGAACGGCTGGTTGAGCGAGCAGTTGAGCGTATCAGGCTGAATAAATGCCATAGACTTCATGTCGTGTTGCTGGGCGACGCGGCTCATGGTTCAATACACACCAGTGCGCGTGTTGCCTCTGAGGAGCTGACGTGCGACCAGATCATGCAGGTGTCAGAAATTATGGCACAGGCGATCAGTGTTTTGGCCGATGAGGTTGAGCAGACAATAGTTCACGCGACCTACGGAAATCATTTGAGAACCGTTCAAAATAAAAACGACAGCATTCATGCAGATAACATGGAGCGGCTGATCCCCTGGTGGCTGGAACAGCGGCTTCATGATCGCGGCGATATCGTTTTCCCGGAGTCGGAGTATTACGAGTTCTTGTACTTCTCCGTATGCGGGTATAACATTTGTGCCGCCCATGGTGACTTGGACAACGTGAAGAACGCCGGAAAGACGCTGCACACGCTGTTCGCCAAGAAGTATTCCAGTGATATTGACTATGTGGTGTTGGCCGATAAACACCATAAAGAGGAGTTTGAAGAGCTGGGAATCGAGAGTATGATCGCGCCCTGCTTGTGCGGTACGGATGATTATGCTAACGGAAAACGGCTCTACTCGACTCCGGCACAGCTGATGATGGTTTTCCGCCCCGGAGTAGGTGCGGATGCCTGCTATCAGATCAAATTGAATTAAGGAGTGGGACAATGGTTAAGGCCGATATCGTGTCCGCTCTGTGCGAGAAAGGCTACTACAAGAATCAGGCCAATGATGTGGTGGACGAAGTGCTCCAAATCATCAGAGACGCGCTGGTTCGCGGGGAGCAGGTACAGCTCAGAGGTTTCGGAACCTTTGAGGTGAAAACCAGAAAAGGCCGCAATAGCAAAAACATCTCCACCGGGGAGATGCGGGTATCGAGCGATAGCAAGGTACCCACGTTCCGAGCCAGTAACAGCCTGAAAGAGGATGTTCGCGCCGGTACAGACTCGCAGCAGTGACACAAAAAATCTAAATAATTTTCTTTGTAGCTATTGACATCCAGAAATGTCTATGGTATCATATGACCATAGCAACAAAGAAAATCAACGAAAACAGTGCCGCCCCTGATTAGGGGCGGACATATGGGGCCATAGCTCAGCTGGGAGAGCACCTGCCTTGCAAGCAGGGGGTCGGGAGTTCGATCCTCCCTGGTTCCACCACTATGCTGTATCGGCTAAGTTGGCGTTTGTGCGGTTCAGCTCATTACTTTTACTGCTATCTCAGCCAAAAGCCTATCGGATGCAGACGAGGTTCTTCGGACGTACAGCCATTACGGTGGATGTGTCTGCCGTAATTCCGGGATGTAGCTCAGTTGGTAGAGCACACGATTGATAATCGTGAGGTCAAAAGTTCGATCCTTTTTATCCCGACCAGTCCCCTCTGCCATAGAGAGGGTAACATTTTTCAAAAGCCGATGACAAGGCGGGAGGTACCACTATGGCTGATATCTTTCTCTAAGATTCCGCACTAACACCCCGGCGATAAAAATTCGCCCTTCCTTGGGTTCGCGGAAAATCTGGGGAACGTGGTCGGGCAGCGCCTACGCCCGAACCGGTATACCTTGATAATTTCATATGGGGCCGTAATGGGTTCGACGGGGTTCTGAGAGAGTAAGACTCGCAGGTAGAAGACCGCCTCAAGGCTTAAACAAAAATGAAATGACAACGATACGACTGTTGTAATGATCCATCCCGCTTTTTCCGCTGCTCTTGCAGCAAAGGGAATTGCCGCCTGATGACGGCTGGATTCCAAAACGATGTACCCACTGACCGGGTAAACATCTGAGGTCGAAGATTCGGTCAGAGTATTGCAGTTTTCCTTGTCACTGTGAAAAGAAACAAGGTGGTGGAGGTGCATCTAACCGGTGCGCCCTGGGCGCGGAGTGACAACTGCTGATCCGCCCGTCTCAGTTTGAGGCGAATTGATAAAGTGTTGTCTATTGCGTAAGACTGTTTTATTCATGTAGGGATTTCGGACAGGGGTTCGATTCCCCTCGGCTCCACCATATATAGAGGATGTAGTGATAACGGTAGCACGCCTGCCCAGGGAGCAGGAAGAACGGTTCGAGTCCGGCATCTTCTACCATTTTTGGGACACGTACAGCAACTTTCAAAAACTTTTTATGGGAAAAAGAACAACCGTGTTCCGTATTTTGAGACGCTAACAGCAATTTTGAAAACAATTCTACTTGAAATAGAAAAATCATCGCTTTTAACTAAGCATATGCCGAACAAATGTGGTGTCGTTAAGAATGCGTCTCGTAGATCTATATTGGCCCGTAGCTCAGATGGTAGAGCGTCTGACTGTTAATCAGATGGTCGCAGGTTCGAGTCCTGCCGGGTCAGCCATATTGCGGGGTGTAGCAGTGGTAGCTTACCAGCCTCATAAGCTGGTGGTCGCAGGTTCGAGTCCTGCCCCCGCAACCATGCCCGTCCCACGAACAGAGCGGAGACTGTAAACCGAATGGGAAATAGAAACCTTCACATCTGGCAGTGATGACTTTTACAAGGTTTTGGGAGTAAAACCGGCGCAATCCGGCAGGCGAAGTACGAGCCGGCACCATGGCTTACGGTGCGAGTAAGCCGATCTGTCCGGTTAGCTCAGCTGGGAGAGCATTTGCCCTACAAGCAAAGGGTCGGCGGTTCGATCCCGTCACTGGACACCATATGCGGGTGTAGCACAACGGCCAGGGCACCGGCCTTCCAAGCCGGGGATGCGGGTTCGATCCCCGTCACTCGCTCCATATGCCGGAGTGGTGGAATCGGCAGACGCGGGGGACTCAAAATCCCCTGGTAGCGATACCGTGTGGGTTCAAGTCCCACCTTCGGCACCAAGGCGTATCTGCATTAAATCACAGCCCCGCACCATTTTTCGGTTTTGATGGTCACTCGACCCAGTGCCAGCACTGGGATGAGAGGGTTGCAGTCACGAAGTACAAGTGATGTGAGCCACGCAAACCGTATATGGCAGTATGACTGGAGATGGCTCCAGCACGACCTCATACGTCGTCAGACGCAGGTTCGAGTCCTGCTGCTGCCACCACGGCTCTCCCATTTTGGGCGAAACGATATTATAAATAGCGGTGGCCTTATGAGCGGGGCGTTAATCAATGGGGCTGACATCCATTACCGCTGAAGTCAGCTTATGATACCGTAGCCAAGTGGCAAAGGCTCTGGGCTGCAACCCCAGGATCATAGGTTCAAATCCTATCGGTATCTCCATATGCGCCAGTAGCTCAACTGGACAGAGCATGGGATTTCTAATCCTTTGGTTGGGGGTTCAAGTCCTCTCTGGCGTACCAATTTTATATTGGGGTATCGCCAAGTCGGTAAGGCACGGGACTTTGACTCCCGTATTCGCAGGTTCGAGTCCTGCTACCCCAGCCAATAAAATAAATGCGGTGGCGGAATAGACGGATTCCTTGCAGGGAAATCGGTGAAACGAGTGACCAAATAATCGGGGCATTGATTGCTTCTAAACAGCCCGCCCGGTGGCGCACTCGAAAATAGTAGACGCCCGAATAATGATAGGGCACGGGAAACAGTCTTTGTAGCTGTCCGTGTATGTGAGGTGCAAATCCTCACTCGCATTCAAATATATGCTCCCATCCTCTAAATTGGAATAGGAGGCCGGCCTCTCAAGCCGGCAATACGAGTTCGAGCCTCGTTGGGAGTACCAAAATACACTTCACGTTGATTGTAATGGTTAATCAAAGTGTGTAAGGCGGGTGGACTTATGCCGAGAAAGGCAGCGAGTATCGTAAAGGAAAAAGCATCAAAGGTTGTCAAGAGACTCCCTGCTTCTGAATGTGGTACTGGTGTGTTGTGTAAAACAAAATCTGGCAAGCAGTACCAGATAAGCCAAAATCCAGAAAAGAAAAAACACACGCTTTGGCGCATTGTGGATGGCGGATATGAGAAAATTGCGACTGGGGATTCGCCCTATGATCTATACCCCTTAATTGATTGGGACAAATAAATCCAAATATGCTGCTATGGTGGAATAGGCAGACGCGCCAGCTTGAGGTGCTGGTGGGAGAAATCCCGTATGGGTTCGAGTCCCATTAGCAGTACCAACATGGTGCGTTGGACGAATTGGTAGAGTCTCCACCCTTTCAAGGTGGAATTTCCGGGTTCGATCCCCGGACGCATCACCACGCAACCTAATGGTTGCTATATATGGCGTGTTAGCTCAGAAGAGTAGAGCGCCGGCCTGTCACGCCGGAGGTCACGGGTTCAAGTCCCGTACACGTCGCCATTTTTATAGGGGTTTGGTGTAATTGGTAGCACTCCGGTCTCCAAAACCGATGTAGGTGAGGGTTCAAGTCCTTCAACCCCTGCCATGCTGACATAGCTCTAATGGTAGAGCGGTTGCTTCGTAAGCAATAGGTTCAGAGTTCGAGTCTCTGTGTCAGCTCCATATGCTGGTGTAGCTCAGTTGGTAGAGTAGCTGATTTGTAATCAGTAGGCCGGGGGTTCAAGTCCGTCCACCAGCTCCATATGCGGGTATAGCTCAGTTGGTAGAGCAGCTGACTCTTAATCAGAAGGTCGTGGGTTCAACCCCCTCTACCCGCACCAAATACTAAGTAAGGACTGATTTTTATTAGTTACATTTTGTTGAGCGGCAAAGAAGTTGCCGAGAGAGAAAAAGAAGAGATACGGGGAGCCGTATCAATACTTCCAAGAGTCCCTAAGCTCGCCGTTATTATGGTGGGTGACAACTCTGCATCTCAGTCTTACGTGCGTGGTAAAGAAAAAGATTGTATAGAGTGCGGAATCGATTGTGAGATCCATCAATTTAATGATAGCATGACGCAAGGAGAATTATGCCGCGTTATACAGGATCTTAACTGTCGCATTGATGTGGATGGCATTCTGGTGCAACTCCCGCTTCCAAATCATATTGACAAAACAGCGGTGATTGAACAGATTTCTCCTGATAAGGATGTAGACTGTTTCAGAGCGGAGAACTTTGGCAAATTAGCTCTTGGGTATCCAACGTTTATGCCTTGTACACCGCTTGGTGTCATTGATCTGCTAAATGCTTACCATATTGAGATCGCAGGAAAAAACTGCGTTATCGTTGGACGAAGTGATATTGTTGGTAAACCGATGGCTTCTTTACTTATCAATAAAGGAGGCACCGTTACCGTATGTCATTCAAAGACAAAGGACGTTTCTATGCACACGCGCAACGCTGACCTAATTATATGTGCGGTTGGGAAACCTGGTTTCCTCACAGCAGATATGGTAAAGGACGGTGTAGTTGTTGTAGATGTTGGAATCAATCTTGGTAAGGATGGGAGACTTTGCGGAGATGTTGACTTTGCATCAGTGAGTAAGAAGTGTAGCGCAATTACGCCGGTTCCTGGTGGCGTAGGGTTGATGACAAGATCGGCACTACTGAAAAATGTTGTAAAGGCGTGCGCTATGAGAATGTTTCAAACTATACCAGCGATTAAATAACTATTTACAGTAAGAGAAAGCGTTGCGGCTTTGCGCCTCTGAAATGTTTCAAAGCCGCACTTAATATAGGGGAGCGCCAGAGTCGGAGAGCTGGGGCGGTCTGTAAAACCGTTGCTTTCGAGCTGAGTGGGTTCGACTCCCACCTCCCCTACCAATAAAAGATCCTGGGAGGACAGTTTCGCCTGTTGGATTATCCGGTCGTGAGAAACTATTCGGCGGGCAGGAGTAGAGTAGCCGTGCCCTGTGCTTAGTAAGGAGTAGTGCCCAGAACAGCGAATTGGAAAGCAATTATGAAATACAAGCCGCACTGTTTGTTGAGTAGTAATTGTGAGTATAAACACGGTGAATCCTATATGGGGGTGTGGCCGAGTCCGGTTGATGGCACCGGTCTTGAAAACCGGAGGCGGGAAACCGTCCGTGGGTTCAAATCCTACCGCCCCCGCCAACGGGATGTGTTGATATTTACCATTTTCTAACGACCCTATGATAAACGGTACGAAAATGGCGCGGTTCCTGCGACAGTTGGACGGTGGACTTTGCTACGCTGTCCTGTGCAATGCCGATAAACAAAAATGCGTAGCTCTATGGGATGATAGCTCAGTTGGAAGAGCGGCAGGTTGAAGCCCTGCGCGTCGGAGGTTCGATTCCTTCTTATCCCACCAGTCCGTAAGGATACTACCTATGATGACGTGTGACGGCTCTGACACGTCGGTAAAATAAAAATTGGCCGTGTGCAGGTAGATTGGGGTCGCTCCCTCCGGTGAAAGTCCGGCGCAGGCAAAACGCGATAGACCAACCTAAACGCTGTAAGCAAAGCGGCAAGCCGATCAGGAGCGCGGCGGGCTGGCATACCCCAACGGGACTTCGTGAGCCTGGGAAAGTATGCCCCTCTAATGGTGGTCAGCAATGGAGGATAAATAAGTGTAGCAACCGTGCAAATCGGAATTATTGCCTGATTGAGATAACATATCACGGCTGTGAGTGGCGGTCGGAATCCAAGGTGGCGTATCATTTTCTTGATACGACCGGGCGTAAAAGGAATAGCGGTTAGGTAGCGTTGTACTACTGAGGGCGTTGCGGAAGCTGCGCACAAGCCATTGCCGCACATGAAATGCCTTGGTACACTAAGACGGGAAACACTAATCCCCCTGCTTTCCGTTAGAAAGGCTGAAATAGGAGTCCTGCGTAAAGGCAAGGAGTGAGGCTGAAAGCGGAGTCACTTCATACAACATATGCGCCTGTAGCTCAGTTGGGAGAGCAGCGCACTTTTAATGCGTGGGTCGGGGGTTCAAATCCCTTCAGGCGCACCAGAAAAAATAATAACGATTGAGAAAACCTCGGGGTCTTTGGACTTCCGAGGTTTTGTCATATAGAAAGGAGGTCGCGGACATGGCGGCAAAGAAACAGCTGATGAAACCGGCTACGCAAAAGGTAGTAAAAGATGCGAAGCCTACCGAAGTTGAGCCGCGTGTAATCAGCGACGAAGAATATCGCTGTACCTGCTGCGGCCACAAGTACAAAAAACAGGAGACTAATTTTGGCCGTTCAAAGTCCCCTATTTATAAGGGCAACAACGGCTTCGTCTCTATCTGTAAGAACTGCGTTGCAGAGCTTTACGAACAGTACGTAAAGTTCTATGACGGAGACGAAGATGCGGCGGCAGAGCGGATTTGTCAGATTACGGATATGTACTTTGATTTGGACATCTGGGCGTCGTCACGAAAGATCAGTGAGAGCCGCAATGGAAAGAGTCGAAATCGGATCAGCACCTATATTTCCAGACTGAATTTGAACCAAGTAGACGGAGCGACGACCTACTCCGATACATTGGTGCGGCGCTGGGAGGCTAACGTGGAAAATGCACCCACGGTAGATGATGTTGTAAAAAATGACGATATCCAGACGCCCGAAGAGGTTGTACGCCGGTTTGGTGTTGGCTTTGATGCTGGCGACTACGATTCTATGCAGTATGAGTATCAGGATTGGGTAAAGCGATACGGCGAACCGATGGATAAGCGGCAGGAGGAGCTGTATGTTTCAATTTGTTTCATGAAGCTCAACCTGCGGAAGCTGCTCCAGAAGGGAGACTCCAACATTGGTACGGCTGCGAATAGCTACAAATCACAGATTGACGCAGCTACTACTGAGATCGAAGATCGGAAGAAAAAGGCCGAAGCTGAAAAGCAGCTGAGTCCTTTGGGAGAAATGATTCGAGATATCGAGGAGTTTTGTCCGGCTGAATATTATAAGGACAAGAAGTTGTATGCGGACTTCGATCATTTGAAGGAGTATATTGAGCGGTTCATGACCAGACCTCTTCGTAACCTATTGACCGGATCTAAGGAACTGGACAAGGAATTTAGCCTGTCTGATTCGGAGGAGTGAGTTATGGATTACGAAGCGTTGATGGATGAGCGGCAAAAACACGTCCATGAACATTTTTCGTCCAACAGTAAATTGAACGACCCTGAGTTTATCAAAAAGCTCTTGGATTGGATAACGTTTTGGCGAAGAAACCCCAGCCGCTTTGTACAGCGGTATTTCGGAATTACACTGTATCTCTATCAGCACATCATTTTGTACCTGATGGATATTTGTCCGAGTATCTGCATTGTAGCCGCTCGTAGCGCGGCAAAGTCATTTATCATTGCAGTCTATGCCTGTAAGGAAGCAATTCTGCGGCCTGGATCGTTGATCGTCGTAGCGTCGGCGACAAAGAAACAGGCAAGACTGATCGTATCTGAGAAAATTGTCAAAGAGATTTTGCCAAGGTCTCCGTTGCTTCAAGAGGAGATTAAGACTATCAAGGATAACCAGAATGATATTGAAGTAAAGTTTAACAACGGAAGTTCTATTGTCGTGCTGGTTGCCAATGAAAATGTGCGTGGATATCGTGCTACGGTCTTTATTTATGAAGAGTTCCGTATGATTGTGAAAAGCATTATCGACACGGTTCTTTCTCCTACGCTGTTTCAGCGGCAGATTCCGTTCAGAATTAAGTACCCCGACGAGTACAAAGAACTGAAAGAGGAACCGAAAGAAATCTATATCAGCTCTGCATGGTATAAATCTCACTGGATGTGGGATTACATGAAGCTCGTGACCCGCGATATGTTGGGTAAGGGCAAATCGGTTTTGATTAGTATGGATTACAGCATTGCTTTGAAGCACGAGATTAAAACTCGTGACTTCTTGGTGAAGGAGCGAAAGAAGCTGGATAGGGTCGCCTGGACGATTGAGTATGAAAATCAGATGGTGGCCGAGAATGCTCATGCTTACTTCACCTACGATATGCTGAACAAGAACCGCGTGTTGAAACGTCCGTTTTATCCAAGAAAGAACGAGGACGTACTGTCAAAGGTCAAGGCAAAGCACACAATCCCCAAACAGGCAGGAGAAATCCGTATTATCGCGTGCGATATTGCCCCGGAGGGTGGTACCGGCAACGATAACTCGGTATTTACCTGTATTCGTGCTCTCCCTGAGAGTAAGGAGTATAAGGTTTCAGATACCAGCGGCGATCATATTGAGGTCAAGCAGGGATATCGCCGGCAGGTAGTCTATATGGAGCCGCAGGCAGAATTTGAAACGACAAAACAAGCCATTCGCATTAAGCAGCTGTTCGCTGACTTTGAGGCGGATTATTGCGTTTTGGATACACGAAACGCGGGTGTCGCTATTTACGACGCTTTGGCTAAAGTGCTTTATGACGTAGATCGGAACGTGGAATACGAACCTTGGACGTGTATGAACGATGATAAGCTGAAAGCTCGTATCGTAATTGCAGGCCAGAAAGAGGTAGTTTTCTCGGTTAAGGCGTCTTTGGAGCTGAACAGCAAAATTGCTGTTTCTATGCGGGATAGCTTGAATAACCGGATGATCGAACTCATGGTAAGCAACCAGGAGGGCGTTGAAGAATTGCAGCGCTTGTATCCTGAGTATGCCTCTGCCGATGTAGATACCCAACTTTTCTATGAGCGTCCTTTCCTTGAGACAGTGGCGTTGATCAATGAGATGATTGGGTTGGAGTATACTGTGCAGAACCAGACCAACCTCATTAAGATTGAGGAGCGTCCAGGTGCGCGGAAAGACCGGTATACATCGGTATCCTATGGCAACTATTTCGTTTCGCTTTTGGAAGCGGATCTTTTCTCGGATAGCTCCGGGTATGAATACGTAACACTTTGTAATTAAAGGAGGTGAAGACAAGTGGCAGGAAAATCATTTTTTGGTCGGATTATGGGCCGGGATCAATCTGAAACGCAGGCCGCAGTACCTATGTCGCAAGTAAACAGTGCGCCGCAGGACGACAAGACCTATGAGTTTAACACACGTTTGGGTTCGTCCTATTTGAACGTGGTCAACTACGGTACAAAATGTACTGCTCCGTATTCCACGGAAGAAATCACGCGAATGGCGAGAGATCCTATGCAGTATATCTCTGAATTGCGTCAATGGGCGAAGTGGGCGTATTACTCAAACGGCACGGTGACGACAGCTATTGATAGCCTGGTTAGTCTTCACTCCCTTGATTATGTAGTGGTTGTCAAGCCCAAGAAAGCGGGAGGTTCCCGTAAAGGGTACCGTGCCAGCATGGACAAGATGACCAGCGTACTCCGGTCGATGCGCTACAAGGAGGTTATTCGTGACGGTCTATTCCACGATGCCAATGAAGGTATGTACGTGGGATACATGGAGACGAGAACAGTACCAGTAGACGATCGGCTTGCGCTGACTGATCGTGATATCCAAGGCATTACCGAGATTAACTCAGCCGGCGTCAACTGTGTTGTTATTTCTTTGCCGGTAGAATATACAAGAATCATTGGCCGCAGGAACAACTGCTACGAAGTAGCGTTTGACCTGCGGTATTTTAGCGCCATGACAGAGGAAGATCGTAAGCGTAAGCTGCAAGGCTTCCCCCGTCAGATTCAAGAAGGATGGCGCAGATATTCCAATGGGGAGTTCCCGGATGGTGCGTGCTGGCAGAGACTGGACTGGCGCAAGACGATTGTAACCAAGATCAAGAGCGGACAGAACGATCCGTATGGCGTGCCTTTTGCAGTAGCCGCGTTGGACGATATCGACTACGCCAAATACTTCATCAATACGAAGCGGCGTGTGTTGGATACGGTCAATAACCAGATCTATTATGAGACTTTCCCCGAGGGAAAGGACAAGGGTACATCTGCTCTGTCTCAGTCACAGCAAGAAAACCAGCATAACACAGTCAAGCAAGCGCTGACGCAACGTAGCAACACAAACGGTGTATCATTCTTCTCTTTGGCTTCTGGCACAAAGATGGATCGGCTTCCGGTCGATCTCTCCCTTTTGAATGAGGAAAACGAAAATGCCATCAAAGAGGATGTGAATGAGGACATCGGCGTGGCCGCTGCTGCTCTGAGTGGCAGTTCTACGGGTAACTATGCCACGGCCACACTGAATATGGAAATCGTTGCGAATAACGTATTCACGTGGATTGAGGCTTTGGTGGAAGAGCTGAACAAGTGCTTGAATTACAATGTGATCAGGGACGGCAGCTACCGGGTAGAGTTCCGGGTGCTTCCCATTACTTTTGTCAATCGAGAAAAACAGGTGAAGTTTTTCTCTGACCTGTATGCCCGTGGAAAGGGTAGCTTGATGGCATGGATTGCCTCTACAGGGTTTGACGTGGATGACTACCTCTCCCTTATGGATCTTGAGTTGGATGAAGACTTTGAGAACAAGTACCCTGTGCATAAGACCTCGTTCACTGTTACCGGTAAGGATGCGCCTGACGGTGATGTGGACAAGAGCACCGGTGGCGATCCTCCGGTCAATCCAAGCACAGAGTCTACAAAGGCTAATAATGCCAACGCAAGCCCCTCTCCGTCAGGATAAGGAGGTGAGAGTATGTCTGAGAGAGCTTTTGCCCCTATCTATGAGATCTCCAGTGAAAATAAGATTGCCGGCAGACGACCTATCAAGGTTGTATTGCATGAGATCTTCCCTGATAACACTCGTTGGCAGGAAAACGGAATCTCGTGGAAAGAGGAATATGTTCAAGCTAACCTCCACTCCGTTGTCGGAATGTCGATTGTAGCGGAATTTTTGACCGAAGATCGGGACGTTCCATACAACCACGGTATGACGGATGTACGGGAGGAGGATAAGCTGCCTTTGTTTGAAGATGCCACTATGGTTGGACACTTCGACAAGGCGTATGTGGATGACGTAGAAATCGGAGGCGTTACTAAACGTTGCTTGGTAGCAGAAGGAACGCTGGATGAAATGCGTTATCCCAAGTTTGTTGCTTGGCTCCGCGAAAATATGGCGGACTCTGTTGTTAAGGGTTCCGTGGAAATTGTGGGTAAGCCCGAGCACGATGGATACATTATTTACTCCGGCGGTTGGAAAGAGGAAGGTCGTGTTCCGCAGTATTACGATTACAGCGGATATGCGATTCTCAGTGTTAAACCGGCTGATGAAGCCGCCATCGTAATGGAGCTAAATAATAAAAAACTGGACAAGGAGGATGAAACAATGGACGAGAAGACCAAGAACGAGTTGATGGCGGCTGTGACTGGTGCTGTCTCTGAGGTCAACTCCAAGTGGGAGGAGTATTGGGCCAAAGTTGACGCGCTTCTGGCTGAGATTAGCCAGCTGAAAGCCGACATCGCACAGAAGGAAGCTGATATCAAGCAGCTTCAGGCGGATTACGACAAGGAAGCCGCCGCAAAGTCAGCAGCCGAAGCCGGACTGACTGAGGCTAACGCCGCGAAGGAAGCGGCAGAGGCCAGCCTCGTTGAGGCTAATGCCAAAATCACCGAAATGCAGAACGCCGCTGCCGTGGCAGAGCTGAATGCTGCACTGGCCCCCTACACCGAGGAGCAGCGTGCAGTTGCCAAGGAAGATATCGACGCTTTCAATGCCAATCCCGGCAGCGTAGAGATCAACAGCATCGTTGGCAAGATCTGCACCGCTATGGTGCAGGCGGCTCGTGAGAGTAAGATCGCAGAAACCAATGCCGCCAGCCAGATTGACGTATTTGGCATGACGGATGACGCCGGCAAGAAGGAGAACACCGACCCCGCCGACGTGGACGTA
>PPYE01662077.1_pt1 | contig 23014 bp, 17 predicted proteins | sample 1559881 | NCBI WGS metagenome assembly PPYE01 (sample SAMN08240022, study PRJNA423297) | Human gut metagenome, whole genome shotgun sequencing project. | reverse complement strand
ATGGACTGGAGGCGGGCAAACGCATCGGTATTAAGCTGACGGACAGCTTTCTCATGATGCCTTCCAAGTCGGTGACGGCGGTGATGGGGGTGGGGCAGCGGCCTTTCCGCTGTGAAGTGCGGGGCTGCGAGGCCTGCCGGAAGACAGACTGCCTTTACCGGCGGTAATGTGTCTGGCAAGATCCGGGAAATGCATCAGGAGCGTGAACCGGACCCGAAGCCTGACTTGGAAAAGTACGGGATGCGGTGCAGCATCCCGGCAGGTGAAAGGCCTGCACGGACAGGATAAAATGGAAACAGGAAGGTTGGAAGAAGATGACAAGTGGACTGAAATGGATGAGAGAAAACCGGGTGTATTTCGATGGAGGTATGGGCAGCCTTCTTCAGGAGCGGGGACTTGCTCCGGGGGAACTGCCGGAGACCTGGAATCTCCTGCATCCGGAAGTGCTGGTGGAGATCCACCGGGCGTATCTGGAGGCCGGGGCAAATATCATGACGACGAATACCTTCGGAGCCAACCGCCTGAAATACCCGGAGGGCGGGCAGTGGGCCCTGGAGGAGCTGGTCCGGGCTGCTGTGGAGAATGCCGCTGAGGCAAGACGCCAGTATGAGGAAAACTGCAGAAGAGAGGGACGGCAGTGCCAGCCTTCCTTTATTGCCCTGGATCTGGGGCCTACGGGAAAGCTGTTAAAGCCCTACGGTGATCTGGAATTCGAGGCTGCAGTGGCGCTTTACCAGGAGGTGGTGAAAACCGGCGCAGAGGCCGGGGCGGATCTGATTCTGATCGAGACCATGAGCGACAGCCTGGAGGTCAAGGCGGCTGTGCTGGCGGCAAAGGAGAACTGCAGCCTGCCGGTATTTGCCACCATGGCCTTTGATGAGAAGGGGAAGCTTCTTACCGGCGGTGATGTGGAGTCGGTGACTGCCCTTCTGGAAGGACTGCGGGTGGATGCCCTGGGATTAAACTGCGGGCTGGGGCCGGAGCAGATGGCGCCTATTGCACAGCGGTTTATGAAGGTCAGCTCCACGCCGGTGATCGTGAATCCCAACGCGGGTCTTCCGCGAAGCGAGGGTTCCCGGACCGTGTATGACATTAATTCAGACCAGTTTGCCCGGAAGATGCGGGAAATCGCGGAAATGGGTGTGTTTATGATGGGCGGCTGCTGCGGCACCACCCCGGAGCATATCCGCAAGCTGAAAGCGGCCTGCGATGATCTGCCGGTGCAGCTTCCCGGGAAAAAGGGGAGAACTGTAATCTGTTCCTATGCCACTGCCGTGGAATTCGGCTCCAAACCGGTGATCATCGGAGAGCGGATCAATCCCACCGGAAAGAAGAAATTCAAGCAGGCCCTGCGGGACCATGACATGGAATACATTCTGAAAGAAGGTGTGGCCCAGCAGGACAATGGAGCCCATGTGCTGGATGTAAATGTAGGCCTTCCGGAAATCGACGAGCCGTCCATGATGGAAGAGGCGGTAAAGGAACTGCAGGCGGTTATCGACCTGCCCCTTCAGATCGATACGTCCAATGAAGAGGCCATGGAGCGGGCGCTCCGCTGTTATAACGGCAAGGCACTGGTAAACTCTGTAAATGGAAAGCAGGAAGTCATGGACGCCATTTTCCCGTTGGTGGCAAAGTACGGCGGCGTGGTTATCGGTCTTGCCCTGGATGAGGAGGGCATACCGGAGACAGCAGAAGGCAGGATCCGGGTGGCGAAAAAGATTTACGCCAGAGCGACGGAGTACGGCATCGGGCCGGAGGATATCATCATAGACGGTCTGTGCATGACCATAAGTTCCGACAGCCAGGGGGCCGTAACTACACTGGAAACCCTGCGGAGGGTCCGGGACGAGCTGGGAGGAAAGACCATTCTGGGTGTATCCAACATTTCTTTCGGCCTGCCTCAGCGGGAGATTATCAATTCTGCTTTCTTTACCATGGCTCTTCACGATGGCTTAAGTGCGGCCATTATTAATCCAAACAGCGAAGCCATGATGCGGGCCTATTACAGTTATCTGGCGCTGGCGGGACTGGATCCCCAGTGCGGCGAATACATTTCTATTTACGGCAGCCAGCCGTCGGTAAGTCTTGGAGTTACGCTGGGCCGGAAAAGTCCTTCGGGGACAGGAGATGGAGCCGGAATGGGAAGCGCCGGCCAGGGCGGAGATTTTTCCCTGGCAGATGCCGTCATCAAGGGATTAAAGGAAGCTTCCTCCGCTGCGGCAAAGGGGCTTTTAGCTAGTCAGGATCCGCTGGATGTGATTAATCAGGAAATTATCCCGGCCCTGGATGCAGTGGGAAAGGGATTTGAGAAGGGGACCGTATTCCTGCCCCAGCTTCTGATGAGTGCGGAGGCAGCCAAGGCGGCTTTTGAGGTGATCAAGGAGCAGATGAGCCGTTCCGGTCAGGAGCAGGAATCCAAAGGAACCATTATCCTGGCTACGGTGAAGGGAGATATTCATGACATTGGAAAGAATATCGTGAAGGTGCTGCTGGAAAATTACAGTTATCAGGTGGTGGATCTGGGAAAGGTGCTGACCCAGGAGTATGCAGATTCGATTGGCGCTGACCAGTATTGCTCTGACGCCATGGCTTCGGTGAATTATGCAGAGACTGTGTTTGGAGCAGAGAAATAAGGCTCCATTAGCAGGTTCTTCTGCAGAGATCAACGAAAGAATAAAAAGTTGAATCTATGAAAACATTACAAAAAATGCGGAATCATCAAAAAAATATAAAGAAATAAAAAAACAGTTGACAACAAAATGCGAGTATAGTAAATTGTCTTTAAAATTGAATCTGCAAAAAACCGATGAAGTGGAGATAAAAACAGACCGTGCACTTACAGAGAGCCTGTCAGGCTGAGAGCAGGCAGAACGCAGACTGTTAAATGGACCACGGAGGGCGCTGTCAAAGGCTGGTTTTCCGGCTGAGTATTCAGCGACGTGAGTCACGCGTAAGATGACGGGAATATGTTGGTATTCTGCTAAGTGCACGAAGTATTTCGTGAATCAAGGTGGCACCGCGGGCCTTATTTTCGTATCGTGAATATGGGGATCCGGACTCCTTTAAGGGAGAGAAGGATCCTGTGTGATCGGAAACCCCGTCCTTGACTGGATAAGTGATATCCATGTCAGGACGGGGTTTTTTGCGCGATAAGTCCGGCATGCAGCGGCTGTTCCAGAGGTGCTTGCACATCTGGAACAACCGATATATGCCGGGCAACGGACAGCGAACGGCTTTGCCGTGAGCTGCCAAAACGCAAAACATCACTTATCCGGCATCAGGCAGAAGGAAAACGCGATTCAGGATAGGAGGACAAAAGAATGATGACACAGGAAGAAGTAAGGATGACCGGTGCAGGCAAAGGGTACGGTTATCGGAGCGTTCCGGTATGCAGGGAACTTTATTCGGATCAGAGGACGCCGATTCAGGTGCTGCGGATATTAAAGGCGGTGAGCAGCCACTGCTTTCTTCTGGAAAGTGTGGAGGAGTCCAGACAGTGGGGGCGGTATACTTTTCTGGGATATGATCCGGCCATGGAGATTATCTGCCGGGGAGAAAAGGCGGTAATCACCGGAGCAGATGGGATTCGGGAAGAGAAGATTGATCATCCCGGGGAAATAATCCGGCAGGTGCTTGCAGAATATAAGAGCCCGAAGATAGAAGGAATGCCTCCTTTTACCGGCGGCCTGGTGGGATATTTCTCATACGATTATGTGAAATACGGGGAACCGGTGCTGCGAAGGCAGTCCCAGGCAGTAAAGCCGGATGAAACGGCAGGTCCGGATGTGGATTTAATGCTTTTTGACAAAGTGATTGCTTTTGATCACTTTCGTCAGAAGATTCTTCTCATCAACAATGTACGTCTGGATGATCTGGAGGCGGATTACCGGAGAGCAGAGAACTCTCTTAAAGAAATGGAAGAACGGATCCGCCGGGGACTGGAAGCACCGGAGGAGGGCCTCCGGCTTAAAAGCGAATTCCGGCCTGCGTTTACGCAGGATGAATACTGTGCCATGGTGGAGACAGGGAAAAAGCACATTCTGGAAGGGGACATTTTCCAGGTGGTTCTCTCCAACGGACTGGAAGCGGAGATGGAGGGAAGCCTTTTAAACGCTTACCGGGTGCTGCGGACGGAGAATCCTTCTCCTTACATGTTTTACTTTTCTGGCGATGTGGAGATTGCCGGAGCATCGCCGGAGACACTGGCGAAGCTTACTGACGGCAGGATTACCACGTTCCCTCTGGCGGGGACCAGACCCAGAGGAAAGACGGAAGAAGAAGACCGGATGCTGGAAGAGGAACTTCTGGCAGATGAGAAGGAGCTGGCGGAACACAATATGCTGGTGGATCTGGGGCGGAATGATATCGGCCGGGTAAGCCGTATCGGTACTGTGAAGATGGAAAAATATTTGAATATTGCCCGGTATTCCCATGTAATGCACATTGGATCTGCTGTTTCGGGACAGATCAGGGAGGATAAGGATGCGCTGGATGTTCTGGATGCCGTCCTTCCTGCAGGAACCCTTTCTGGAGCACCCAAGATACGGGCCTGCCAGATCATCAGCCAGCTGGAAGGAGACTGCCGGGGACTTTACGGCGGGGCTGTGGGATATCTGGATTTTTCCGGAAACATGGATGTGTGCATTGCCATCCGCCTGGCTTATGCAAAGGACGGAAAGGTGATTGTCCGAAGCGGTGCAGGCATTGTAGCAGACAGCGTTCCTGAAAAGGAGTACCAGGAATGCCTGAACAAGGCGCGGGCCGTGCTGAACGCCATCGAGGCGGCCGGGAAAGGAGTGGACTTATGATTCTGCTGATTGATAATTATGACAGCTTCTCTTATAACCTGTATCAGCTGGTAGGAAATATCCGGCCGGATATCCAGGTGGTGAGAAACGATGAAGTGACGGTGGAGGAGATTCTGGAAAGGAATCCGCAGCTGATTATCCTGTCGCCTGGCCCGGGAAGGCCGGAGCAGGCGGGGATCTGCATTGAGACGGTAAAGCGGCTGGGAGGAAAGATTCCCATCTTTGGGGTATGCCTGGGCCATCAGGCCATATGCCGGGCTTACGGAGGAGCGATAACCTATGCAAAGAAGCTTATGCACGGGAAGACTTCGCAGATATTGACGGATCCGGCGTCCCTGCTTTTTCGGGGACTGGGTCCGGAGCTTACGGTAGGGCGCTATCACTCTCTGGCGGCAGATCCGGAGACCATGCCGGACTGTCTGGCAGTGACGGCCAGAACCGCGGAGGGAGAGATCATGGCGGTGGAGCATAAAGAATATCCGGTATATGGTGTACAGTTTCACCCGGAGTCCATACTGACGCCAAAAGGACGGCAGATGATGGAAAATCTGCTGGGAAGCCTTATGGAAAATTCAGGAAACGTTTCGGAGAGTCCGGCGAAAATCGTTATTGGCTGAGAAAAATTTATCTTTGGAAAAGGAGTTAGGCATATGATTCGGGAAGCAATTTTAAAATTAGCGGCAAAGGAAAATCTGACTTATGATGAGGCGGAAACAGTAATGAATGAGATCATGAGCGGGCAGGCCAGCCCGGTGCAGATGAGCGCTTATCTGACTGCACTGAGTTTAAAAGGAGAGACGATTGACGAAGTAACTGCTTCGGCGGCGGGGATGCGTAAGCATTGCATCCGTCTCCTTCATGATATGGATGTGCTGGAGATCGTGGGCACCGGAGGCGATGGCTCAAATTCTTTTAATATTTCTACAACATCCTCCCTGGTAATTTCTGCGGCAGGGGTTCCGGTGGCGAAGCATGGGAACCGGGCAGCATCCAGCCGGTGCGGTGCTGCAGATGTGCTGGAAGCGCTGGGCGTGGATATTGCAGTAAGCCCGAAGCGGAGCGCACAGATTTTAAAGGAAATCGGAATCTGTTTTCTCTTTGCCCAGAATTACCACATTGCCATGAAATATGTGGCGCCGGTCCGGAGGGAACTGGGGATCCGCACGGTGTTTAATATCCTGGGCCCCCTGACAAATCCGGCCGGCGCAAATATGCAGGTGATGGGAGTTTACGATGAGACGCTGGTGGAGCCTTTGGCACAGGTATTGAATAATCTGGGTGTGGCCCGGGCACTGGTGGTCTATGGCAGGGACCGGCTGGATGAGATTTCCATGAGCGAAGCAACCAGGATCTGCGAGGTGCGGGACGGAAGCTTCTCCTCTTATGAAATTACACCGGAGGAGTTTGGATTTGTTCGCTGCAGGAAGGAAGAACTGGCGGGAGGCTCGCCCCAGGAAAATGCGGCGATTACCCGCAGAATCCTTGCCGGCGAGAAGGGGCCGAAGACCGATGCAGTGCTTTTAAATTCCGGCGCAGCTTTGTATATTGCCGGGAAGACGGATACCATTCAGGAGGGAATTAATCTGGCCAGAGAGATGATTGAGAGCGGAAAGGCTGCCAGGCAGCTGGAGCGGTTTATCCGGCTGAGTCAGATAAGCCATGAGGAAACGGACCAGAAACAGGATGAAACGGCATTGCAGGAAAAAGATAGATGAGAGACAAGGGTGAAAGAAAGAGAGGCGGAGTCGGATGATTTTAGAGGAACTGGCGGCGGCTGCCAGGCAGCGCGTCAAGGAACAGAAAGAAGAGATCCCGCCCTCTGCCATGCGGCGGATGGCAGAGGAGATGGGGGCGGATACGGGATTCCCCTTTTACCAGGCCATAAGGAAGCCGGGGCTTTCCTTTATCTGTGAGGTGAAAAAGGCTTCCCCCTCCAAAGGAGTGATTGCAGAGGACTTTCCCTACCTGAAGATCGCCGAAGAATATGAGGAAGCGGGGGCAGCCGCCCTTTCCGTTCTCACAGAGCCTACACGGTTTCTGGGCCAGGATAAGTATCTGGAGGAGATTGCGCAGAAGGTGAAACTTCCCGTTCTGCGCAAGGATTTTACCATAGATGAATATATGATCGATCAGGCCAGGGTCATGGGTGCATCGGCGGTGCTTTTGATCTGCAGTCTGTTAAGCGCCGGGCAGCTTAAAGAGTATCTGGAGAAGGCCCGCAGCCTGGGGCTTTCTGCACTGGTGGAGGCCCATACGGAAAATGAGGTGGAAATGGGGCTTTCGGCGGGGGCGCAGATCATCGGGGTAAATAACCGGAACCTTAAAGATTTTACAGTAGATATCGAAAATTCGGTGCGGCTTAGACCTATGGTGCCTCCTTCGGTATGCTTTATCTCTGAGAGCGGCATCCGGACCGGAGCAGATTTAAAGAGACTTTATGAGAATGGTACGGATGGAGTGCTGATTGGAGAAGCGTTTATGCGGGCGGCGGATAAAAAGGCCCTTCTTAATGAATTCCGGGAGGGGAAAAGATGAGGACAAGGATTAAGATCTGCGGCCTGACCCGATGGGAAGATATTCTGGCGGCAAACCGCTGGAAGCCGGATTACATTGGCTTTGTGTTTGCCGAAAGCCGCCGGCAGGTGGGCAAAGAAAAGGCGCGGGAGTTAAAGAATATGCTGCGGCCGGGAATCCTGGCGGTGGGGGTGTTTGTAAACGGAGACCCAGAGGAAGAGGCAGGGCTTTTTCGGGAAGGCGTTATTGATCTGATTCAGCTTCACGGGCAGGAGACCGAGGAGGATATCCGAAGAATAAAGCTTTTGACAGGGGGCATGGCTCCGGTGATCCGGGCAGTCTCCGTCACCGGCCCGGAATCGGTACGGCAGTGGGCAGACAGCAGTGCGGACTTTCTTTTGCTGGACAATGGACCGGGAGGTACGGGAAGCGCTTTTGATTATCGGCTGCTGGAGGAATGCCTTCCGGAAAAGCCATTTTTCCTTGCGGGAGGTCTGGAGCCGGAAGGGGTGAAAGAAGCAGTAAAGGCTCTGAAACCATTCGCTGTAGATGTAAGCAGCGGGGTGGAGACGGAGGGCGTGAAGGATGAAGAGAAAATACGGCGGTTTATCAGAAATGTGAGAACTCCGGTAAATTTTTAAGTATCACCATCAAGGAGGATATAAGAATGGACAAAGGACGTTTTGGAATTTATGGCGGACAGTATATTTCAGAGACATTGATGAATGAGCTGATCCGCCTGGAAGAAGCTTACGAGTATTATAAACAGGATGAGGAATTCAACCGGGAGCTGGATACATTATTCCGGGAGTATGCAAACCGGCCTTCGCTTTTATATTATGCGGCAAACATGACCAGGGACCTGGGCGGGGCGAAAGTCTATCTGAAGCGGGAGGATTTAAACCATACCGGCGCCCACAAGATCAACAACGTGCTGGGCCAGGCGCTTCTGGCCAGGCGCATGGGCAAGACCAGGCTGATTGCAGAGACGGGAGCCGGTCAGCATGGGGTAGCCACGGCCACAGCGGCGGCTCTTATGGGTATGGAGTGCGAGGTATTTATGGGAAAAGAGGACACAGACCGGCAGGCTTTGAATGTATATCGGATGGAACTTCTGGGAGCAAAAGTGCATTCGGTGACCACGGGAACCCAGACATTAAAGGATGCGGTTAATGAGACTATGCGGGAATGGAGCTGCCGGGTGGAGGATACCCATTATGTACTTGGCTCTGTGATGGGCCCTCATCCTTTTCCTGTTATTGTGCGTGATTTTCAGAGTGTGATCAGCCGGGAGGCCAGAAAACAGATCCTTGAAAAGGAGGGGAAGCTTCCGGCGGCAGTGTTTGCCTGTGTGGGAGGAGGCAGCAATGCCATGGGAATGTTTTATCATTTTATTCCCGATAAGGACGTAAGGCTCATCGGCTGTGAGGCGGCCGGAAGAGGCGTGGACACGAAAGAGACGGCGGCCACCATCGCTACAGGAAGCGTCGGTATCTTCCACGGAATGAAATCTTATTTCTGCCAGGATGAAAACGGGCAGATCGCACCGGTTTACTCCATTTCTGCCGGACTGGATTATCCGGGAATCGGGCCGGAGCACGCTTACCTTCACGATACGGGGCGGGCAGAATACGTGCCGGTGACGGATGACGAGGCAGTGGATGCCTTTGAGTACCTGGCAAGGACGGAAGGGATCATTTGTGCCATTGAGAGTGCTCATGCGGTGGCTTATGCAAAAAAGGTGATTCCTCAGATGGAACCTGCAGACAGTGTGATTATCTGCCTGTCGGGACGGGGAGATAAGGATGTGGCGGCAATTGCAAGATACAGAGGGAGGGATATTCATGAATAAGATCAGCCAGGCGTTTTCCAATGGGAAAGCCTTTATCGGATTTTTGACGGCCGGAGATCCGTCTCCGGAGTGTACGGCAGACTATATTCTGGCCATGGAAGAGGCGGGAGCAGACCTGATTGAGATCGGGATTCCATTCTCCGATCCTACAGCTGAGGGCCCGGTGATCCAGGAGGCAAATGTGCGGGCATTGAAGGCCGGCATGACGGTGGAGGGAGTATTTCAGATTGTGGAGAAGGTCAGGGAAAAAAGCCAGGTACCTCTGGTATTTCTGACATATCTGAATCCTGTATTTCATTACGGCTATGAGGCATTTTTGGGGCGATGCCGGAGCCTTGGAGTGGATGGCCTGATTATTCCGGACCTGCCCTATGAAGAGAAAGGCGAGCTGGCGCCTCTGGCAGCTTCCTATGATGTGGATGTGATTTCCATGATTGCACCCACCTCACGCCAGAGGATACAAATGATCGCGGCTGAGTCCCGGGGATTTATCTACGTGGTATCTTCCATGGGAGTCACCGGCGTCCGGTCGGAGATAGAGACGGACCTGGCTTCCATTACAGAAACCATACGGAAGGTGACTGATACACCTACAGCCATCGGTTTTGGAATCAGTACGCCAAGGCAGGCCAGGGAGATGGCTTCTGTGGCTGACGGGGCTATTGTGGGAAGTGCTATTGTAAAGATTATTGAAAAATATCAGGATAAGGCCAGGGAGCCCCTGATGAATTATGTACGGGAAATGAAGGAGGCGGTGCGGAAAGCGGATTGCTGTTGACAGTCAGCAGGAAGGCGGGGTAAAATGAAAAAAGTGCGCAGGATTTGAAAAAATCCGGAGAAATGCGCAGACGGCATTTTGAGCCGGACTTTTTTCAGGGAGAGGTTTGACATGAAAGAGGGACAGAGTGTGCTGGGCGTGATCTGCGCCTTTTATGATCAGTTCTTTGAAGCGGAGAAAAAGATCGCAGACTGTATTATGGAGAGAAAGGAAGATGTGGTGGAGATGACTGTGGCGGAACTGGCGGCAGCCAGCCAAACCAGCGATGCCACGGTTTCCCGTTTCTGCAGGCGATGCGGATTTAAAGGCTTCCAGAATCTGAAACTGGCTCTGGCTAAGGAAGTTATGGAAGAAAGTCATAAGGCAGTGCAGGTATCCAATGACATTGACCGTCAGAAAAAACGGCAGTCCATCCAGAATATTCTGGCCAACAAGGTGGCAGAGCTTGAAGAGACGGCAGCCATGATAAATGAAGCGGAACTGGAGCAGGTTTTATGCCTTTTAGAGCAGGCCCAGACTGTGCAGGTTGCTGCAGTGGGAAATACCATTCCCGTGGCCATGGACTGTGCCTTTAAGCTGAATCAGCTGGGGATCCGGGCGGTGGCAGGGACCATCTGGGAAGAAGAGGCAGCCCATGCATTTAACCTGACTTCCAGAGATGTACTTCTTTTGATTTCAAACTCCGGGATGTCAAAGCGTCTGCAGACGCTGGCGCAGGGAGCCAAAGAAAACGGCGCCCGGCTGATTATTATTACCAATAATCCGGACTCCCCCTTAGCATTGCTCTGCGACCATTGTCTGGTTACGGCTACCAGAGAAAAACTCCTGACAGAGGAGTTCTGGTTTTCACGGATTGCATCCATGCTGGTGGTGGAAATTCTGTATTTATTCTTATTTTCCAGCCGGAAGGATGCGCCGGATCATATCCGCCGTCATGAGCGGGCTATTCTGCCGGATAAGACCGGTATTTAAGAGCAAACCCTCATGCGCCGGCGGCCGACTATTAGAGCAAAGAAGCATGACTGCCAAAGGGCATTTTCCCATTTGGCCCAATGCTTCTTTTTTTGTGCGATAAGCCTGGCATGCAGCAGAACAGACGGATAAGGAATTTTAATGGGTCGTCAAAATGCACAAAAAAGCAAAGAGAATAACGAGAAAAGGAAGAAAAAACTGTTAGAAATGATGAAAATTAACAAGAAAAAATATTTCATATAAATAACTATTGACGAAAAGAAACTATCGTATTATCATATAGTCAGAACGTGAAACAAAATTTCATAAAAGCAAGGAGAGATGATGCATGATTTACACGGTGACATTTAATCCGGCACTGGACTATGTGGTTAAGGTAGATCATTTCACTCCCGGCAAGGTGAACCGTACGGTGAAGGAAGACATCTATTATGGGGGAAAAGGCATTAACGTTTCGGCGGTTCTGGCTAATCTGGGGTATGAAAGTACAGCCCTGGGATTTGTGGCAGGCTTTACCGGAGAGGAAATTGAGCGCGGGGTGAAGAGTCTGGGGTTTGCTTCGGATTTTATCCGGGTAAAAGAAGGAATGTCGCGGATTAATGTGAAGCTGAAATCCGATCAGGAAAGTGAAATTAACGGTATGGGGCCGAAGATCACCGGAGAGGATGTGGAAGCGCTGTTTCAGAAGCTGGACCGGCTGGAAAAAGGAGATGTTCTGGTGCTTTCCGGAAGCATTCCGGCCGCCATTGATGATGGGATTTATGAAACCATCATGGCCAGGCTTTCCGGACGGGGGATCCGGATTGCAGTAGATGCGGAGAAAGAGCTGCTGTTAAAGGTTCTGCCGTATCATCCTTTTTTGATTAAGCCCAATCATCTTGAACTGGGGGAGATGTTCGGACAGGTTCTTAAATCAAAGGAAGCGATTTTAAGATGTGCGGAGAAGCTTCAGCAGATGGGGGCGGAGAATGTGCTGGTGTCCATGGCAGGAGACGGGGCGATCCTTCTTGATGCAGAGGGCCAGGTACATACCCAGGGCGTGGCAAAGGGAACCGTGAAAAATTCTGTGGGAGCAGGAGATTCTATGGTGGCCGGTTTCCTGGCCGGATATCTGGAAAAAGAAGATTACGGCCATGCCCTGAAACTGGGGACGGCAGCAGGAGGAGCTACGGCATTTTCCGACGGCTTGGGAAGCGGGGAGATGATCCGGGAATTGTATGAGACGCTTTGATGGGAGGCAGGAAGATGAAAATTACAGAGATGCTGAAAAAGGAAAGCATTGCGTTAGGTGTAACCCTGGGATCGAAGGAGGAAGCCATTGACCGGCTGGTGTCTCTTATGGACGCTGGGGGACGTCTTAAGGATAAAGCCGGCTATAAAGAAGGAATCCTGGCCCGGGAAGCTTTGGGCAGTACGGCGGTGGGCGACGGCATTGCCATTCCCCACGCGAAGGTAGACGCGGTAAAGGAGCCGGGACTTGCGGCCATTACCGTGCCGGCGGGAGTGGATTATGAGGCGTTTGACGGCTCACTGGCGAACCTGATTTTTATGATTGCCGCGCCGGCGGAGGGGGCGGATGTACACCTGGAAGCTCTGGCGAATCTGTCCACCCTGTTAATGAATCCTGGATTTAAAGAAAAGCTTCTGGCAGCAGAAAATCCCGAGGCTTTTCTGCAGGTGATCGATGAAGCGGAGGGGAGCCGCTTCGGTGAAAAGAAAGAAGAGAAGATGCCGGAACAGGAAGGGGAAGGCCGGAAGGCGGCGGAGAATACCGGATACCGCGTTCTCTGCGTTACTGCCTGCCCCACAGGAATCGCTCACACTTACATGGCTGCAGAGAACCTTGAGAATGTGGGGAAGAAGCTGGGGATCCCGGTAAAGGCCGAGACCAATGGCTCCGGCGGGGCGGCCAATGTGCTGACGCCGGATGAGATACGCAATGCGGAAGCCATTATTATTGCGGCAGATAAAAATGTGGATATGGCCAGATTCGATGGCAAACCGGTATTGATGGTGCCGGTGGCTGACGGAATCCATAAGGGCGAAGAACTGGTGAAAAAGGCGGTCAGCGGAACTGTGCCCATTTACCATGCTCAGGCCGGCAGCACGGAAACGTCGGCAAAGAGCGGGGACGGAGCCGGACGAACCATATACAAGCATCTGATGAACGGCGTATCCCATATGCTTCCCTTTGTTATCGGCGGAGGAATCCTCATCGCTTTGGCGTTTTTGCTGGATGACTATTCCATCGACCCGGCAAACTTCGGAACCAATACGCCTCTGGCTGCTTATTTTAAGACGGTGGGAGATCAGGCTTTCGGCATGATGCTTCCGGTACTGGCAGGATTCATTGCCATGAGTATTGCAGACCGTCCCGGCCTGGCTGCCGGTTTTGTAGGCGGCATGATCGCCAAGATGGGGTCTACCTTTGCCAACCCTGCAGGGGGAGAAGTAAACGCAGGATTTTTAGGGGCTCTGTTTGCCGGATTCGCCGCCGGATACCTGATGCTGGGATTAAAGAAGCTGTGCAGCTATCTGCCCAAATCCCTGGAAGGCATCAAGCCGGTGCTGATCTATCCGGTAGCGGGAATTTTCCTGACGGCTGCGGTAACTACGCTGATCAATCCGCTGATGGGCCTGATCAACGGAGGACTTAATGGTCTGTTAGGCGGAATGGGCGGCAGCAGCAAGGTGCTTTTAGGCGCTGTTTTGGGCGGAATGATGTCCATCGATATGGGCGGCCCCTTTAACAAGGCAGCGTATGTTTTCGGAACCGCGCAGCTGGCAGAGGGGAATTACGATATCATGGCTGCGGTAATGGCAGGCGGCATGGTGCCTCCTCTGGCCATTGCTCTGTGCACCACATTCTTTAAAAAGAAGTTTACGGAAAAAGAGAGACAGTCCGGTATGGTGAATTACATTATGGGATTATCCTTTATTACAGAGGGAGCCATTCCCTTTGCGGCCCAGGATCCGCTGCGGATTCTTCCTTCCTGTATCCTTGGCTCTGCAGTAGCAGGCGGCCTGTCCATGCTGTTTGGATGCACCCTTCGGGCGCCCCACGGCGGTCTCTTTGTTCTGCCCACCATCGGAAATCCTGTCATGTATCTGGTTTCTGTAGCTGTGGGCGCTGCAGCAGGCTGTCTCGTACTGGCATTGCTGAAGAAAAATCTGGAATAATCCGTGTGGAGGCATGTTCATTAAGGATCCTCGGTGAGACAGACGAATATGCCGGCACACAAAATAAGGGGAGTTGAATACCAGGCAGATATTCTGTTTCCGGCCTTGGGACAGGCGCGGAATGGAGTATCTGCCTGATTTTTTTGTCGATTTCTGTCAAAAAGGTAAAATTTTTGTAAAATAATTAAAAATAAAGTTATCAACAGAAAATTGTTGATAATGTGGATAATTATGTGGAAAAACCATTCCTTATTGATTCTCGTTAGACTTTACTTTTCTTGCAAGACCATATGTTGTGTGATATACTAAGGGCCACGGTTTTGCGGATTTCCGGAAAAACACAGAGAAAAACCCCGGGAACAGCGGAAAAGGCTTTCCAATCCCGGCAATACTTGTGTATATTAAATAGGAAGATTTACAGCGTCAGCAGAGGCGCACGGAGGTTTACTTTGAATCATGCCGCCGGCCAGGCGGCGTGGAATCAGGGATGCCCAGTGCGCCCCAGGGAATCAGTGGATAAGATAGAGCGTTGATTGAGGCGCACGGAGGTTTGTGTTTGTATGACATTTTCTTTTTTCCCCCAGAGAAACGGGAAACGAAGTCCCCGGCGGACTGGTATGGGGATTCGATGGTCTGCTGCAGTTTTCGCAGTGATTCTTGCGGCGGGTCTGTGGGGGTGCAGCCCCAGAATGCCGGAGGGAGACAGCGGTGCTGGCGATGACCGGCTGGTGGTGGCAACCACCTTGTTTCCTTATTATGATTTTGTGCGGCAGGTAGCCGGGGACCGGGTTAAGCTGGAACTGGTAGTGCCGGCCGGCATGGACAGCCATTCTTTTGAGCCGACGCCTGCCGATGTGATCAAGATTCAGGAATCGGATGTATTCATTTATAATGGCGGCCATATGGAACATTGGGTGGAGGAGATTCTGGATTCCCTGGACCGCTCGGAATTTACGGCGGTAAGCATGATGGATTACGTGGATGTGCTGGAGGAAGAGATCGTGGAAGGCATGGAGGATGCGGAGCATGACCATGACCACGATGCAGAAGAGCATGATCATGAGGAAGAGCACCAGCTGGAGCCGGGGCAGCTGGCAGAGGTGGAGTATGATGAACATATCTGGACTTCGCCGGTCAATGCCATGGAGATTGTTCAGGTGATCTGCCAGACACTTTCCAGTCAGGACCCGGAGAACCGGGAAATTTATGAGGCCAATGCCGCCGCTTATGAGGAGCGCCTCCTGGCCCTTGATCAGGCGTTTCGGAATGCAGTAGCGGCAGGAACCAGAGATATGATCGTGGTGGCAGACCGGTTCCCCTTCCGTTATCTGGCAGAGACCTACGGGATTTCCTACCGGGCAGCTTTTTCCGGCTGCAGCGGGGACACGGAGCCAAGCGCCAGGACCATTGCCTACCTGATTGATCAGGTACGGGAAAAGGATCTTCCGGCTGTATATTATCTGGAACTTTCCAGCCACCGGGTGGCGGAGATTATCAGTGAAGAAACCGGCGCCAGGACGCTTCTTCTCCATTCCTGCCATAATGTAACGCGGCAGGAATTTGACGAGGGAGTTACTTACCTGCAGCTGATGGAACAGAATGTAGAGAATCTGAAAACGGGGCTTGGCGCGGCAGAGTAGGGGAAATGTTTTACTGCGTTTCCTGCACGGAACTTGCGCCGCGAAGCGCCATAAACCACTGCAGACAGATGCGGGTTGGCCATATGAGAAAGAGGAAAAAGAATGAGTGCGCTGATTAGGTGTGAACATGTGGATTTTGGATACGAAAACCATGATGCGGTGATTGATGTGAGCATGGAGATCAATCCTGGGGATTATCTGTGCATCCTGGGAGAAAACGGTTCGGGAAAGAGTACGCTGATGAAAGGGATCCTGGGACTTTTAAAGCCTACGGCGGGAACCCTTGTGGTAGATGAGGAACTGCGCCGCACCGGGATCGGCTATCTGCCTCAGCAGACTGCGGCACAGCGGGATTTTCCGGCTACCGTTTATGAGGTGGTGCGGTCCGGCTGTTTGAGTCATTTGGGACGCAGGCCCTTCTTTTCACGGGCAGACAAGGCGCTGGCCATGGAAAATATGGAGAAGCTGGGAATCGCCGGTCTGAGCAGAAAATGCTACCGGGAACTTTCCGGCGGCCAGCAGCAGAGGGTGCTGATTGCCCGGGCTCTCTGCGCTACGAAAAAGCTTTTGATTCTGGATGAGCCCATTACCGGCCTGGATCCTTCTGCCATCCAGGAACTGTATGCATTGATCCGGAAGCTGAACAGAGAGGAGAAGGTAACGATTCTGATGGTTTCCCATGATGTGCAGAATGTGGTCCATCAGGCAAATAAAATTCTTCATCTTCAGCAGCGGGTATTATTTTACGGAAGTGTAAAGGATTATGTAAAAAGCCGGGCCGGGCTGGAATTCTTAGGAGGTGACGAGGAATGAGTCTGTTAATGGAAATGCTGTCTTACCCGTTTCTTGTGCGGGCTTTTGTGGGAGGAATCCTGATTTCCCTCTGCGCTTCCCTGTTAGGTGTAAGTTTGGTATTGAAACGGTATTCCATGATCGGGGATGGTCTGTCCCATGTGTCTTTCGGCGCCCTTTCCGTGGCGCTTGCAGTGGGATGGTCGCCCTTGGCTGTGTCTATACCGGTGGTGGTTCTGGCAGCGTTTTTTCTGCTTCGGATCACGGAAAACGGCAGGATGAAAAGTGATGCGGCCATTGCCATGATTTCAGCCAGCGCTCTGGCCATCGGCATCATCGTCACTTCCATGACCACGGGAATGACTACGGATATCAGCAGCTACATGTTCGGCAGCATTCTTGCCATGAGCCCTTCCGATGTGCGGTTTGCGGCAGTTTTGTCGGTGATCGTTCTGGGACTGTTTATATTCTGCTATCACAAGATGTTTGCAGTGACCTTTGATGAAAACTTTGCCAGGGCTACCGGTGTGAAGGTGGGACATTATAATGTGCTGATTGCCATATTGACGGCAGTGACCATTGTCCTTGGCATGCGGATGATGGGGGCAATGCTGATTTCCAGCCTGATCATTTTCCCGGCACTTACTTCCATGCGGATATTCAAAAGCTTTTTCGGCGTGGTGCTTTCTTCGGGAATTGTGTCGGTGGTCTGCTTTGCCATCGGCATGGTGCTGTCCTACACCTTATCTACGCCGGCCGGCGCCAGCGTGGTTGTGGTAAATCTGGCATGCTTTCTTTTGTTTGGCGCGTGGCAGGCGGCAGGGAGGCTCCGGGGGTAACAGGAGAGGGCAGACAGCAATGCCATATCTTGACTTTCCGTCCGCTTTGTGCCAGAATAAAAGGCAGCGCGGCGTTGTCTGAGGCGGCAGAGTGTTCAGCCGCTTTTTATAAACCGGGACAAAGGCGCGCATCCGATACTGTTGAATGAGTGCCGTCTGTCTGGCGGTCGGTTTTTTGGTTATTAAGAAAGAAGGAAAATAACATGACAAAGATTGACGTGATATCCGGTTTCCTTGGAGCCGGTAAGACTACATTTATTAAGAAGCTTCTGGAGGAGGCCATTGCAGGCGAGCAGGTGGTGCTGATTGAGAATGAATTCGGCGAGATCGGCATTGACGGCGGATTTTTAAAGGATGCCGGCATAGAGATCCGTGAGATGAATTCCGGATGCATCTGCTGCTCACTGGTAGGCGATTTCGGAAAGTCCCTTCAGGAGGTAATTACCCGGTATCAGCCTCAGCGGGTGATCATTGAGCCCTCCGGTGTAGGAAAGCTTTCCGATGTAATGAAGGCAGTTCGTGATGTGTCTGCAGATCTGGATGTGACTCTGAACAGTTCTGTAACCGTAGTGGATGTAAAGAAGTGCAGGATGTACATGAAGAACTTCGGCGAGTTTTTCAATAATCAGATCCAGTATGCCGGAAATATCGTTCTGAGCCGTACGGATATTGCAGATCATGACAAGGTTGAGGCTGCCGTGGCTATGATCCGGGAGTTGAATGACAAGGCATCTATCATTACCACTCCTTTGGATCAGCTGACTGGTGCACAGCTTCTGGAAATTATCGAAAAGCCGGATACCATGATGGAGGATCTGATGGCAGAGGTGCAGGAGCAGTATCATGAGCATCATCACCATCATGACCATGAGCACGGCGAGGAGTGCGGCTGCCATGACCATGAGCACCACCATCATCATGACCACGAGCATGACGAGGAGTGCGGCTGCCATGACCATGAGCATCATCACGATCATGACCACGAGCATGGCGAGGAGTGCGGCTGCCATGACCATGATCACCATCACGACCATGACCACGATCACGGCGAAGGCTGCAGCTGCGGCTGTCATGACCATGATCACCACCATCACCACGCAGATGAGGTATTCACCAGCTGGGGAATGGAGACTGCGGCTCCCATTAAGCGGGAAGATCTGGAAGCCGTTCTGGAAGATCTGGCAGAGACCACCCATTACGGCGAAGTGCTGCGGGCAAAGGGCATGCTTCCGACGGACAAAGCGGGAGAGTGGCTGTACTTTGACCTGGTTCCGGAGCAGTATGAGATCCGGGAAGGCAAGCCGGATTACACCGGAAAGGTGTGTGTCATCGGTGCCCGTCTTAAGGAAGAGGAATTAAACAAAGCATTTGGCAGAGGATAAGCAGATGGCAGAGTATGATTTAAACGATGATATGATACCGGTATTTATGATCAATGGTTTTCTGGAAGCGGGCAAGACCCAGTTTCTCCAGTTTACCATGGCCCAGGACTACTTTCAGACGGAGGGAAAGACCCTTCTGATTGTATGCGAAGAGGGCGATACCGAATACGATGAGGATCTTTTAAAGAGAACAAAGACCAGTGTGGTTTATATTGATGATCCGAAAAAGTTTACGCCGGAATATCTGACGGAACTGGAACTTTTGAATAATCCGGAGCGTGTACTGATCGAGTGGAACGGCATGTGGAATCCGGATGATTTCAAATTCCCCAAGGACTGGACCATCTACCAGCAGATTACCATACTGGACGGGTCTACACTGAATCTTTATATTGCGAATATGAAGCCCCTTTTAGGAGCGATGCTGCGCAATTCAGAGCTGGTGATCTGCAATCGCTGTGATGATATTTCCGATGAAATGCTTACCAGCTACCGGCGGACCATCCGTGCCATGTGCCAGAACGGCCAGCTGATTCTGGAGGATAAGGAAGGGGAGATCCAGCAGGAAATGCTGGAGGAGGATCTTCCCTACGATGTTCACGCAGATGTAATCAAGATCCAGCCGGAGGATTACGGAATCTGGTACTTTGACTGTATGGATGTACCGGAGCGGTACGAAGGAAAGACGGTGGAGTTTACGGGTATGGTATTAAAATCCCCCGAATTCCCCAAAAATTATTTCGTTCCGGGCCGGATGGCCATGACCTGCTGCGAGGCGGATATGACGTTCATCGGCTATATCTGCAAAGCCAGAGAGGCGAAGAACCTGGAGACAAAACAGTGGGTTCACGTAAAAGCCAAAGTAGCCTACGAGTACTGGAAGGATTACGGCGACAAGGGGCCGGTGCTTTACGCGGAAAGCGTGGAGCCGGCAGAAGAAATCAAAGGATACGTGCAGTTTTAAGATAAGGGGCAGCAGTCAGGCGAAAAAACCGGCTGCTGCCCTGCTTGTTATATCCGGTTTTTCCTTAGAAAACCACGGAGAAACCTAAGGAAAAGGAAAGAGTTGAGCAAGGATTTTGTAAGATACGTTTCATTGTATTTAGAGACTTTATCATGTATAATGACTGCAGAAATACATTTTACCTGAAGGAATCGATTTTATGGATGAAAAGAACTATGAAGATATTTTGAAACGCCGCCAGGAGCGTTGGAAAGATGAGAAAAAACGCCGCAGACGGAAAGTGCTGTTTATTTACGGCGGGATCCTTGTAGCTGTGCTTGCTGCAGGAATTCTTGGATATGGCTTTTGGAAGAGCCGTCACGGAGCGGTTCCGGAGAATGTTTACGACGGAGAAAGCACAGCGGAAGAAAGCAGCAAAGCGCAGGCGGATGAAGGCGTAGGCAGGCTTTTTTCCTGGCTGGGAAACTTGTTTGATCAGGAAGAGAAAGGGCTCCTGGTGAATCCGGGGCAGGTACTGAACCCGGACGGCAATGAAGTCTCCGGATATTCTGACAAAGACAGCACCGGAGGGACAGAAGACGGGGAAAAGGGAGACGGGTCATCCGGAGCCGGGGACGATACATCTGCCGGCGCCGGAGAGGAGACACCTGCCGGAACACAGGAAGAAGAGCCGGATACGCTGGAGGCCCTTTTATCCAAGGCGGACCGGCTGGCAGCCGGATACGATTATGACGGGGCCATTGCCCTGATTGAGGGAAACAGCGAATTCTCCGGCACACAGAAGGCACAGGAGGCCATAAGCCGCTACCAGGAGACGAAAGCAGGGCTGGTGGAGCAGGATGTGACACAGATCACCCATGTATTTTTCCATTCTCTGGTTATTGATACGGCAAAGGCCTTTGACGGGGATGCTGATGCCAACGGCTATAATCAGGTGATGACCACAAAGGATGAATTCGAAAAAATCCTGAATGAAATGTATAACCGGGGCTATGTTCTGGTGCGGCTTCATGATATTGCCCATGAGGAGACCGATGAAAATGGAAATACCCGCATGGTAAAAGGAAAGATCCTTCTGCCGGAAGGGAAAAAGGCCTTCGTTATGTCACAGGATGATGTCTGCTACTATCCTTACATGGATGGAGATGGATTTGCCAGACGGATCGTCATCGGCGAGGACGGGAAGCCCACCTGCGAGATGGTTCTGGATGACGGAACGGCAGTTACCGGCGAGTACGATTTGGTGCCCATCCTGGAACGTTTTATTGAGGAGCACCCGGACTTTTCCTATAAAGGGGCCAGGGCGGTTCTGGCGTTTACCGGATACGAAGGCATTTTAGGCTACCGGACGGCATCTTCCTATAAAGACAGCCCCACTTACCAGGAGGACTTAAAGCAGGCAGCAGCGGTGGCCCAGTGTCTGCGGGACAATGGCTGGGAACTGGCTTCCCACAGCTGGGGCCACCGGTACCTGGGACAGCTTGATATGGACAGCTTCCGCACAGATACAGATAAATGGGAGTCTGAGGTGGAGACGCTGATTGGTCCTACGGATATCATTCTGTATCCCTTCGGCGATGACATTTCCGACTGGCATCCTTACGCAGCAGACAATGAAAAATATGCCTATCTCCACGAAAAAGGATTCCGCTATTTCTGTACAGTGGATTCCAGTCAGTACTGGGTGCAGATCGGAGATGATTTTCTCCGTCAGGGAAGACGCAATCTGGACGGCTATCGGATGTGGCAGGATATTGCTGCAGCTCAGGAAGGCGGAAGCGGCGTGCGCCGCCTGGATGATCTGTTCCGGGCGGAGGATGTATTTGATCCGGCGCGGCCCACACCGGTAGTATGGGATTAAAGAATGCCCTATTAAATCAAAAACACAGTCAGAAGCCCTTTCCAGTAATCGGCAAATCCGGCCTTTTCCACATCACGGGCAAAATACACCGGGAGACGGCCGATTTCCTCTCCGTTCAGGGAGTAGGCCAGCCACCCGGCCTGGCTGCCGGCAGTTACAGGAGCCTCAGCGTATTCCTGAAGGATGAGTTCCTTCTGGATGGCTGAGAGATCTTCTCCATTCATGCTGAGCCAGGAGAACGTCTCCTGATAAGAGAGGGGAACGGTTTCTTCTTTGCCGTTTTTTACCGTCATTTCCGGAAGGGGAAGCCTTTCGGTATCCTGGTACAGCCGGCACATGCCGAATCCGTAGTTTAAGAGAGTCAGGGCATCGGAAAAACGGGACTTATAATCCGGTGCAGCCATGACAGCAGCGATGAGACGGACGCCGTCTTTTTCGGCTGTGCCGGAAAAACAGTATTTTGCCAGGGAAGTAGAGCCGGTCTTTAAGCCGGTTACGGTAAAATTCGTGGCCATTTTCAGAAGCTTATTGGTGTTGGAAAGGCCGAATTCCTTGCTTCCCTGGCGTGTTACATGGGTAATAGTATCCATCCAGATCGTGGAATAGGTGTGGATCTGGGGATAGCGGTTGATCAGTTCCCGGCTCATCAGAGCAATGTCTCTGGCGGTGGTGACATGGGTGGGAGAATCGGTCAGGCCGCAGCAGTCCTCGAAGTGGGTATTTTCCATCCCCAGTCCGGCGGCCCGCTCGTTCATCCGGCGGACAAATTCGGCTTCGCTTCCGGCTACGTATTCGGCCATGGCTACGGAAGCGTCATTTCCGGAAGCGATGACGATGCATTTGATCAGCGTTTCCACAGTCTGCACTTCACCTTCTTCCAGAAATACCTGGGAGCCGCCCATGGACTGGGCATAGGCGCTTGTGGTAACGGAGTCCGACAGCTGGATCTCACCGGCTTCCAGAGCGTCAAAAATCAGAATAAGGGTCATAATCTTTGTAATGCTGGCAGGGCTTTTCGGCTCGTCAGCATTTTTTTCGTAGAGGACCTGGCCGGTGGAAGCTTCCATTAGGAGGGCCGACGGGGCAGAAATAGAGAGGGAAGCGGAGCCGGAGGCATTGGCAAGGACCGCATCGCCGGGCTGGCCGGTCAGATCCGGCAGGGAACCATCTGCTGCTCGGGAGGCTTCTGCATTTCCGGCCAGATCCGGCGGGACAGAAGCGGAGCAGACAGAAGGAAAGACCGGGCTGAAGGTGAGGATAAGGGAAAGGAGAAAAGCAAGCCATGATTTCATAGGGGATTCCTCGGAAGAAGATTCTCTTTCCAGTTTATGAGAGGTGGTGTAAAAAGAATGACAGAAAATCGTAAACAGTTTATGGTAAAAAAAGCTGTGTTTTATGTTATACTTTTTTATTATGAGGCTTGTTATGA
>PPYE01432939.1_pt1 | contig 23030 bp, 31 predicted proteins | sample 1559881 | NCBI WGS metagenome assembly PPYE01 (sample SAMN08240022, study PRJNA423297) | Human gut metagenome, whole genome shotgun sequencing project. | reverse complement strand
AATTATCATAAGTTATCAGCAGAAGAAACAGGCAAACTCTGTTTATGAATAAGTGAATATGGATAGATTTTGCAAAAGGTCGTTTGTTCTTTATAGTAGAGAGCAGGCGGCTTTTTTGCGCGATACGCCCGGCAAGTGGCCGCCATGCTTGCATGAACAGATATTTGCCGGGTAACGGACAGCAAACGGCTTTGCCGTGAGCTGCCCGCAGTATCGCACAGATCAGATAGGGGAATGAGTTTCCCATATCTGATCGTTCTATAAATATATGGCTTTTGCCAGATTTAAGGAAAGAGAGGAAATGTCAATGAAGAATAGTAAGCGTCAAATAAAACAGTGTATAGAAAAATAACCGCCAACCTTTTATACTGAAAGATCAACGGTTATTGACAGAGTTCCTTTACCATGGGATTCCAGGGCAGGTAATCATCCAGATATTCGGGATGTTCCAGGAAGGCGCTTCCCGGCATGTCCGCCAGGATATATTTCAGGTACTTTATTGGAGCAAGCCCATTTGCTTTGGCAGTCTCAGCCAGTGTATAGATCCCCGCACTTGCGGCGGGTCCTTTCGGACTTCCTGCAAACAGCCAATTCTTTCTTCCGATCACGAATGGCCGGATGCAGTTGATTGCTTTCAAGGCATACTGATGTGCTTCTTCGCTGGAACCCGCCACAGCGTCCGTCACAACTTTGATATGATAATCATGCTGATGTGCGTCAACTGCCGTATAGTGAATACAAACATCGGTCAGGCCGCCAATCAGATACAGTGTATCCACATGAAGCCCTTTGAGAAGTATCTCTAAATCTGTACCGAAAAATGCGCTGTACCGGCGTTTGGTGATGAGATATTCCCCCTCAATCGGGTAAGTTAATTCCGCATAGTCCGTATAAGGGGAGTTTTCCATACAATGCACGCTTTCCGAACCGTCCAATTCACGCCCGAAATCCACATAATCTTTGCGGTGTACCTCTTTGATTTGGATAACGGGAAGTCCTTTTGCCCGAAAAACATCCAACACCTTTTTTGCGTTGCGTATGCAGATGTAGGCCGGATTTTCGGTATCATCTTCTTTCATACCGACAAAATCTTCCTGCTGTATGTCTATAACGAGTAATGCGCTTTTATCTTCGATTTTCATTTTGTTTCTCCATTTCTGATAATTTTTATGGGGCATGAATGAAAAAACGAATATCAATCCCTATCGAAATTTACGCCGAGGCTTTCTTTCATAGCAATCTCTCCGTCTGTTCAGTCTGTTGTGTGTGGATACAGACACAGTATAGCATAACAGAACAGATTTTTCTACTGCGTCTATGAATGATAAGCCCGGAAAATGGAGATGTATTAAGGACGGATTTTCTTCCGCCCTTTTATTTTCATTGAAAATTTCAGCCTATATAGGTTGTAATCTTCGATGAAAGCCCTGAATTCAATGTGCTTATGCAATACTGCACATAATAAGTGGATGGCGGATATTCTTTAGATTCGCCTAACCAGCAATGAATCGCCTAATTAAAGATTGATTTGGGAGAAAATAAGCCTATGCCGTTGATTTTCACCTAATACTGTGTTATAATTAGGCGAAAAGAATGGAGGTAGGAGAATGAGACGGTTTAACTACGATACATTAAAAGACCGGAACTGGGATTCGGAAATTCTCGGCTTGGTTGCTCAAATACATGAGTTCAAAGGTCGGCAGGAATTATATTTGAAGCAAAAACCAGCTGCGCTCGATAAATTAGTAGAAATTGCAAAAATACAGAGTACAGAGGCATCTAATAAGATTGAAGGCATTGTAACTACGAGTACCCGGATGCAGCAGCTTTGTCGGGATAAAACAACCCCGAGAAACCGTGATGAGGAAGAAATTATGGGGTATCGGGATGTGCTTAATACCATTCATGAAAGTTATGAGTATATTCCGATTCGAGCATCCTACATTCTCCAGCTACACCGTGATCTGTACAAATACTCTGGAAAGGATATCGGAGGGCGTTTTAAGAATACGCAGAATATTATTGCTGAGACAAAAGCAGACGGGACACAGGTTGTGCGCTTTATCCCCCTGCCGCCCTATGAAACTCCGGCTGCGATAGGTGCAATCTGCGAGAGTTTTAATCAGGTGATTGATTCCTGTGTAATAGACCCACTGGTATTGATCCTGGTTTTCATCCATGACTTTTTGTGTATCCACCCTTTCAACGATGGCAATGGCCGTATGTCAAGACTGCTTACGACCCTGCTCCTTTATAGATGCGGATATATGGTGGGCCGCTATATCAGTATTGAGAGCAAAATCGAGAAGACAAAGAGTAATTACTATGATGCACTTGAGAAAAGCGGAATCGACTGGTATGAGGAAAACAATGACCCTTCTCCCTTTATTAAATATATTCTCGGCATTATTTTGGCATCTTATAGAGATTTCGAGAGCAGAATGAGCCTTGTAGATGAAAAACTGCCTGCTATTGAACAGGTCCGGACGGCAATAAAAGAAAAAATCGGGAAGTTTACGAAGAGTGAGATTATGGAACTGGTTCCCGCTGTGGGAAAGGCTTCTGTGGAAAACTCTTTGAAGAAACTTACTGAAGAGGGATTTATTGAACGCCACGGGAAAGGCAAGTCTACTTTCTATACCCGAAAAGACATCTGACAGCATTATTCCATTACGAACAGAAAGGAGTGACAGTACTATGTACCGCATCTTGATTATAGAAGATGATTTTTCACTTGCAGAAGCGATGGCAGATTGAGTCTTGGGGCAATGAAGTGGTATGCGTGCAGGACTTCCAGAATGTGCTTACGGATTTTACCCAGTGCAATCCCCATCTGGTACTGGTAGATATTATGCTGCCGTTTTTCAATGGGTATCACTGGTGTACTGAAATCCGAAAAATCTCACAGGTCCCGATTGTGTTTATCAGCTCGGCTTCTGATAATATGAATGTCATTATGGCCATGAATATGGGCGGAGATGATTTTATCACAAAGCCGATTGACCTTGATGTAATGACTTCCAAGCTACAGGCCATTCTGCGCCGCGCCTATGATATGGGTACACAGATTCCTGTATTAGAGCATCGGGGCGCCATACTGAATCTGAATGATACGAGCCTCACCTACAATGGGGAGCGCATCGAACTGACCAAGAACGATTTCCGTATCTTGCAGACACTTCTTACAAATAAGGGCAAGGTAGTCAGCCGTGATACGCTGATGACAAAGCTGTGGCAAATGGACGCCTATGTAGAAGAAAACACATTGACCGTCAATGTGAACAGACTCAGAAAAAAACTGGAAAACGCAGGGCTGACCGATTTTATTAAAACGAAAGTAGGCAGCGGCTATATCATAGAGTGAGGCAGTCAATGAAACAGGATAAATGGTATTATATATTGGGACGCTATTTGCGCGAACACCTGCCTTCAGGTGCGGTTTTTCTCGGATTTGTGGCCATATTCGCTGCCATATTCCGGTTATATGACCTGGAGACGGAAGCGGTACTTTACGCTGCGGGACTCTGCCTCCTTTTTGGCACGGCAGTAATGACAGTCCATTTCATATTCTATTTGAAGAAACATAGAGAGCGGATGCGGATCCTCCAAAATATCCGTCTGCTCGTAGATGAACTGCCTGAGCCGGCAACACTTGCTGAAGAGGATCTGCAGGAAATGGTCCGGGAACTGAAAAGACTCAATGAAGTTACGGAAACTGCCCGTCAGACCGAGCGCAGGGAAAGCCTTGATTATTATACGACTTGGGTCCACCAAATCAAGACTCCTATATCCACTATGAAAATGATACTGGAGAGCGAAGATACGGACGAGCATCGTGAGCTATTGGCAGAGCTGTTCCGGGTTGAGCAGTATGTGGAGATGGTACTGAGCTATCTTCGTCTGGGCAGTGAACATTCGGATTATGTATTCAAGGAATATGACCTTGATAAGATCATCAAGCAGGCTATTCACAAATACGCGCCACAGTTTGTCCGCCGCAGGATCCGTCTGGAATATACGCCGGTGGATATCAAAGTGCTGACGGATGAAAAATGGCTGTTGTTTATCATAGAACAGGTTTTGTCAAACAGCATTAAATATACCAAGCAAGGTTCTGTGAGGATTACAGTAACACCGGATAAGGTCCTGAAGATTGCGGACGATGGCATTTGCATTGCCGCAGAGGATCTGCCGAGAATCTTTGAAAAAGGCTTTACAGGCTATAACGGCCGTTATAATAAGAAGTCCACGGGACTGGGGCTGTATTTGTGTAAAACAGCAGCGGACAGGCTCTCACATAAGATTAGCGCTGAGTCCACACCGGGAAAGGGAACAGTGATTTCCATAGACCTGCATACCGACAAACTGCAGGTAGAGTGAGGCTCATCATACAAAAATGTCACATCAAACGGCTGAAATGTCACGCGATTCAATGTCGCGGGCTTCAGTCGTTTTGCTATAATGGGGACACAAGAAACAAGGAGGTCATTGATATGGCAGCAATTTTAGAGGCGAAAAGCCTTCAAAAAATCTATACAACACGATTCGGCGGAAATCAGGTGCAAGCCCTATCGAATGTGTCCTTTTCTGTGGAACAGGGCGAGTATGTCGCGATTATGGGTGAATCTGGATCCGGAAAGACTACGCTGCTTAACATCCTGGCGGCACTTGATAAGCCAACGAGCGGCGAGGTCCTGCTGGATGGCAGGAGCCTTTCTACTGTAAAAGAAAAAGAGATTTCTGCCTTCCGCAGAGATAACCTTGGCTTTGTGTTTCAGGACTTTAACCTGCTGGATACATTCAGTCTTCAGGACAACATCTTCCTGCCCCTGGTGTTGGCCGGCAAGGGTTATAAGGAAATGAGCCAGCGCCTTCAGCCAATAGCAAAAAAACTCGGTATTACAGAATTGCTGGCAAAATACCCGTATGAGGTCTCTGGCGGACAGAAACAGAGAGCAGCAGTTGCCCGCGCACTCATTACCAACCCGAAACTGGTGCTTGCGGATGAACCGACAGGTGCGCTGGATTCTCGCTCCACAGACGGGCTTTTGCGGATCTTCAACGACATTAACCGCGATGGTCAGACTATTCTGATGGTGACGCACTCCACAAAGGCCGCCAGCCATGCGAGCCGTGTGCTGTTTATCAAGGATGGAGAGGTATTCCATCAGATTTATCGCGGTAATAATACGAATGAGCAGATGTATCAGAAGATATCCGATACCCTGACACTGCTGGCAACGGGTGGTGAACAGTATGAATAATCGCTTTTTCGCTAAACTGGCAGCAAGCAATATCAAGAAGAACAGCAAGACCTATATTCCCTATATACTGACCTGCGTGATGACGGTGGCAATGTTTTACATTGTAAAATCGCTGTCTATGAATCCGGGGCTTGAAAAGATGATTGGAGGCGATACGCTGACCTATACCATGTTCCTCGGCAGCATTATCGTAGGTTTGTTTGCGGTCATTTTTTTATTCTATACAAATAGCTTTTTGGTAAAACGAAGGAAAAAGGAGTTCGGTGTTTTTAATATCCTCGGAATGGAAAAATCCCATTTGGCAAAGACAATAGCATGGGAGAATTTCTATGTGACTTTGATCAGCCTTGCCGGTGGGCTTATCCTTGGGATCGCTTTGGATAAGGCAATGTACTTGTTGATTTTACAGGTGATCGGAGCCGATATCCCGCTTGGATTCTTCCTTTCTGGCAAAGCCATTTTGGAAACAGTATTGCTTTTCCTCGCCATTTTTTTGCTGATATTCCTGAACGTTGTACGCCAGATTCAAATGTCAAATCCGATTGAGCTGCTTAAAGCGGGAAATGTCGGTGAAAAGGAACCAAAAACAAAGATTTTAACTGCAATAGCGGGCGTTGTTTGTGTGGGGATTGGCTATTATATTGCTTTGACAACCGAAAACCCGATTGCCTCCCTGACCATGTTTTTTGTAGCGGTTATTCTGGTGATTGTCGGAACATATATGCTCTTTACCGCAGGCAGCATCGCGCTTTTGAAAGCGCTTCGCAAAAACAAGGCGTATTATTATAAAACAAAGCATTTTACAAGTGTCTCAGGTATGATTTACCGTATGAAGCAAAACGCTGTAGGTCTTGCGAATATTTGCATTTTGTCTACTGCTGTTTTGGTTATGGTATCGTCTACCTCTTCGCTTATGCTGGGTATGGAGGATGTCATCCAAACGCGCTATCCAAACAATTTTGTCGTTTATGCAGATGAAGAAACGAAGGAGAAAAGCTTTGAAGGGTTTGATAAAATTCGTGACCTTCAGGAAGAAATGAATTTAGAGGTCACGCAGGAAACACAGTATTCCTATCTGGCGTTCTCTTCTATCAATGATGGGGACACCTTCCTTGTCAACCGCACCGGTTCAATTGCTGTGATGAACGATATTGCTAATCTGATTTTTGTTACTTTGGATGACTACAATGCCGTTATGGGCACAGAAAAGACATTGGCGGATAATGAAATATTGATCTACTCTAACAGATTGTCATTCGATTATCCGGTGTTAAAGGTTTTTGATAAGGAATATCGGGTGAAAGAAACACTGGATGAATTTTTAGGAAACGGTATCATTGCAGCAAATGCGGCAAACAGCCATTTTATCGTCGTGCCTGATGAAGCGGAAATCCAGGATTTGTATGCAAAGCAGAAAGAAGCGCTTACCGATATTGCAAGTGAAATCCGGTATTTTTATGGCTTCGATTCCAGTGCCGGTGAAGAAGAACAGACGGCATTTTATCAAGCAATGACAGAGCTTTATGCCGAAAATGGATATCAGGCGACAATCGAATCGAGTGCAGAAGCAAGGGTAAGCTTTATTGGCCTGTATGGAGGCTTCTTCTTTATTGGTATTTTCCTCGGACTCTTGTTCATTATGGCTACGGTTTTGATTATCTACTACAAGCAGATTTCAGAAGGTTATGATGATAAGGAGCGGTTTGAAATTATGTAGAAGGTTGGTATGAGCCGTCAGGAAGTCAAAGCCTCGATCCATTCACAGGTGCTGACTGTATTTTTCTTGCCGCTGATCGTTGCAGGCATTCATGTTGCGGTAGCTTTTCCGATGATTAAAAAGATACTTGCATTGCTTAACCTTTTGAATGTGCAGCTATATCTGACCTGTACAATTGTTTGCTTCTTGGTGTTTGCGGTTATGTATCTGCTTATTTATCTGCTGACTGCAAAGACATACTATAAAATCGTCAGCAGATAAGGAGGGCTATTATGGGAAACAATTTTAATATCAGCGGAGTATGGCAGAGCATAAATGATCTCTGGCTCCCTATCGCCCTGGCCATAGTAGGCATCATTATATTGGTTTTTCTGATCCGCTTTATCATAAAGAAGAAATGGGCCGGCGTTGTTGCAACAGTTGTTATTGCCGCATTGGTGGTCGGATGCGGTATCATATATCGCCTCCCCCATACCCTGAGTAACATTCAGGCCGGGGAGATTTCAAAGATTGAAGTCTCAAATGTGGAGGTAACGGATCCGGCGCTGATTCAGGATATTCTGGAGGAACTTAATGGATCAGAATATAAAAGAACTTTGCCCTCCAGCATTGGCGGCCGAGAACAATATTCTGTTGAGATTTACGATAAGAATGGTGAAATAGAACTCAGTCTGGGAATCGCAGATGAGTCTATGGTGAATACAGGGACCTTTTGGGAGCAGCGTGAAAACGGGAAACTGGATCTGTCTCTGTTTCAAGCGATTACAGAGGAGGCGCCGGCAGAATGAAAAAGATAATCGCATTTATGCTGCTACTATGTATGGCACTATCCTTTACAGGATGCCAGTTTAATTATGAGAAACCGTCGGAGGTGCTGGAGAAATTTGAAGGATGGGCCGAGAACCTTGGCCAGTCTCAGATCACTGAAGACGGAGATCTCATAGGGGAACGAATTCTTTCTGAAGACTCCTATGCCGGCAGGTACTGTGCCGATGGTGAGGATGAGACAGGAAAGGATGTTGTCTTCGGAGGCGCATCAATTGAAAAACGCCAACTAAAAGTTTACGGAACGATCACGACTGAGTCTGGAAAAGCGACAGTCCGGATCCGCCAAAACTGGGATGTGACGGAATTAGAAACAGATGAAGATGGCAATTTCGAGACGAATCTGAGTCTTGATAACGGTGGTAATTATATTATGGTCAATTATGAGGACTTTACCGGAAACATTGAGTTGTATTCCGAGTATGAAGGAGCAGAAGGAAGCACATTATGAATGGCGAAGCAATGTTAATTCAACGGGAGCCTATCGGCTGGAAAATGAAAAAAGCATTCCGTAAACTGCTGAGCCGGGTGATCCTGTGGGTTAGCGTTGCCGTTATCGCCATTATGGCAGTACTCACAAGCGTTTTGGTACTTGCAATAACGGGGATATGGCAGCTGGCGGACCATATCCTCGCAAAGCTCGAAAGAAAGGAGTGACGGTATTATGCGGACGATACTCAAAGGGATAGGAAAATTGTTATGTGCGCTGGTCTTGATTCTGCTTGTTGCAGTCCTTGTTGTGGGCGGTTGGTTCGGTATTCAGGGATACAATATGTATCAGGACGCGATAGAAGATAGGTCTATCAGCGAAAAGGTAGAGACAATCCGTGCGATGGACAACTTTGTAAAATATGATGAATTGCCTGAGATTTACATAGATGCCGTCATATCCGTTGAGGACAAGCGGTTTGAAGAACATCACGGGGTAGATTATCTGGCGATTTGCCGTGCGGCTTGGAATAATCTTCGTACTTTTTCTTTTGCGGAAGGCGGCAGCACTATTACCCAGCAGCTGATGAAGAATGAGTATTTTACCCAGGAGAAAAAACTGGAACGCAAGTTTGCTGAGATTTTTGCCGCTTGGGAAATAGAGAAGCAGTATAGCAAGGAAGACATCTTTGAACTGTATGTCAATACCATTTATTTCGGCAGTGGGTACTATGGGATCTACGATGCTGCTGAAGGATATTTCGGAAAGGAACCGTCAGAACTGAATGAGTATGAGGCGATCATGCTCGCCGGCCTTCCAAATGCACCTTCGGCTTATTCACCGGATACCAGCCCGGAACTGGCAAAGCAGCGGATGAGCCAGGTTCTGATCCGGATGGTCGAGTGTGAGGTCATAGATCAGGACGAAGCGGATAGTCTGCTCGCTCAGGCTGATGAATAGAAAAGAAACAGATCAAAGCGTAAGACAAAAGGAAACCGTAGGGCTTCAGTTTCAGCTTAAAGTCCTACGGCTTTTTTATTCGTTTGATATTTCCAATTCGGTTTTCTTTTAATGGCCAGCAGTTTTATATAATCATCAAATTCAGAAGTATCGGTCGGCTCAAACATCACCCATTTCCCATCACGATATGTCTGTGCCTCATCATATTGCCTGCAAACGGAGTCAGAAAGCGTATCTCTTATATCTTCAAATTTTGCTCTTTCGTCTTTTCCGAAAATAATCATAAAACCAACGCAATTCCTTTTTGCATATAGACTGCAAAGCGTTTTACCTCCTCTGCGGTACTTATATTCGTAAGTCCAGTTCTTACCGCCGGTGTTCCATAGCCGTTCCATATCGTATTTTTCATCAATCACCGAACACAGCTCTTGCCAGACCTTAAATAAAGATTGTCCGAGCAATTCCGTCATAGTTGATTGAGTAGGAGTGTTTTCAAGCATTGTATCTCCTCCGTAAATTAGGATTTGTTACTCTATGTATTCTATCCTTTCAAATTCTTCAAAGCAGATGGATTATTTTCGAGGATCGCCCCAACTGTCGGGCAGGTTTCTAATTCCGGACAGCCGCCGCAAGTGGAAACGCCTTTTTCCAAAGCGCATTTTCTGATTTTACACATTTGCTCACAGAATACCGTCTTTGCTCCGTTCGCGCGGCAGCCCTCGCAGTTGATATGTTCCGGCAGAATGGGAGCGTTATTTAACTCTGCCCATAATTTCGCCGTTTTCTCACGCAATGCTTGATCGTCATTGACGGTTGCAAGGTATGCGTCGCATTTTTCACAATCCAGTCCGCAGTATCCAATCATATTTTTCATAGGTTATACGCCTCCTGTCTGTTATTCTTTATCATCAATTTCACGCTCAAAGATCGAATACTTCCAGTCATCAGTTCCGGAAATCAAACGCCAGCCTTGTTTTCCATATTCATTGAGCTTCTCAATATACCGATTCAGCTTAATATGGACATTAAACGATGGCTCTGCGCTTAAATCAACTGTCATATACTCATACTTCTTCATAATAAACCGCCTTTCTATGTATGACTCTTTAAGAATAATTTTTCATTATATCCGCAACAAATTGTATCTGCTGCTTTTTCAGGTACGACTTCACAAAGGGCTTCATCAATAATTTCTTTGTTTCCACGAACTCCGTGAAATCTATCTCTGTTTCATCGGCTTTGGCAGTGAAAATACCAATCCAATGACCTTTCATATTGCTGTTTTCCATATCAAATTCCCATCGTCTGTATGGCTCGACAAGCGTCACTGTAAATGTCGTAGGGTAGCCATCTTTGGTATATTCGATAAATTGCTTGTCGCTTATAACTTCAGTTTTACTCAGATCACTTCTCCAAGCAGCGTAATTCTCAATGTCTAAAACAAAATCCCATACTTGGCGAAGCTCGCTCGGAATCAACGCTTTTATATTTGAAGTCGCCATTTTCACACTTCCTTCCCCAAATCAATCGTATTTTTCGATATTTACCGTTGCAATCGCAGATTGATTCGGCTCTCCGGTAACAAGGTCTTGTGGTGCAGGAATCAACATCATAAATCCGTCCTTACTATATCGCTGTGCATACCCCTGTGCATATGCTTCCTCAACAGAAATGTGCTGCACCTGCCCGATCACCATAGCAGTAATTCCAGCGCCGCTTAAATCCTGTATCTCTTTCAAAGTACATTCCATACTGAGAAACGCCTCATTGATTACAGGTGCGTGAATAGTTTTTGCATTGGAAATCGTAAAGCCTCCTGCTGCAAATTCGTCATCGTCTATTTCGTTGTGATGAATGGTATTTACCAAATTATCATAACAGCTTATCGGAAGGAAGTTGATGCAAAAGCATTTTTCCTTTCGGATATTGGCGTAGGTATGAGTATGTTGGTACAAGTTACCCATCACGGCGAAGAAGGCTGTCTTATCTCCGTGGAAGCAGCTCCAAGAATGAAAGCACACATTCGGCTTGCCGTTTTCTTTCCAAGTGGTAATTGCAAATAGAACGGTCGGTATTCCTGCCGTTACTTCAAAATGGTGAAACAGTTCAAATTCCTCCGGATAGGCGGGTTTAAAATACTGTGGGAAATCATTTTCAATCTCTATTTTCATCGCTGTACCTTTCGTAGATCACAGTTTTTCTACATCTTCGACATAGATGGAAACCTCACCGCACTTCGGGCAAATTGCTACCTTCGGTTTTCCAATCCGACCGCCGAACAGCTTATTTTCGTCCGATGACATTACAATCCCATATCCTGCGCCTTCTACTTTGATGGCGCAGTTTTCTTTCATTTCAGTTCCACATCTGAGACACATTCTCATAGATATAATCCTCCTTTTTGTTTCATAAGTCCTGTAAGATTGCCGGCAACCAAGCCGCTATATTATGTTCTGAGTTTCAATGTTTTATGCGTTTTTTATGGAAGCGCCGTAACGGAGCGTCTTGTAGATCGTCACACCTATCTCGAATACGGTAATTGCCACAATAAAGATAAGAAGCCCATTGGATACCATATCCGCATTCCAGTAAGTGAGAAATCTTGCTCCTGTATCTACATTATCGCCTAATACCCGTTCAATCTCAAGTGCAAAATTCGGATTCCAAATGGGTAAAACCTTTAGAACAACGATGCTCAATACAATTTGAAGGACTCCGCACACTATATTACTGATCATTACCAGTCTGCAGTAGACGCCGACAATCAAGCGTAATATCTCATCTGCAAGACCGATCAGCAGACTCAGTATAAAGACGGGAAGAACGATGCCCCATTGTTCCAGATTGAAAATGGGTACAGTCATTACGGTTTCGTCTTCTGTAAAGAACGCGGCAAAGAAGTGAGGAGCAAAAATCAGCAGCACACTAAAAATAACGATAAATATAATGCCTACAATGCTGTCACCCCGACTTATGATTGCTTTTTTATCGGGTACAGGCTCTAAAAATTTTGGCGTCCAGCGGGAGTGGGAGGTTGGCATTTTGCTTTCTTCCGACAAACTGTCTAAGGTCCATTTCTCTGCCTTTTTCAGCTCGAATTGAACCTTCTTCCGTTCCATAATGGCAAAAGTCAAGGTCACTGCACCGAATGCAGACACGCAGGACAGAATAGCATCAGTAATTCCGGTGATCAAACCGTCTACAATGGCTCGGATAATGACAGAAGCAGAGTTCTGTGCTGTAATCGCTGGCATTTCTCCTATTGCATTTATCAGGGAAATAACCAAAATCGGTATGGCAGCACAGATTAAGACGACTTTAACAAACCACAGATAGGTGTCAAAGTATTCCGGGCCAATCAGATATCTTTGTTCGCTCTGATATTGTTTTGCAAATTCAGCAGGATCGCCAAGTTCAGTCAGAACCTCTTCCATAGAGCCTTTATCCGTATACATATCGCTGATCAGTTCTTCCAGCTCCATACGCACTTCATCTCGCTGAGCTTTGGGAAGCCGGCGAATTACCTGATAAATGTATCGTACCATATAATCTTTTTCATTCGGCGTCATGATTCTTCCTCCCTTAATAACCGTTCCATTCCGTTGGATAAATTTTGCCAATATGTTTTCAGCTTCTCATAAATTTCCGTTCCGTATTTTGTCCGCTGGTAATATTTTCTCGGTTTTGCGCCGCCGGTTTCCCACCTGCTTTCCAAAAGCCCCTGATTCTCAAGCCGACGAAGGAGAGGATACAAGGTGTTGGGGTCAATGGCAACGCCCTTTTCTTCCAAGCTCTGTACCAAAGCATACCCATACTTCGGTTCTTTCATCTGACTGAGTACACTAATTGTCAGTGTGCCTCTACGAAGCTCCAAAAGCAAAGAGGATAATAAATCTTTTTCTTCTCCCATCAGCGTCACCTCCTAATGTTATTATACTGTGTGTCGTACTGTATTGTCAATATATAAATAAAGTATTATAGAAGGTACGCAACCAATCCGAACACTTTTTGTCAGCGTCAGTTGGTAGAAATCCGGAAAGAATGCGATATAATATGAGCAAGGAGGTCGGAAATACATGAAAAAACAAACAAATATGATTTCTCAGAATCTAACCGCGCTGCGGCAGTATCATAAATATTCGCAGGAAGAAGTAGCGGAAAAAGTCGGCGTGACCCGTCAGGCTGTGGCAAAGTGGGAGTCGGGTGAAACGGTTCCCGATATCCTTAACTGCGATGCTTTGGCAGAACTTTACGATGTCTCGGTGGATACTCTCATCCACTATGATCAAGAGAAAGAGCATATGCCCATACCGCCGCGAGGCAAGCATCTTTTCGGAACGGTAAAAGTGGGAGAGCGGGGTCAGATTGTTCTTCCTAAAAAAGCACGGGATCTTTTCCATATCAAGCAGGGAGATCTTCTTGTGGTACTGGGAGACGAAAATCCGGAAAGCGCCGGTATCGCTTTGGTGCCCGGAGATACCGTCCTGCGCAATATCGCTTTTTTACGCGATATGCTAAGCGATGAAAAGGAGGAAAACCTATGACAGAGCTTTTACAGGTTAATCACCTGAGCAAGCGGTATCCGGGTTTTACATTGCAAGACATTTCTTTCTCAGTAAAGCCTGGGCGCATTATGGGACTGATCGGCAAAAACGGAGCAGGCAAAAGTACAACGCTCAAATCCATTCTGAACATGGTGCGGTCAGAATCCGGAACGGTCACTATGCTGGGAAAGGATTTTTATGCGAATGAAAAGGAATGTAAGCAGGACATCGGCGTTGTGTTTGGAGGGATTGACTTTTACCCACTTAAAAAGCTCTCCGCCATTACCGCTGTTACCCGGAGATTTTATAAAGACTGGGATCAGGAACGGTATAATGATTATCTCCGCCAGTTTTCTTTGGATGAGAATAAGCAGTTCCGGTCTCTTTCCAACGGAATGAAGGTAAAGTATCTGCTGGCATTGGCCTTATCACATCACGCCACGCTTTATCTTTTGGACGAACCGACTTCCGGGTTGGACCCAGTTTCAAGGGATGAAATCCTGCATATCTTCACCCGCATTGTAAAAGACGGAAAGCGATCTGTCCTGTTTTCCACCCATATTACTTCTGACCTGGACCGATGTGCTGACGATATCACCTATATCCAGAACGGAAAGGTTCTGCAGAGTGCAGACAAAGATACATTTTTGCATTCCTTTGAGCACTTGAAAACCACGGAAGATACCAGTCCGCTTACTTTAGAGGAAATTATGCTGCGTACAGAAGGAAGGACCTTAGATGAAACTGCTCTATAAAGAACTGATACTTGCCGCGCATCCCACATCGATTGTCTTTGCCTTTTTGGGATGTCTCGTTGTTGTGCCGGCATATCCTTATACTGTGATCTTCATGTTCGGCTGCTTAGCTCCCTATATTACTTTCCTTTATGCCAGGGAAACGAATGACGCTTGGTATAACGCAATTCTTCCTATTAAAAAGCGGGAGAGCGTGAAGGGAAAATGTCAGCTGATTGTTTCCATCCAGCTGTTCCAGTTGCTGATCTCCATTCCTTGCGTTGTGCTGAGGGGAATTCTCGAAGTGGAGAGCAATCCAGTTGGAATTGACGCAACAGTGGCTTGGTATGGGTTCGGGCTTATCATTTACGCTGTTTTCGATTTGGTATTCTTTCCGGCCTATTATAAAAACGGGTATAAAGCCGGCAAAGCGTTCGCGATTGCTGCGATACCTATGCTGCTGTTAATGGTCATTGTGGAAGGAGCAGTCCATATTCCGGCGCTTGCCTGGCTGGACAGTTATGCTATGCAAGATCAGCTGCGGCAGCTGCCCATCCTGCTGATCGGGATCGTATGCTATATAGTACTGCTCTCAATGGCATACCGGATTTCTGTGAAACGATTTGAGAGAGTAGATTTGTAAGGAATTCCGCCTGTGAAATCATCAGGCGGAGTTTTTTTGACTGCTAAACATTTTGGACTTGACAAAGTAGGTTCTACCTGTTATTTTTATATCGTAAGTAGTAAGTAATAAGTAGCTGCTAAATAAAAAGATAGTAAACGGAGGAGTCCATATGAAAAACTTATCACTCACCCAGCAATATCTGCTTTGCGTACTGAACAAAAATGGTAAGCTGCCAACCTTTGGTCTTGATAAAACTTTTTGCCTGTCTGCGGCCGGTGTGCTTGAACTTTTAATGGAGGATGCTCTTAGCTTTGACGGCAAGAAGCTGACAGTGAAGTCTCCGCTGCCGGAAGAGAAAGCTTATCTGAGACCGGTTTACCAGGTAGTAGAAAAAAAGCAGCCTATAAAGTTTGAATCAGTTGTTGAGTATTTTTCTTTGGCTTTTACCGACAAGCATATGAATGAGCTGATTGATTCGATAGGGACCGTTCTTGTACAAAAAGGCTGCGTGCAAAGAGAAGAGAAGGACGGACTTTTTGGTGGGAAGGATCTCTATATTCCAAATGCGGCAGATGTGGATGCTGTTGTACAGAGTATTCGTGCCGAACTTCTTGAAGATGGAGAACTGTCTGAAGATGTTGTAGCCCTGACAATGCTGCTGAATAAGAGCGGCGATCTGAAACAGTATTTTTCTGCTTATGAGAAGAAGGATCTGAAAAAGCGCTTGAAAGAGATAAAAAATGATCCTCAGAATGAGATGGTTCAAAAAGCGGTTGAGTATGTTGATTCGTTGCTCTGTTTGGTTATTGTGGCAATCAGCTGATAAAGGATGGTAAGGTCTGATGTCAAGGCAAAGAAGTATGGATGCGATTATCGCTTCTGAATATGTTACCATAGGTGAGCTGGTTCGTCTGACAGAGACGCGGTACAGCACACTGAAATTCTATACAGAAGAAGGGTTTCTTCCTTTCAAACAGGAAGAGCAGAAACTAACACGCCGATATCCAAGGGAAGCAACGGTAGAACGCATTGCTTATATCAAGCAACTGCGAGAAGACGGAAAGACGATTCCGGAAATTAGAGAGATTTTAAGTGAAGATGACGCAAGTTGAATAAAAAGAAGGCTCGATACAGCGCTGTATCGAGCTTTTCTCTATTGCAAAAGCTTTTCGTATGTGAACCGCCCCATAGATTTTTGTAAAAGGATCCAAGCGAGTATTGCGCAGGCCGTACCGAGTCCGAGAAGAATCCAGACATTCATTAATAGGACGCCGGTAAACTGTCCTACTATAAGCAGAATAAGCGGAATGATCAGAAAAACGGCGGCTTGTTGGGATTCCTCTACACTCTGCGCTTTGGCAGATCCCCGGACAATCAGGGTAACGGCAATGAGTGAGATTGCGGGAGAAAGCAGCAGCATAACAACCAGCCAGCTTACACTGGGAATCAGCAGCCTGCCCATCAGGAAAAACAATTCTGTTTCCATGACCAGGAACATAGCTGTAAATGAGATCAGAGAGACAAGCATACTTAAAAGGAAAGAAGCCCATACTTTTGCCTGAAAGATCTGTCTGAGAGTAAGCGGGCAATAGAGCAATGTTTCAAGCGTATGGCGTTCCTTTTCTCCTACAAATGCACTGGCTGCCATGATAGAAGCAGCCATTATGGGAATCACCAGGAAAAAGACCGGCAGGATATAATTTAATATCATGCTGGAAAGCGTAAGTTCCAGGCTTTCCATCCGGGCTGCTTCAGGAAGCAGCGACAGCAGCTTCGCAAAATCCGGATCATCCGGCACAAAATGAATGGCAATGACGAAAATAGACGGCAACACGATAGTCAGTACCAAAGGAACGATTAAAAGCGCAGAAAAGAACCGGCGGTTGCTCGCAACACCGCGAAAATCCTTTTTGATGATAGCATACATAGCAGTCTTCATATCGTCAATCCTCCTTCCTGCCTGCAGTCAGGGCAAAATAAATATCTTCCAGACTGGGTTCTATGAGATTTACAGAATAGATATCCTCGCCGGCTTCTACAATTTTTCGCACCAAACCAGGAACTTCTTTTTTATCATATATTTTGGTTTCAAATTCATTGGCGCCACATTTGACAAAATTCAGCTTTTCAGGAACAGCTGATGCGCAGATACGAAGCGATTTTGAGGGAAATACCCGGGCGCGTAATTCATCGATTGTGCCTGAGGCCAGAAGAGAACCCTGTTCAATCAGTCCGTAGCGTGTGCAAATTTCCTGTGCATACCTGAGCTGATGGGTGCAGAGAAAAACGGTGATTCCTTCTTTACGGGCCAGGCTGTGAATCATTTGATTGACATTTTGGGCGCTTTCCGGATCCAAGCCGGAAGTCGGCTCGTCAAGAAACAGGACCTTCGGGCGGTGCAGCAGTGCCCGTGCCAAAGAAAGCCTCTGTCTCATACCGGTAGAATAGGTCGCCAGTTTTCGGTATTTCGCGTCTGTCAGCTCTAATTCCTTGAGCAGCGACTCGCCGCGCTGTTTTCCTTCTTTTTGCTCCAATCCAAAGGCAGCAGCATAGAAGAGCAGATTTTCCATGCCGGTCAGATTATCATACATCTGTGCGTGTTCGGTTACGATCCCGGACAGGAGATGGGTCTTTTCCGGTTGGACATTGGGATTGACGCCCATGATGTCGCATGAACCGCCGGATGGAGTAAGGATTCCGGTAAGGAGTTTTACGGTTGTTGTCTTTCCGGCACCGTTGGGACCGAGAAAACCGAATACCTCCCCTGTGCTTAGAGACAGTGAGAGCTGTTTTAATGCTTCTTTTCCTCCGGGGTAAGTTTTGGATAGTTTTTGTATGGTAACAGCCTCCATTTATTTTCCCTCCTCGTTCACTCTCAGTCTATGGACCATGACCTGAAACCGTGGGTTTTCTGCCAACGGAAGGAAGACGGGGTTTTCACTGAGAGCTTGTGTCATACTGTGCCGGATCAGCGTTTCATCTCTTGGCGGAAAGGAGCCTAACATGAGTTCGCTGTCAAACCATTCATCCAGAAGATTGAAGAATTTATCCCCATGCAGATGCAATGGATAAATATCACTGACGGCCAGATCTGTATACTGCGTGAGAATATCCAATGCTTGTTCGGTATTTCCAAGCGCCAGCCAGCCCTGCGCGATCGTAATATAGACCCCTAAAAGAATGCCAGGATGCAGTGTTTCCATTTGAAAAGTATCTGCTATCTGATAAAATCGCTGACAGGCTTCTGCAAATTGCCCCGCATCGTTCAGACATAGGTTCAGATAGGACGGGAACAGATTAAAGAGAATCATAATCTCTTTGTAGATTCCAGCCTGCAGGATTTTTTTTGCCTCCTGGTCATTACCGGTCGCTCGATATGCAGAAGCCAAAAGCGGTTCAGGAGAACCAGCCTGCATTTCAATTGGCTCCAGAATATCAATGACTTCGGATGGGCGCTGGAGCTGCAGCAGACAAAACGCTTCCATTAGCAGTGCCTCTTTTTGCAGATTTGACTCATCCGCTTCGGACCTCACACGATGGAAGCATTCCAGAGCTTTTTCCATAATCTGTGTCGTTTGCTCCGGATTGGAAGCCTGCGCAATATGATTGATTAAAAGAGATCCTAATTGGAACAGGAGAGGATAGCAGGAATAATATTTTTTTATAATTTCAAGGCACTCGGCCAGGACCTCATCAAAGGGCAATACAGAAAAGTCCTTTGAAAGGCGGATATATAATTTCTGAATATCCTCTTTCTCCATCTGTGGCTGGTATCCGATCAGTTCATCAATGCTGATATCGAAATAAGACGCCAGTTGTGGCAACAGCGAAATATCTGGCAGGGAAGAGCCGGTTTCCCATTTGGAAACAGCTCCTTTTGAAACGCCGATATGAGCGGCCAGCTCATCCTGTGTGATTCCTCTTTTGTGGCGATTCTCAATCAGGATGCGGCCAAGATTCATTTCCTTCATAGTATTCACCTCATGTTGCAATTATAAGGGAAGACGACAGTATATTCAATGGAGGCGTGTTTCACTTTTGTTGGAAAAGTCAACCGTCAGGAAACTTCTTGAAATGAAAAAGAGGGTGTCGCAAAATTTTGCAACGCCCTCTTTTTCCATATTTAGAACCAGTAGCTTTGCAGATGGACAGAGAAAAGATTATGGCATGGAATTTTGTAATTGAAGAACCTAAAAAAATACATTTAGTGATAAATACAATATCACATTAATTAAATTCACTGTATGATACAATTGAAATATATTGTAGAAATTTTAATCATTTCGGCAATGTCATCCGTTATATATTTTCAGAAAGGAGTGTTATGCCATTGAATGATGAAAAGCTGATATTACAAATTCAGCATGGAAATAAATCATGTGCAAACGAATTGGTAGAGCGATACTATTCCTCCATTCTTCGTTACTGTTCTTGGCATTGTAATAATATAGATCGTGCAGAAGACTTGACACAAGAAACTTTTTTGAGGGTATTTAAAAATATTTATATGTATGAACAAAAAGGATCCTTTAAGGCTTACTTATATACAATAGCACATCACTTATGCATTGATGAAAATCGCAAATATGTAGCCTTTGAACTTGATGATAATTTATCAATAGAAGATCAGCGGTTACGTCAAATTGAAGACCGTGACCAAATAAATTCATTGTTAAATTTACTAACCCCAATGCAGAGGGAAGTGGTTTTGCTCCATTGTGGAGAACAGCTTAGTTTCCGTGAAATCTCAGAAATTCTCGATATACCGGTGCGCACTGTCCAAAGCCGTGTTAGAGTCGCTTTATCCATACTAAGAAAGGGGAACAAATAATATGAACAAGCATGAATTACATTTAATATTGCAAAGAGATGTCCATCCTAAACGTCTGCAAGAAACACAGCAAATGTGTATGGCTTTGATAGAGGAACAAGTAAAGCACAATCTCTTTCCAGAAGAGCGAACAAATTTTTGGCAATTTTTGTCAAATGTTATGTGGTATACAGGACGACGCCTTTGGACAGCACAAGGAATTGTATTGCTATTTGTCTGTGCGTGTGTTTTTTCAGTTCCTAATACTCCAAAGATAATTCCAATGTTTATGCCATTATTTATTTTGGCGTGTCTCCCCTCATTTTGTCAAAGTACTACTTTTGGAATGAGCGAGATTGAAGCCTCTACAAGAGCGTCCAGCGCACAAATTATTATAGCAAAACTCGTTCTAGCCGGAGCTGCTCAAATTGTCATTGCAACAATAATATGTGGGCTTACATTATTTACAGCGGAGTATCCTATAACACTGATTCAGATTATTCTATACGTCATTGTTCCGTTTTTAGGTTGCATGGTTATCACTCTTTGGAGTATGCGAACACAGGAACGATATGCTATACAATTTGCTATTGTTGCTTGTTTGGGAACAAGTGCTTTTGCAGGGACTCTTGCACGTTGGACTCCAGCATTATACAACCTTTCTGCACTTGGAATTTGGATTGTAACTTTTGTAGTATTTGCAGGATTTTTTATAAGAGAATTGTCCTTGCTGATAAAAACATGGAAAGAAGGTAGAATTTATGGAATTATCGCTTGACAGGCTGACAAAGCACTATAAGTCTAAGATTGCAGTAGATTGTATCAGTACAACAATGGTTCCGGGAGTTTACGGGCTTTTAGGGGCAAATGGTGCTGGGAAAACCACTTTAATGCGTATGATCTGTGGTATCCTAGAGCCAACAAGTGGAGATATTCTTTATAATGGAAACAGTATTTTTGAAATGGGAAGTGCCTATCGAAATCTTTTAGGGTATCTTCCACAGGAGTTTGGATATTACCCTAATTACACGGCTCAAGAGTTTTTACTTTATATTGCTGCGCTGAAAGGCATTCCCCGTCGTATTGCGGTGAAACGTTCACGCTCTTTATTAGAAACGGTAAGTCTGATAAATATGGCAAACAAAAAAATCAAGACATTTTCTGGAGGAATGAAACAAAGACTTGGGATTGCTCAAGCCTTGCTAAATAATCCTAAAATTTTGGTTTTAGATGAACCAACAGCAGGACTTGATCCCAAAGAACGTGTCCGTTTAAGAAATATCTTATCTGATTTAGCAAATGATAAGATTGTATTGCTTTCTACACATATTGTATCTGATATAGAAGCTATTGCAGATAAAGTTTTTTTGATGAAAAAAGGAACATTTATACTCCAAGGTTCTATTAACGAACTGATTGCTTATGCACAAGGAAAAGTATGGGAATTAACCATACAGGAACAAGACCTAAAAAAATGGGAACTCAATTATACCGTGGCTAATCTTCACCATTCAGACAAGGGTTATGTGACATTAAGAGTTGTTTCTGATAAATGCCCCTCTTTGGAGGCGACACCATGTGAAGCAACTTTGGAAGATTTATACCTTTTGTATTTTCCAACAGAAGATGGAGGTAGAGTTTAATGGAATTACTAAAATTGGAACACAAAAAACTTTGGCGAAGGAAAAGTGTTCAGATAGGCGTTTTACTTTGCTTTTTGTATATTGTGATTTTTGGGGGATTGCTTTCTTATCAATGGTTTCAATTCGGATCACCAAATGATTTTACCAGCTCATTTGGAAATAATTTTGATGGTTACACAAATATTCGTGAAAAACAGGAATATGCAAAACAATGGGAAGGCGCTTTGACAGAAGAAACTTTACAGGCAATGGTTAAAGAATATCAAGAACGGGTACAGACCGGAAATGTGTCAGATTATGAAATGACGGATTGGGTCAGCTTAAATTCAATGATTCAGACCCTTTGGCCAGAATTGGAAGAAACGGATAATCCCTATATCATGCTTAATTATGTCGACCCTTCGGAATTAACTGATTTTGAGGTGAGGCGAGAAAACGCAGTGAAAAGTTTTCTTGAACTAAATGGACAGACAGGGAGCGAAAGAGAATATTTCTTAAATATGGACGCAAACATAGATATGCCTTTGCAGTATCGCTGGACAGAAGGGTGGTCATTTGTTACGGCAGATTATATATCTGGTTGTGGTGTAGTCTTTGCAATCTTCATTGCTATTGCGATTGCTCCAGTATTTTGTGGAGAGTGGCATAATAATACAAGGTCACTTATTACGACAACGAAATATGGATGGAATAAAATTGCTGTTACTAAAGTCCTTGTTTCATTCTTATTTACATTGGAATTATATACAATTATTATTTTTAGTTCTATTCTTTTGCAAATCATCTTTTTAGGTACTGAGGGGGCTGATATGCCTATACAGTGTATAAAAATACTTGCTGTTGCGCCTTGGACTATATTACAGGCAGAGATATACGAATATGGTTATCTTTTATTAGCGTCATTTGGATACACGGGAATTGTTTTGTTGTGTTCGGCTCTTGCAAAAACAAATTATGTTTCAATTATAATAAGTTTGGCTATTGTTTTTGTCCCGATGGCTATATTACAATTTTTTCCTTTATGGGGACAGAAGGCTCTTGACCTCATTCCATTTGTAGGGAGTTCAACAGACATCTTCCGAACAAACACATATCACTTGTTTGGATATACAATTTGGTCTCCATATTTACTTATTACAGTACCGATAATTTTAGGACTGATTTGTTTACCGTTTGCAGTACGCTCATGGGCTAGGAGGGCAAAAATCTAAATATAAAACTAAAATACTTACTCTAGTTACATTGGTTTAGGACATTACTGACAGCACACAGCATGGCATTAGCAAGGGCGGAATGATTGATGGGAAGGCATACCCGTCTGAACTGTATCCGGAAATAGAGCAGAATCGGACACTTGCACAGGGATGAAGATCTTTGGAGAAATCAGACTGTTTTATGATATAATTCATTAGGAAAGTATCAGATTCAGAGCAGACACAAAAAGAGCAGTTCTAAGTAAAGTTGAACTGCTCTGAATG
>PPYE01585264.1_pt1 | contig 23046 bp, 30 predicted proteins | sample 1559881 | NCBI WGS metagenome assembly PPYE01 (sample SAMN08240022, study PRJNA423297) | Human gut metagenome, whole genome shotgun sequencing project. | reverse complement strand
CCCAAAGAACATATGTTCTGATTCGGCTGTCGGAACTCAGACCAATAAAAATTTCGTCAGTTTGGGCACCCTAATCAAATATTAGTCAATATACAGCGATTTGGAGTGTATTTTGACACCATTATCATCATATACGCGAAATTGTCCATTCCCTGTAAATTGACTTTTTTTTCCAGATACATATTTAGTACCTGCACAGTAATAACTTGTTTGGTTACTACGTTTTGAGGCAGATGTAGCATATGTACCATTTTTATAAAGGGTAAGTTCCATTGCGATATCCCATGTTACACCGCCGCTAATACTTGTTTCACCTAAAAGTCGACATGAGTCAGAAAATAATTTTTTATCTACTTCTAAATAATCAACACAGACACCTACTGCTTTAGAATCATTATTTGGTTCTAATTCATTTAAAAATCCGATGTTGGTGTTACTAGATTCATATCCAGTAATCGTTTCGGTAATTGTTCCATCGATTTGTACTTCATCAAGGCTTGCTGCATGAGCCACAACTGGAACATTAAGTGTAAGAATTGATGTTAATAATAATGTTGTAATTGCAATTCTTTTCATCATTTTTCCTCCTGGAATAAATTATATGTTATATATGGATCTGACCATAAAAATGCTTTATAAGTTTTTAAAAAATTGTTATTAAATTCATTAGGGTAAGGAAAAATCATAAATCTAATACTATCAAATGGAGCAAAATCCTTTGCGCTTATTTTAAATGCAAATCTACTTTCAATAGATTCGCAATAAAAAACATCTCCTATGATTTGATTATTTAAAATTGGAATTACGGCATATCTATTGAGTTCCTTTTTTCTATTTTTATATGAGTCAATGGCACTTGTATCCGCCAATATCTTTTCTAAATCAACAGCACAATAAAAGTTGTTAGATGAATCATCTAAAACAGATAAAACACCTTCGGATAATCCTAACATATTAGAAGATGAAAAAAATTGGGATTTCTCTCCAAAATCAGTTGTTACATTATATGTGTTTGTAAATTCAGGGTTGATATTATTTTTTGCATTTGTATTTTCTATTTGAAATCGATAAGTATAAATACTGTCTTTCACAAAAAGAAGAATGCACATATCATTTCTATTTGAATCTAAAGAGTTTATTGAAATTACATTATTTTTAGAAATCATTTCTTCCGACGTTTTGAAAATTGAAAATTCATATTCTTTTTTCTTAGAGCCACCATTGATAGAAAAAGAGAGTTATTATTTATAGAATAGGATGTAATTGGTAAATCAGACTGGTCAGACACTATCATTTCCACAGAAAAACTTTTGCTTTGCTTCTGATTATCGTTTACAGGATATTTCCAAATTAGAGTAAGACTTAGTATATTTTATTCTTTTTCATATAAAGTAATTATAGCATAGGGTTGATAACGCTATACTTTTTATAAAAATGGATTGAAAGGGTTAATGGGTTACTTGATAGAAGTTTAACATAAAATTCATGGTATTTCAATGTTTTTTGACTTGAGTTTCCGCAGTTTTATTTACAAGTGACTTAACAGATTTGGCTGAAAGGAGTTGAAAAATAGAGTTGATTTTCTAAGCAAAACCGTTTATAATTTGAGTTGCAACATATTGCTATTATCCACAGTTATAGAGGGGATGTTATCAATGACGATAACAAAATGATAACATTAGCTCATATAGGTAGGATAATATGGATAAATCAAATAATCAAAAGAAATAGAAACACGACAATAAATAAAGTCTAAACAAAATTGATTAGTAATTATCGAGTGGGAATGATCCAAAACGCTGAGGTCAAATATGGAGATATTTGTGGTTAAACTTACAAATTAAAACGAAAGAGAAATGTGGGTAAAATATGAACAGTAAAATGTTTCAAGAACCAAAGGCTCCTGTAAAACTGCCGGTCATGGAAGACGTGTCTTCTGTACTGGAAGCTGCGAAGGTTTCTGAGGAAGAAATTACAGGCTGCTGTTTTAAAGGAGTGTTTATCACTAAGTTTGATGGGAAACTGCTTCGTTTCAAAAAGGTAGCTTTTGAAAACTGTAAGTTTATCGGCTGTTTCTTCGATGAAGCCAGTTTCACTGATGTACGTTTTAAAAACTGCGATTTTTCCAACACCAGCCTCACGGATGTCTATTTTAAGAGATGTTCCTTTCAGTCCTGCAAGGCAGTTGGAGCTGATTTTTACGGCAGCCTTATGCGGCATGTGTCATTTCTGGAATGTAATCTTTCAGATATGAATCTGGACGCATCCAGAATGAGCTATGTTAAAATAAAGGACACGAATATGGAAGAGTCAAGCCTAAGCAAATGTGGGCTGGACAACATGGACTTACATCAGGTAAAGTTTGCCGGTGCCAGCTTTTTCAAGACTGCGCTCAAGGGCGTGGATATGTCTGACTGTGATATGGACAAAATCATCATATCCGACGGCAAGGAGGAACTGAGAGGTGCTGTGCTCAATATGTCGCAGGCCATAGTCTGCGCAAAGCGGATGGGAATTGTGATCAAAGAATTCGAGACAGAAAACTAAATAAAAAATTAGCATTGACTAATGGGTCTGCTCTGGCATAAAATAACATAAACTTCTTTGCACTGCATTTATACTACAGTACAAACTGAGCAGGCACGGATGCTGGGCATCCGTATAGCCGGGTCACTTTTAGTGACAGCAGATGAGCATAGGGCATCTGTGGGACAGTAGATTACTTTATTGTTCCGCAGGTGCTTTTTAAATGGTTGGAAACAGCCCGGGTATTAAGAAGCAGCGGAGAAAGTTATGCAGTATCAAAGAATCAATACCGGGGAGGATTTAAAATGGAACAGGTAAGGAAAGAATTTGTAACGGATGAAAAGGCTAAGAAAATTGCACTTCATGTATCAGGAGTCAGTGTGGCAGGCAATGTGCTGCTCTCTCTCTTTAAACTGCTTGCAGGTATTATCGGTCATTCCGGGGCTATTATCTCTGATGCAGTACATTCTGCTTCCGATGTATTTGGAACGATCATCGCAGTTCTTGGAATCAGCATTTCCAAAAGAAAATCAGATGCCAAGCATCAGTACGGCCACGACAGGCTGGAGTGTGTGGCGGCCATTGTGCTGGCTGTGATCCTGCTGGCCACGGGGCTTGGAATCGGAATCAGCGGCGTGGAAAAAATCATAAAGGGAAACAGTAAAGGCGCAGCGATTCCGGGTGTTATCGCACTTGTGGCTGCTGTTGTTTCCATTGTGTTCAAGGAGTGGATGTATTGGTATACCAGAGCAGCAGCTAAGAAGATCAATTCCGGTGCTTTGATGGCAGAGGCCTGGCATCACCGTTCCGACGCGCTTTCTTCTGTCGGAGCATTTGCCGGTATTTTGGGGGCAAGATTGGGTTATCCTATTTTAGATTCGATTGCCAGTGTGATCATATGTTTATTTATAGGAAAAGCGGCTTATGATATATTTAAGGATGCCATAGATAAGATGGTGGATAAATCCTGTGATGATGAGACTCTGGAACAGATGCGCGGCATTATTTCAAAACAGGCCGGCGTGCTGCATATTGATATGCTGCATACGAGGCTTTTCGGAGCAAAAATATATGTGGATATTGAAATTTCCGCGGATGGCACACTTTCCCTTGAGGAAGGACATGAGATAGCCCAGAAGGTGCATGATGCCGTTGAAAGGGAGTTTCCGCTGGTAAAACACTGTATGGTTCACGTAAATCCCGTATAAAATACAGTTAAGTAAGGTTCACGAAGAATGCGGCTTTGCAGGGGCGATTTTTGTCAGATATTCTGTTTTTAAGATACGGAAGGGAAAATTTCTTGTAAATTCAAGCGGGATATTTTATAATGAAATCTAGTTTTGAGGAATGCAAAAGAACAGGAGGGCACTTTTTTGAAGAGAGAAACCGTAATTGTACTTGATTTTGGCGGCCAGTATAACCAGTTGATAGCAAGACGTGTTCGGGAATGCAATGTATACTGTGAGATCTATTCTTACAAGACAGATATTGAAAAAATAAAAGAAATCCAGCCTAAGGGAATTATTTTTACCGGAGGTCCTAACAGCGTGTATCTGGAGGATTCTCCCACATATACAAAAGAAATCTTTGAGCTGGGAATTCCGGTTCTGGGAATCTGTTATGGTGCGCAGCTTATGATGCACCTGTTAGGCGGTCAGGTAGGCACAGCGCCTGTCAGGGAATATGGAAAGATCGAGGTTACGGTGGAACAGTCTTCCAAGATGTTTGAGAATGTGTCCGAGAAGACAATTTGCTGGATGAGTCACAATGACTATATTGCGAAAGAAGCACCGGGATTTGAGATCATTGCCCATACATCGGACTGTCCGGTTGCAGCAGTACAGAACCCGGAGAAGAACCTGTACGCGGTCCAGTTCCATCCGGAAGTGCTGCATACACAGGAAGGTAAGAAGATGCTTTCCAATTTCGTGTATAATGTGTGCCAATGCTCCGGTGACTGGAAGATGGATTCCTTTGTGGAGGAGAGCATCAAAGCCATCCGCAAGAAGGTTGGAGACGGCAAAGTGCTGTGCGCGCTTTCCGGCGGTGTGGACTCTTCTGTTGCAGCGGTAATGCTGTCAAAGGCAGTTGGAAATCAGCTTACCTGTGTGTTTGTGGACCATGGTCTTTTAAGGAAGAATGAGGGCGATGAGGTTGAGGCGGTATTTGGACCGGAAGGCCCTTATAACCTGAATTTCATCAGAGTAAATGCGCAGGAACGTTTTTATGAGAGATTAAAAGGTGTGGAAGAGCCGGAAGATAAGCGGAAAATTATCGGTGAAGAGTTTATCCGTGTATTTGAGGAAGAGGCGAAGAAGATCGGTGCCGTTGATTTCCTGGTACAGGGAACGATTTATCCGGATGTTGTGGAGAGCGGAGTGGGTGGAGAGTCCACTGTGATCAAATCTCACCATAATGTGGGCGGTCTGCCGGATTACGTTGATTTTAAGGAGATTATCGAGCCGCTCCGTGACCTGTTTAAAGATGAGGTGCGCAAGGCCGGTCTTGAACTGGGGATTCCGGAGTATCTGGTGTTCCGCCAGCCGTTCCCGGGCCCGGGTCTTGGTATCAGGATCATTGGAGAGGTAACTGCGGAAAAAGTGGAAATGGTGCAGGAGGCTGATGCCATCTGGCGCGAGGAAATCGCCAATGCAGGACTGGATAAGGAGATTGGACAGTATTTCGCAGCATTGACGAATATGAGATCTGTGGGCGTTATGGGGGATGAGAGAACCTATGACTATGCAGTGGCGCTGAGAGCGGTTACTACTACGGACTTCATGACAGCTGAGAGCGCAGAGATTCCCTGGGATGTGATTGGGAAGGCGACAAGCAGGATTGTGAATGAAGTGAAGCATATTAACAGGGTTATGTATGATTGTACGGGGAAACCGCCGGCTACGATTGAGTTTGAATAGTAGCCGGTGGGCCAGAAAGCCTTTATTTATAGGGCTTCCGCACACCCACCCTAAATCATTGCATTTTTATTGCATTTTTTAATTTACCTGCTTGTGATAGTCTGCAGTGAACTGATTGCTCGTGTAATCAGCGACACTGTGGGAAGCGGGTGTGTAAGTAAGTATTCCAGTCAGCTTCTTTGCGACATCAAAGTTGCTGTTTGGATATAGATGCCCATAAGTACCCAAAGTTGTCTGGATTTTTTCGTGGCCCAGACGGTCTTTGATAATCAATGGGTTTTCTCCCATGCTGATTAATAGCGAAGCATGGGAATGCCGTAAGGCATGGATTTTTATGCGGTGGACGCCAGCAAGTTTTGCCAGCTTTTCCAGGGCTCTTGGCAGGGTATGCTTGCTGGTGGGAATACCGCCATAGCTTAGTACGAAATTGCAGTCAGGAATGACTTTATGCTGAACTTCTTTCCATTCCTTCAGTTCTTCTATCGTATCTGCATCTATGACGATATCCCGGATACCGGCCTGAGTTTTCGGCTCAGTAAAATGATATTCGGTCATGGATTTGTAATACAAGCTCTTAGTAATACTTAGAATACCTGTCTCAAAATCTATATCATCCCATTGCAATGCCGCAGCTTCTCCAATTCTCATTCCGGTCATAAACAGAACCCAGAAAGAAATAAAGAGATAATGTTCATAGTAATCACCTTTGTAGAGGATAGAGATTACTTTCTGAAATTCTTCCAGTGTCCAGAAATCTACTTTCGGCTTTTTGCTTTTCACATTGCCAATCATGCGGGCCGGATTTTTGTCAATCAATCCTAGAATAATTGCCCTGTCAAATGCAAGGCAAAGCATTCCCTGAACAATCCGCACGTAATTTGGACTGAATTCTTTTGCCAGTTTTAACTGCCAATTCTGTACATGGATTGGCTCAATTTTGTCAGTATTCATTTTATAAAAATATGCAAAGTGTTTCTGGATGGTGGAATACCGGTTTTTGTAGGTACTCTCTTTTACCTGAGTTTTATACCAGGGAAGATAGATTTCTTCAATAAAGTTTTTGAAGGACATTACTTCCTTTTTTTCGGTAAGTTCCTCAATGGTGGTAAGCAATAATTTTGAGTATGCTTCGCGTGCCTCTTTTTTGGTTTTAAAATTGCTGCGGTATTTTTGAATCTGTTTTCCGGTGACCGGATGTTTCCCTAAATTAGCCCTGAAATAGTAGGTTCCGTTATCTGCTTTTTTGATCGGATCTTTTGCCATGTTTTCACTCCTTTACTTAACCGCAAGAAGTACAATTATTTTTCATTCTCTGGCAAAGTGATACCTAATAATTCTTCAACAGCTTCCTTCGGCACCCTGTCTAATTTTTTTGATTGATAATAGGTATGGCCTTTTGCAATCATGAGTTTTTTTGCCTCCTTGATAATATCAGCGGCAAAAGATGGTCCATAACCAAGACTTATCAAATCGCTTTTCGTTACAGTAACCATAACACTCCTTTCTATAGACAGGATGAGAACTTCAATACCTGTCCATTATTATATCAAATTTAGAGTAATTTTACTATCAATCTTCCAGAGGTCAGTTCCTATGCCCTTTCCGGCCACGTATACGGTGTTACTGTGTAATCATCAAACTGAAGGCGCGCGGAATGCTGCACTATCTTCAGTGCCAGTATCAAACCTCTGGAAGTGGTATGCGGTTATCAATGTGCAGTGGGAGCCTTGTCCCTTCATCTGAATAATAGCGTAGGATTTCTGTAAATTGAAAATTATTGAAAAAAAAGAAAGCTGCCCCTGCGGACAGCTAAAATTCGTTTACTTTTTTGTGGTAAGGCGGTTTAGAATGGGAATCACAGCCATCATATCGTCATCATCCAACTGCTTTAAAAGGTCATTGGCTTTCTGATAAAGCGGGAGATTGTGCAGCTCCTCATCAAAAAACTGCTGTGGCGTGATATTGAAATAATTACAAATTTCCAGAAACTGGCTCATGGAAGGCATGGAACGTCCACTGCTGATATTCTGAATATAACTTTTGTTTTTGCCCAAATCCAGGCTCATTTGATATTCTGAGACGTTCTTTTTTACTCTAAGTTCTGTAATGCGGTTTGCAATAAATTTTTCATCCATGTTTACTTACCTCGCAAATATCATTTTAAACTATTTACTTACATGAAAATGCGGATTAAAATAGTTATAAAGAAAGGATAACTATCAATATTACGGATTATTTCCGTAATTTTTGTATTAAATACTTTTTTGCAATCGAATAGTGATAGATGTGCGAATTTGGGGTATGATTGTAATAAAGGGAGTGGCATCAATGAAGATAATAGGAACGGAACAGGAAATTGAATGGGTGAAAAATACGCTTATGAATAGCTGCATGAAATGTCCTTATATGGAGTCATGCAACCGGGTAGCATCAGAGGATCAGAAAAAATACGGGAAGATCAGGCATACCTGTTCTGAATATCTTGACCATAATATTGAGTTTAAGATTACAAAAAACAATATATAGTATATGAAATGTTTGACATCGGCTATATCTTGTGCTAGTATACTGATATAGTTTATTTTATGCACACCCCGTTAGGGGAAGTTTTGGGATTGTACGAATCCCGAAATAAACAGATAGGTGAAAATACCTGTCTGGCATAAGTTGTTTATGTTTGTATAAAGTGTCACTACATGCCGTAAGCGGCGTTATAGTGGCACTTTTGTTTTTTTAGGTGAATATGCCAACGATTCGGGAATGAACGGGGAATACTATGGATTCTCTTATCATTCCTATTTTTATGCCATGACACAGAAACTGTGCAGGCCACAATCAGCGAAACGCTGTTTATGGATAAAAAATATTGTAAGAAAGGTGGAACAAGAACATGAATGAAGCAAGAATTTATGCAGATGAGTTTCAGACAACATTTGCGAACACAAAGGAGATGCTGGATTTTCTGGCAAGCAGGAGCCAAAACTCCCAGTGGATACGAAAGCCCACAAGGCTGCTCCGGCTGCTTCCGTTGGAAAAAGAGGCGGATAAGCTGAAAGGGGCTTCGGGGAACCCCATGGACGATATTCTGGAGGATACAGAGAAGAATACAAATCTGCTCTTAAAAGTGAATGGAGAAACTTATCCAGTGCGCAATTGTGCAATTCAGACGATTTTAAGCAGGGCAAGAGTAAGTGGCTATGGCTTACGGGATCTGGAGACTGCAACCTATGCGAAGGTAGTCAATTACTGCCTTAAGGTGGCAAAAGGAGATGCGCTGATTAAGATTGCAGATGGAAAGGTGTCCGCAGTACATGGAGGAGATGAACATGATTACAGCATCCTCGATATGCGGGAGATTTTTGCAACAACGAGTGAATATTTGCAGGTGCATTTCAAAGGCAGTGAGTATATGGAAGGTTCTGGAATGTATGACCATTCGATTGTATCTGCCACATGGAAATTGGGCGGAAATCAAGAGCTTCTTGATACTTACCGGAAAGCATTACGGGATAATGGATTGGAAGATAAGGTTGAAGCACCTGCGCTCAGGCTTACATCATCTGATGTAGCGGCCAGCGGTGCCAATCTTTATCCGATGCTGCTCTGCGAGAGTTCAAGCCGAACCATCAGCCTCGGTAGTCCGATTAAGTTAGCCCATGAAAAGAGAGCAACCTTGACAGATTTTAGAAACAATCTCAGTTTAATCTGTTCACGGTATCAGGATGCGATTACAAATCTTTCTATATTGATGGATATTGAGATTCGTCATCCATCAAACTGTCTGCGGTTAGTGATGCGGAAGATTGGGATTAGAAAAAAACTTATCAACCAGGTCGTAGAGTTATATGAGGCGCAGAATGGGACTGGTCCTTGTACTGCACATGATTTGTATTATGCAATGAACGAGGCATCCTTCTTTGGTGCCTGTGAAGGACTACAAGGGTACAGTATTATTAAACTGGAGGAAGATATTACGAGGGCACTGTCTTTGGATTGGAAAGAATTTGATGTAGGCGGTGCAATCAAGTGGTAGAGGTTGACTTTGGAAGTTTGAATTTTAAGAATTGGAGGAATATTATGGATTATTCAACAGTTACAAGTACCTATGAACCGGAAGTAATTGTAGATACGGATACTTTGTCAAGAGAAGACTGGCTCACTTATCGCCGGTTAGGAATCGGAGGCAGTGATGTGGCGGCAATCATGGGGATTTCCCCTTTTGCAACCATCAGGGATCTTTACTATGACAAAGTAGGGATACAGCCTTTGATTGAGGAAGATGAAGAAAGCAACTGGGTAGCAAAGGAGGTCGGACACCGGTTGGAAGACCTGGTGGCAGAAATCTTTTCTAAAAAGACAGGGCTTACGGTGTTTCCAGTACGGAAGATGTTCCGCCATCCACTATATCCGTTTATGGTAGCAGATGTGGATTTCTTTATCATTTTCCCGGACGGTTCTTATGGCATACTCGAATGTAAAACGTGCAACTATAATGCAAAAAGTAAATGGGATAATGATGGGATTCCAATCAATTATGAATATCAGGTGCGTCATTATCTGGCAGTTATGAATATGAAGAAAGCCTATATTGCGTGTCTGTATGGAAACAATGAGAATGAATTCGTCATCCGTTCCATCGAACGTGACATGATGGAAGAAGAAGACATCATCGCACAAGAGGAATACTTCTGGAAAGAGTATGTAGAAAAACGGGTGGAACCGCCGTATACTGGAAAGCCGGATCTGATTCTGGCAAGCATCCGGAGATATAGCGGTTATGCAGACAAATCTATCCCGGAGATTATAATTTCCGGTCTTGAGTCAAAAGACCTTGAAAAGTATCTGGAGTTATCTGAAGAAAAATCCCTGCTTGAAAAACGTAAAAAAGAGATAGAGGTACAGCAGCGTGCGCTCAGTGTTCCTTTTGTGGAACGGTTGGGAGCTGGATGTAAAGCTGTGCTTGAAGATGGGACAAATCGTTATAAGATCACATACAATCCAACAATCCGAAGGACAGTCGGGAAAGATGCGATGAAGAAATTGGAACTTCAGCATCCGGATATTTTTGAGGAATATACCAAGGAAACGGAGAGCCGGACATTCCGGATCAGAAAGGAGGCCGCATAATGTTAAGCGGAAAAAAGGCATATATCTGTTCGCCGCTTTCGGCACCAACACCAGAGGGCGTCAGTCATAATATGGAAATGGCGAAGTTTTATCTATTAAGAATGAAACAGATCTATCATTGCCGGACGTTTGCTTCCCATGCCCACTTGCCATTGATGCTTGATGATTCCATACCGGAGGAGCGCGCTGCCGCCCTCCGTATCGGAATGGAGATGATGAAACTCTGTGATGTACTGATTATCTGTGGAAGGTATATCAGCGCAGGTATGGAGTCAGAGGTTCAGAAAGCGTTTGAAATGGGACTGGAAGTATTCTGGTATGACAGCAACAAAGCGCCGTTTGATTTGATTCAGATTGTAAGTTGGAAGGAGATCGGGAATGAGAGGTCGGCTTAACAGAAAGATTTTTCTCAATGAACAGAATGGATATACCATTGCTGTTTATACAACGAAGGATACTTCTGTGCCTCTTGCAGCAAGAAATAAATATCTGACATCCCAAGGTACGATCGGATTTAGTGCAATCGGATACAACCTTCCGTTAACCGATGAGATAGAGCTGGAAATGGAAGGTGAGTGGATAAACGGAGAACATGGATTACAATTCAAGGTTGAAACCTTTATGGAGATTGTCCCCCGGACGAAGGAAGGCATTATTGGCTATTTATCTTCCGGAGCAATCAAAGGAGTGAAGGAAAAGACTGCTGAGGCTATTTATAAGAAATTTGGTCTGCAGGCACTGGAGGTCATGGAACAGAAACCAGAAGAACTGCTTTCTATCCGAGGCATATCGGAACGTAAATTGGAGGATATTAAGGCATCGTTTGGTCAGAACAAGATATTCAGGGAACTAATGACGTTTCTTGCACCTTACCATGTATCACCCAAAAAAGCGAATCTGATTCTGCAGACTTTCCATGAAGACGCCATCAACATTGTGAGGTATCGACCTTATATGCTGAGTGCAGTCAAAGGATTTGGATTTATGACAGTGGATGCGATAGGAAGACAGAATTACAGTGACTTAAATGATCCCATGCGGATATCCGGATGCGTCAGTTATGTATTGCACGAAGCGATGAAAGAAGGTCATTTGTATCTGGAACAGGAAGCACTCATAAAACGATGTATGGAAGTCTTGAATAAGGACTTGATGCAGATTGCAGTTGGGGAACAGGATATTAATCAGGTTCTCTATCGTTTGGTGATGCAGAAAAGCATTGTACTGGAGGAAGGATGTATCTATATAGCCGGACAGTATGAAGAAGAAAACCGGACGGCTGATATGATTGCAAAGCGGCTGCTCTATGAAAACGTACCGCTTGATATTGAACAGGAACTTCAGTTGGCGCAAAAGGACTTGGGAATTACCCTTTCCGAGCGTCAGAAAGAGGCTGTTAGAATGGTATTTGCCAATCATATCAGCGTCATTACCGGAGGTCCGGGAACGGGAAAGACAACGGTGCTAAAGGTAATTCTTTATATTCATGAGAACAAGTGTAAAACCTTAGTGCAGCTCATGGCACCTACCGGACGGGCGGCGAGACGAATGGTGGAAAGCACGGGACAGCAAAATGCTTCTACCATGCATCTGGCCCTGGGACTTCTGGGAGATGGTTCCGATTATGAATTGGATTTTGAATATCAGGATGCCGAATTTATCAACGTGGATGAGGTATCCATGGTGGACATGCATTTGGCGTATGAGTTTTTTCGGAGACTCAAACAGGAAACAAGAGTTGTGCTGTTGGGAGATGTAAATCAGCTTCCTTCCGTTGGAGCCGGTGATGTATTCCGACAGCTCATTGCCTGCGGCCTGATTCCAGTTACTGCGCTGGATATGGTATATCGCCAGGGAACGCAGAGCAGTATTCCAATCAATGCTAAACTGATACAGGAAAATCAAACTAATCTATACATGGGAGAAGATTTTGTATTTATTCCATGTAAAGGTGTAGAACAGACTGCGGAGACGGTAAAGCAGATCTATCTGGATGAAATTGCCCGTAATGGCATGGATCAGGTACAGATCCTAACACCGTTTCGTAAGAAAAGCGCCGCAGGTGTGGAAGAACTAAATCGCACTTTGGAAGATTTGGTGAATCCACCTGCCAGCGGAAGAAAGGAGTTGACAATCGGGAAAGATGTATTCCGGGTTGGGGATAAGGTTCTTCAGAACAAGAATACCGAGATTGTCAGCAACGGTGATATGGGAACCATTCAGGATTTTTATGAGGATGAAGATGGAAATCTGAAGGTACAGATTCTATTTACGGATAACCGGCAGATAGAGTATGAGTACGAACAGATGGAAATGGTAGAACATGCTAATGCGATTACCATTCATAAATCCCAGGGTTCTGAGTGTCCGATTGTTATAATTCCGTGGGTAAAAGCCTTTTATGTGATGCTAAAGCGCAATATTCTCTACACGGCGATCACCAGAGCGAAAGTGAAGGTGTATCTGGTAGGGGAATGGAGCGCAGTATGCCAGGCAATCCATACAGATAACAGCGGCACCAGAAAGACCATGCTTGGAAAGCGGATCATACAATTTCACTCCAAGTATCAAAGTGAGCGGGTTCCTGAAATGGAGCAACTAAGGCTGGCAGTTTAAGAGTTGGCGGCAGGAATAGTGATAAGTAAAAATGGAGAAGAAGATGAAGTTATTGGTATCATTTATTTTAGGAGCCATGCTTATGAGAAAGCATGGAATCCTTGAAATGTTGATTGCGGCAATTTGTATTTTTATATTGCTGCAGATTTTGAGTTGAAAGGAGAAGGCATGATAAGAATATGTAGACGCTGCAAAGGCAGAGTAATGCCGGAGAAAGGAAAATTAAGAAAGAAGTACCCATATTATTGTCCAACCTGTTATGAAAACATGTTTTCATTTGAAACCGATAAGACGGCGTTGCAGGAGAAGGATATATGCATGGGGAATGGATATGAAGGAGTGGAGAAATCTGGCGGATATAAATGTATGACAATGGTGTTTAATGACAGAGGCTTTGAAGACGGCTGGACGGAGCCCTATATTTTGCATATGAAATTAAAAACCTTCCAGTCGGCAGGAGATATAGCTGGCCAATTAGCAGCAATCGGACAGGCATTCTATGAGGAGAGCAGCAATGCTGCTTCTATTTTTGGAATCCATCAGATCATGGATCGGCTTAAGGCTATTCATCCGGAACTGGAATATTTCATTTTCGGTTGTCCGACAGTGCCTTTCGGGGATGATATATCGCCCTATAATATCACTGATGACGAGATGGAGCAGGAGGCTGCTGTATCATAATCTGAGGAAGGAGCAGATAAGAAAATGGATACAGTTAAAGAAAAAGAACTGGAGTTTACAGGTGACATGATGGAGCGTGACGACATCATGGACAATGCCGTGTATCAGATGTGCCTTGCATTTCTCGGAATAGAGTCTGATGATACGGAAGATAAATTCCCGTGGGAGATTTCTATTTTGAATGAGATCAGGGAATTTACGGTTCATTTATTGCGGGAGCAGGGATATCAGGTATGTGATCCGTACATAGAGCGGGATGACATAGACCACTATTGCAGTCCCCATGTATGCGGATTCAAAAAATGTGAGTTACATCCATAAAATGAAAAATAAATTTCAATCTCAGAGAATGGCAGACTATTACTCTTAATGAAAGGGTATCGTCTGCTTTTTTCTGTCTTGTGTAAGAAAGGAGCAGATAAGAATATGAAAGAATTATTGTATACCAAATCGGAGGCAGTTGCTGCTTTAAATCGTGTGGAAGGATTTAATCCGATGGAACTTGCCCGGACAATCTCCAGAGAAAATCAGGAAGATCAACTTTATCTTGACGTAAAGTATCGGAAGTTGTGGTTCCGGCTGGTTCATCCGTTAGGGAAAATTATCAGCCGCATCGTGAGCTATACAGAAAATATGGCACTGGTGGAAGCAAGGATTTATCTGGATAAATGTGATATCGAAGATAATTACATTGCAAATTCCTTTTCTCAGAAATTCCGGAGCGATGATCCACAGTTTGGAGATAAGTTTTTGGAGATGGCAGAAACTGCAGCGATTGGACGAGCTTTGGCAGATGCCGGATTCGGAGTACAGTTTGCCGATGTTGGAGAGGACAATGATCCTGCCCAAGTCGATGCGGGAATCACCGTTCCATTTTCTGGTACAGCAGTGCCAGGAACGGTAGGAGAACCATTACAGGGTGACAGGACACCTCAAAATTCAGGTGTGCAGTCTCAGAATACATCCAATCCTGCTTCTTATGCAGGCAATCAGAATATGATGAATCAGTTCTATCAGCAGGCACAGGCAAACGGCATGACAATGGGACAGCCTCCTGTTATGCCGACAGTGCCAGGACCAGGTTCATCACAGGGCAGGAATCCATCAAATACCGGACAGTACCAGGCCCCGACAGGTCAGTTGCCGTTAGACGGAAATCTTCCAGTGGAAGAATTGATCCGGCAGATGACATATGAACAGGCCGTGAAGGTAGTGATCGGTGGAAAAGGAAAAAATGGTGGAAAGACCATGGGACAGGTTGCGCAGGAAAATCCAGGAAGTCTTTCCTGGTATGCAACGCAATACTCTGGTAACAATCACCTGATTCCAGCAGCGGCAAGAATTATATTGGACAAGGCTTTTCCGATGGCCGGATAAAGAAACGATACTCCATGGTCAGGTGACTGGCCATGGAGAAAGGAGGAGCTGATATGTACGACATGTCAGGATTTGACTATGATATCCGGGATGTGGTTCGTATCTTGAATTTGCGAATCCGCCGAAAAAATTCTCATTCCTATGATGTGGATTGTCCTTTTTGTGGGTATAAAACAGGGAAGATGAATGTGAATATCGAAAAGAATGTGTTTCGATGCAACTACTGTGATGAGCAGGGCGGTATGCTGGATTTATACGGAAAGTTATACAACCTGTCAAAATCTGAGGCGAACAAACAGATTCGGCAGGCACTGAACTTAGGACAATATCGGGATGATTATGTCAGACCGACAAAAGTGGAGGAGCCACCCTTAGTAGAAAACAGTGAGCTTGCCCCGCCGGAGAAATTAAATGAAACCTATTCGATGCTGGTATCTTTGCTCACATTATCGAAAAAGCACATGGAAGATCTGTTGGCGCGCGGTCTTACGAAAGAACAGATTGCCGAGCAGAGATACCGGAGTGTGCCGCTTTTTGGAATCAAGAGTATGGTAAAGAAACTGATGGAAAAGGGGTGTACCGTACAGGGTGTCCCCGGATTTTATCTGGATAAGGACGGAGAATGGAGCATGAACTTCTCGGCGAAATTTTCAGGGATTCTGATTCCTATTATTTCAGCAAAAGGATGGATTCAGGGATTTCAGATCCGCCTGGATCATGTAATTAAAGACTGTAAATATATCTGGTTTTCCAGCGTCAATTACGAGCTGGGAGTATCTTCCGGAAGCCCAGTGCATGTCATTGGAAATCTGAATGTGGATACCGCTTACATCACGGAAGGGGCATTAAAGGGAACCATTGCCCATTATCTTTCAGGAAAGACTTTTATCTGTGTTGCCGGAGTCAATTTGTATGCGAATCTCAAAGCAGTGTTGGAGGATTTTCAGCACCGAAATCTCAAGTTTGTATACGAGGCTTATGATATGGATAAAAAGATGAAAATAGATTGCGACCGGAATTATAAGAAATGCCGGGAATGTGAAAAGGATGATGATTCCAAAGAGTGTCCATATAAAGTCAAAAAGCGTAAGAATATACGGAATGGCTGCCGGAAAATGTATGAAATCTGCAGGAGTCTGGGATTGCCAGTACAGCGGATGCTCTGGGATACAGACGAAAAGGAAGAATGGAAAGGAGAGATAAAAGGAATTGACGATTTGTATTACACAATGAAAAAGGAACACAAGGAGATTTGACTAAGGACTTTATGAGTCAGGGCAACTGTTCTGGCTCATTTTGAAAAGGAGGATAATGTTTGAAGAAAAGAACGAATTGGATGCTGGCGCTTTTCATGCTGATTGCATTTGGCACTTTTCTGTTTGCGGCAGGAAAGCTGCTTCAAATTTATTTGGAGTACCAAAAAGGAAAAGATACTTATGAGGAACTGCTGGAATATGTTCAGGAGCCACAGGAAGATGATGAAAAAGAGCCTGATGAGGAGCCTGAGCCGGAAGAACCTGAATCCCCATATCTTCAAGTCGATTTTGTAGGTTTGAAATCGGAGAATCCGGATGTGATTGCCTGGATACAGATTCCGGCACTTGAAATCAGTTATCCGGTAGTGCAGGGAAAGGATAATGTCTATTATCTGCAGCATATGCCTAGTGGTGAGACCAGCAAAAATGGAAGTATTTTTGTAGATTACCACAATCGTGCTGATTTCTCAGACAAAAATACCATTGTGTATGGTCATAACATGAAGGATAAGTCAATGTTTGGAACATTGGACAATTATCAGGATCAGGAACTGTATCAGCAATATCCATACTTTTATATCTACATCCCAGGATATGTACTGGAGTATCAGATTATTTCCTGCTATGCAGGCAGAATTGGGAGCGTTGGATATACCTATGGCTTTCCGGAGCAGGAGGATTTTCAGGTGTTTCTTGAGCAGATTCTATCCTGCGCTGGATATGACACAGGTGTAAATGTGACAACAGAAGATTGGATTGTAACATTATCTACCTGTGTAAATTCTAATCGGGATTACCGGTATCTGATACATGGAAAATTAGTACAGAAAATCGTGAATTAGGGGGAAGAAAAATTGGAAGGTTTAATTTTTTTAAAATATGCAGAATGTATTGCAGATATTCTTTTAGATGAAAGTGGTAATGTGGATGTAATCGGGTTACGGTTTGATGCGATTAAAACACTATTTAGCAGGGCACAACAATATGCAAAGAAAGGCTTCTTACCAGAATTGGTGGAAGCCTTTTTTACGAAAAAATCGCAGATGATATTGAAGGCAGAAACAAAAACCGAGATAACGGAGATATTAAAACCGAGTACGCCTTATTACAGCGGAGGAAAAATGGTGCCGGAATCCACGCCTTATTACGTGGAGGAAGAAGAGCTGATGCTTTGGTCTGAAACTTCGCAAAGAGGGCTGCTTATCAGCTCCGGATATGACCGCTATATGGAATTATTCAAAAAACTGCTTCCAGAGAAGGCGAAGTTCTTAGCGAAGGAGGCGAGTTGAGTGTGTATCCAATAAAGTATGATACATACACTTGAAACAATTGGATGAGAGGCATTGGCATTTTGCTGATGTCTCTTTTTTTATATTTCCAAATTTTATTGTTTGAAGTTGCTTTTTACGCATCTGGTACGTACAGAATAAGTATAAACAAAGTTGAAAAGGAGTAGAAATGATATGATTAAAAAATTAAGGATTCCGGTAGATCACGGAAACAGAAACACAAAAACAGGAAACTTTATTTTTACGACTGGCTTGAACATGATGGATAAAAAGCCGGCCAGAGGTGAGAAGTATCTTCAGTATGAAGGGAAGTATTATACACTGAGTGAAAAAAGGATTCCCTATCAGCGGGATAAGACGCAAGATCCCAGGTTTTTTATTTTGACGCTATTTGCGATTGCTATGGAATTGGACGCGGAACCTCAGATTCAGCCAGGGGATATTGTTCAGATTGGTCTGCCAATCGGTCTGCCGCCCAAGCATTTTGCAGAGCTTTGTGAAAAGTACGAAGCATTTTTCCAAGGAGACGGAAAGGTGAAGGAGTTTTCCTATAATGGCAAAGTGTATCATATCTGCATTGACAAGGTAATGGCATTTCCGCAGGATTATGCTGCCATGATGACAATGGCAGAGGAAATCTCAGAGATTCCGAAAGCGGTGGGGATTGATATTGGAGGATTTACTACGGACTATCTTTTGATGCGTGATGGTGAGCTGATGATGGATTATTGTGATTCTTTGGAGAAAGGAGTCATTACTATGTATAACCAGATCATCTCAAATGTTAATAGTGAATACGATATGCTGTTGGAGGAGTCTGATATTGATAGTATCATTGCCGGGAAAAGCCAGTATTACGAGGAAAATGTGGTAAGTATGGTGGAAAATACGGTACAGGCTTTTGTGACAGACTTACTAAATAGTATCCGTGAACGAGGGGTGGATACAAAGTCTACATATACTGTATTTATTGGTGGGGGCGCCGTTCTTTTAAAGCAGTTTCTGGAAAAAGCAGACCGGCTTGGAAAGTATATGTTTATTGAGGATTTAAAAGCAAATGCAAAGGGATACGATTTTCTGTATCAGATGTATGAGAACAGGGAGTGATCGGTATGGAAAAAAAACATCCGAACAAATTCACCATCGGATTTAATGGTGATGATCCATCCCATCGAAAAGTTGTGGATATCCTAAATCATACGAAGGAAAAGGCAGATTTGATCACTGCCGCAGTCCTAAATTATTTAGGAGAGGACAGCGTTCATATGGTACCAGGTATTTCCCTGGAAAGCCTGCAGCCAATGATCCAGAAACTGGTTCAGCAGGAAATACAAAAGACTGCCGGCGATACTGCACCTCCTCCAATGCAGGAGGAGCCGGAAGTGATAGATCTGTCTGCGAATGAAACACATTGTATTGATCCAAAGATAGCTAAAAACATGTTTTCTGCAATGGATGCATTCCGAAAGATGTGAAGAATATTAAAAAATAAAGGCATAGATCATAATAGGAAAGAAGCAGCCTGGTCATATTCAGGCTGCTTCTGTTTTTTCATTCTTAAAATGTCTACAGATTGTACACAGATTTACCACAAAGAGCACACAGATTAGCCTTTTATAATTAGAAATGATGGTTATGTTAGGCTTATATGTGGGTTCTTATTCTTTCGTTTCCCTTATACCGGATAACAGGCCGTGCAAGGTACTCAGAGCAATACGTTTTTCCTCATCTGTGCATTGGCTTAATTCCGACATGATTTGGCGCATGGTGGTATCCATTGGCTGTTCTTCATTACGAATAATCGCATCCAGGGAAATATTCAGATAGGATACGAGAGGGAATAAAGTTTCCAGTTGCGGATTGGCAACATAGTTTTCGATATCGGAAATAGTACGCAGAGAGACATTTGCCTGTTCAGCAAGTGTATTTTGCGACAACTTTCTACGCAAGCGTTCTTCTTTTACCACATCGCCTAATAATTTTTTTACCATCATTCGTATCACCTCACTTAGTGCTTATATTTTACCGTAATCATGCACTATATGAAATGCGTTAAGATGCGTGAAAAGATATAGTATACAAGAATTATAATGCGTATATGGTGATTCGTTTAGGATAGAACAAAGGAGAATGTATAATTTGGAAGATACAAAAGAACGAGTTAATGCCGTAAGTCTGTTAAAAAAATCCATATTTCTATATGGGGACAGCGGACAGATAGACATGCAGTATATGAGTTATATGATTTCCATTTAATACATAAAAACAAACAAGTTTTACATAGGGCTGGATCGGCTATAGGCTGGATCGGCCTTATTTTTATTTCAGAACTATGGAAATTTATCGGCAGGCATTGCCGGCCACCACCACTTCAGAATTTCTAAACTTTAAATTTGAAAATTCTGGAGGAAAATTATGAGCGAAAACAATGAATATACAGGTTCTAAAGTAAAGAATCACTTTACAGCATATCTGATAGGCTTTATCCATGGAAAAAGGAGGGATTACCTGCAAAAGAAGATTAAAATCAGTAATTCAGAGAAACCTTTGGATGAATTTGCCCTTACCGAAATGGGACAATCCATTGAAGAATCTTTAGAGTTGCAGCAAAAAGAAGAAGTGCTGATCCGGGAGGCAGAAGGTTGCTATCTGAAGTGGAATGAATTATCTGACCAGAAACTTATGAAAGCCCTGATGAATCTAAGAGAAGATGAACGGAAACTCATTTACCAGCATGTGTTTGAAGAACAAACTTTTAATGAAATGAGCCTGATAAATGGGATTCCGGAAGAAAAGGCAAAAGGTGTTTATTATTATGCAATCCGGAAAATACGCAAGATGATGGGAGGCGAGTGATCATGGATTTTGAAGAAATATTATTCCGAGCAAAAGTGGGTGATACGCAAGCAATGGAAGAGATCGTGGAGATGTACCGGCCTTTACTGGTCAAAAATGCATTGGTCAATGGTGTTTTTGACGAGGATCTGTATCAGGAACTAATGATTGAATTATTGAAATGTATCCGGTATTTCAAAAAACTGGATTAGGGAAAACTGATTTATATAACCGTAGGGGCAGTCGATGAGGCTGTCCCTATCGTTCAGTTTGGTGTTGGTTCTGGGGCTTTTTAAGTCAGATAATACAGATCGGGGCTACGGTCTACAGGTGGAGTATAGGGAAGGTGATTATGAAATAGAAGTACGGTATGCGAATTAGGTGGGAAAATTCATAGTTATATGATAGAATGAAGAGCAATGATAGGTTTGCATTTGGCGGAGAGAATCACTATGGATATAATTGAAAAATTACAAGATAAGAATAATACAGCCGCATATAGATTCCTTTTGGATCTTGAGATTGCGTCTGCGGAATCAAATGAGTTGTATGATCATTTTGAGAAATTTCTAACGCTGCTTTCTCATCAAAGTTCATTTGTACGAGTGCGAGGTTTCCGCTTGTGCTGTGCACAAGCACAATGGGACTCGGAAAATAAACTGGAACATCACATAGATGAACTGCTTGCAATATTGGATGATGACAAGCCGACTGCAGTAAGACAATGTTTGTCTGTGCTTCATACAGTAATCCTTTATAAACCTGATTTATGCGGAAGAATAGAAGAAAAGCTAAAAACATTGAATTTGGCAAAATATAAGGACAGTATGCGTCCGATTATTGAAAAGGATATTGAGGAGTTGCGAAAGACATTTGTGTAAATTTCGGCCTGTTGAATTGTAAATATTTGAAAGGGGAAGAAAAATGATAAGGTATGTTGAAGGGGAAGATATTAATCAGATACTTTCCATGATGGAATCAGTAAAAGATGATTTTGTTGGATATAAAAAACAGAATTTTTAGAGGAGCTTTATAAAGCGATTGACCAAAAAGAGGCATTTTTAGATGAGGAACAAGGGTGGCAGGTATGATTTCTTTAATAGTTGCTTATGCGAAAAATCAAGTAATTGGCAATAAGGGATGTATTCCGTGGAAAATAAGAGGTGAACAAAAACGATTTAAAGAGTTAACCACGGGAAATGTGGTAATTATGGGAAGGAGATCGTTTGAGGAGATAGGAAGGCCTTTACAAAACCGTATTACTATTGTCGTTTCCTCTACTAAAGATTTCACCGGAGAAAATTGCTATACTGTGAGTTCTTTGCAAGAAGCAATCAAATTAGCGGGAGATCGAGATGTTTTTATTTCCGGTGGAGCGAGATTATATGAGGAAGCATTATCCATAGTCGAAAAAATGTATATTACAGAAATAGATAAAACTGTTGACGGAGATACCTATTTTCCACAATTTAAACAGGGAGATTTTATTAAAGAAATAAATCAACGATTTGAAGGTGAAATTCCATATACATATGTGACATATACAAGAACAAGAGCATTTGTGTAGATTTTTAATCTGTCAGATTAAATTTGAGATTTGAGGTACAGAATATGAAAGGGTTCCATAGAGAAAATCAGTTAATTTCCCTTTGTGGCTTGAACTGCGGATTATGTCCTATGCACTTAAATAAATATTGTCCCGGCTGCGGTGGTGGAGAGGGGAATCAATCCTGCAAAATTGCAAAGTGTAGTTTAGAGCACAATGGTGTGGAATATTGTTTCCAGTGCAGTAAGTACCCTTGTGAGAAGTACAGTCATATAGATGATTTTGATTCATTCATTACACACCGTAATCGAAGAGCTGATTTGAAAAAAGCAAAAGAGATAGGAATAGAAGATTACAATGCGGAGCAGCTAGAAAAGATAAAAATACTGGACATTCTTCTGTCTGGTTTTAATGACGGACGCAAAAAGACACTGTTTTGTACAGCAGTAACTCTTTTGGACCTGCAAGAGCTGCGGGAGGTACTCAGGCAAATTGAGAACAGATCCGATTTGGAAACGCTGATGCTCAAAGAAAAAAGTGCTTTTGCTGCAGAATTGCTGAAGGCGGTGGCAGCAAAGAACAATATTGAGTTGAAGTTGCGAAAGAAAAAGTGAGGGCTTCAATACTGCAATCATTTAATAAAGCATTGAAAAGGATAGAGAATATAGATAAATGAAAGTAATAAACGTCCCTTTGCAGAAAAATAAGTGATGTTTTGCAAAGGGAATCAGATATTAATTATGGAGGTATGCTTGTAAATGGATAAATGGTTCACGATTGACCAGATTGATGAAGGTACATATATTATCAGCGAATACCGGCATTGGGAGGAGACGCATTGCTATCTGTTAAATGGCTCCAGCCGCAGCTTATTG
>PPYE01432938.1_pt1 | contig 23057 bp, 17 predicted proteins | sample 1559881 | NCBI WGS metagenome assembly PPYE01 (sample SAMN08240022, study PRJNA423297) | Human gut metagenome, whole genome shotgun sequencing project. | reverse complement strand
CCGGAATAGAGTTTTCAACAGAAATCGCCATGAAAAAGGGGCTGCTACTCAACTTTCGTTTTGCAACAGCCCCTTTTTGCTTTATTCTTCGGCCTGGCTGAGCAGCACCCGGTCGTCGGACAGGGCATGCCCGGCGTTCTTGGCAAACCGTTGGAGCAGGTCGTCCACGGTCAGGCCCTCGCGCTCGGGGCCGGCAATGTCCAGCACAATGCGGCCGCTGTCCATCATCAGGGTGCGGTTGCCCAAGGTCAGGGCGTCGTGCATGTTGTGGGTGATCATCAGGCAGGTGATGTGGTGTTCGGCCACAATGCTCTTGGTCAGTTCCAGCACCTTGTCGGCGGTGGCGGGGTCCAGGGCGGCGGTGTGTTCATCCAGCAGCAGAAGCTTGGGGGTGACCAGGGTGGCCATGAGCAGGGTCAGGGCCTGGCGCTGTCCGCCGGACAGCAGGCCCACCGGCTGTTTCATCCGGTTTTCCAGCCCCAGCCCCAGCTGGGCCAGACGGGAGGCAAACAGCTCCCGGTCCGCCCGGGTGATGCGGGAGAAGGGCGAAGTCTGCCCCGATGCCCGCAGGTAAGCCAGGGCCAGGTTTTCCTCGATGGTCATGTTGGGCGCGGTACCCCGCAGGGGGTCCTGGAACATCCGGCCGATGGTCTTGGAACGGCGGTAATCCGGCAGGAAGGTAATGTCCTGGCCGTCCAGCACGATAGAGCCGGTGTCCGGCACAAAGGAACCGGCGATGGCATTGAACAGGGTGGACTTGCCCGCACCGTTTGAGCCCACGATGGTGGCAAAGTCTCCGGGTTCCAGGTGCAGGTTGACACCGGACAGGGCTTTCTTTTCATTGACGGTGCCGGGGTTGAAGGTCTTGCCCACATTTTTCAGATCAAGCACGGCTGCCACCTCCCTGTTTGCCGGCCGCCCGGCGGCGCCGGGCAAAGGCCACATTCTTTTGAATGGTGGGGGCGGCGATGGCCAGGCCCACGATGACGGCGGAAAGCAGCTTCATGCATTCGGAAGGCACGTTGATGCGCAGGGCCAGGGCGATGATGAAGCGATAGAGCACGCTGCCGCCGATGGCCGCCACCGCCTTGACCCACAGCCCGCCCCGGGCGAAGATGGTTTCGCCGATGATGAGGGAGGCCAGACCGATGACCACCATGCCGGTGCCCAGGTTGATATCGGCGGAGCGCTGGTACTGTGCCAGTACCGCCCCGGACAGCGAGGTCATGGCGTTGGCCACGCACAACCCCACCGTGACGGTAAAGGCGGTGTTGATGGAGCTGGCCCGGACCATGTCCGGGTTATCGCCGGTGGCACGGATGGAAAGGCCCAGCCGGGTGCCCAGGAAGAGGATGAGCAGCACACAGACCGCCAGGGTGATGAAGGCCGCCACAACCAGTTTGTAGGGGGCGTTCTCCCCCATTAGGTCCTGGGCGATGGTGAACACCGTGGTGGTTTTGAGCATGGGCACGTTGGAGGAAAAGCCCATGATAGCCAGGTTGACGGTGTACAGTCCGGTGTTGGTGACGATGCCGGCCAGGATGGAGGGCACGCCCAGGCGGGTTTGCAGAAAAGCGGTGACAAAGCCCGCGCAGGCACCGGCCAGAATGGCCAGGACCAGCCCCAGGAAGGGGTGTCCGGCCACGGCGGCGGTGGCGGAGACCGCACAGCCCAGGGTGAACGCGCCGTCGGTGGTCATATCCGCGATGTTGAGCACGCGGAAGCTGAGGAACAGAGCCATAGCCACAAGAGAATAGATGCAGCCCAGCTCCAGCGCGCTTTGAATGATGGCGATGGATAACATGGTCGGCAGGACCTTCCTTTCCGGAAAATGGTTTTGACAAAGGCAAAAGCAGCGCACCTGCAAGGGCGCTGCCTGCCGTTGGTTATGGGGTTGTTATTCGGCCGCGGTGACAACTTCCTTCAGGGTGCCGCCCAGGTCGGCGAAGACGGAAGGATCGATGCCCAGGGCGGCGGCGGTCTCGGTGTTGACGGTGATGATGCCGCCTTCCATCACGTGATATTCGGGCACGGTGCCGGTCTGCAGCACATCCAGGGCCATGTCGGCGGTCTTGGTGCCCAGGTCGGTGTAGTTGACGCCGCAGGTGGCCAGAGCGCCGGCGGTGACGAAGCTGTCCGCACCGGTGTAGTAGGGCACGCCCGCGTTGGTCAGGGTCTCGCTGACCGCAGCGGCCGCCGCCATGACCACGTTATCGGTGGGGGTGAAGACGGCGTCGGCCTGGTCGGCCAGGTTGGCCGCGGCACTGAGCACTTCGTCGTTGGTATTGCCGGTGGCCTCCACATAAGCCACGCCCTTCTCATCCAGGTAAGCCTTGGCGTCGGCGATGGGCTTTTCGGAGTTGGTCTCGGAGTTGGAGTAAAGCAGGCCCACGGTCTGGATATCGGGGTCGGCGGCAAACATCATATCCAGGATGAACTTGGTGTCCAGGGCGTCGGACGTGCCGGTGACGTAGTCAATGCCGGTGAGGTCGGCGGCCTCAGGATCGGAAATGGCGGCGTAGATCACCGGGGTTTCGGTTTCCGCCGCAGCGGTGGTCATGCACTGGGCCGCCAGGGACGCGATGGGAATGATGGCGTCATACCCGTCGGAAACGACCTGGGTACCAATCTGGTTCAGGGTGGTGGCATCGTTCTGGCCGTTGAAGTCCTTGTATTCGATGGAAATGCCCAGCTCGGCGGCCTTGGCGTCCAGCTCCGCCTCGATGGCGGTGCGGATCTCGTCCAGGCTGGCGTGGTCCAGCTGCTGCACAATGGCGATGCGGTAGCCGTCCGCCGAAGCACTGTCGGCGGTGGCAGCGGTATCGGCAGCGGCAGAGCTACCGGAGGAAGAGGAAGACGGAGCGGCGCCGCAGGCGGCGAGGGAGAGCGCGAGAGTGGCAGCGGTCAGCATAGCGATGGTCTTTTTCATGGTAAGCATCCTTTCTTTACAATCACATACAATCACGGGCGGACGAGGTTCGGATGTTCAGCCCCGCCATCGCTCTGCCAGTCGGATGTCTTTCATGGTATGGCCCCCTTATCGGTCGGATACTGCCTGCACCGGGGATAAAAAAACTGCCCCTGCACAGACCTGTCGTCTGTGCAAGGGCAGGAACAAATTCCTGTGGTGCCACCTTGCTTGCTGTGTGAAGACACAGCCACTCTGCGGAGAGCCAACACTCCCCTGCCCTGTAACGGGGGCTTCCGTCAACGGATACTGGGGCAATGCCTTTTCCCCGCGCCCTCGGCGAACCATTTGTCTGCGCCGCTTACCGCCCCGTTCCCAGCTTCGGGGGCTCTCTGTGGGTGCGCCTGCAGTTTTACTTTCGCCTCATCGGTTTAGCTAATTAAAGCACAGTTCCACGGTTTTGTCAACACTTGCAGGAAAATTTTTGGTTTATTTACCGTGCAGCGCCCTGGGAATTCTCCTCCGCGTCTGCGGGCGCGGCGGTCTCGGTGGCGGGAATCAGCAGAATTTTCTGGAAATAGGCGGACGCAGGCTGCTCCGATGTCTGGGATTCCGCCGTCAGGATCCCGTTGTCCTGGGCATAGGGGCTGTTCTTGCCGTCCAGCGCCAGGAAGTAGGCCGAGCCTTCTTCCTCCTCTTCCTCCGTCGCGGCATCGTCGGTGGGGGCGGGGGTGAGCGCGGGCTCCTCCTCTTCCCCGACCAGCTCCGCTGTCAGTTCATCCGCTTCGGTGAGGGTGGTGTAAAGCTCGGTGCCGTTCACCGACGCGTCGGCAGGCTGCTGGCCCTCCCCGTCCACATCCAGGCAGACGCCCAGGATGGAACACACCTTGCCTGCCGCGGCGGTGGAACCTGTGTTCACCGCCATGGCCAGGGTGGTATTGGGGATGGTGCCGTCGCCGTCCAGGTCAGCCGGTGCCAGCAGCACCTGTTCCGGGGCAAACATGCCGAAGAAATTCTGATCGCTGTACTGCTGCCAGGCCGTGGTGAAGTTGGCGGCCAGCTGGGCCGTATCCGCCGCGGTGCCGGTCTGCAGATTCTGCAGCAGGGACTGGGCGCGGGAAAGGTTCTCCCCGAACAGGATGCTCAGGTCGTTTTTGTCGGTGTCGCTGCCGTTGGCCATGCGCTGCAGCTGGTACAGCAAACGATAGGGAGAATGGCTGCGCAGAGCATTGCCCTGCTGCATGTTGGTCAGCAGGTTGCGGGCGGTGGTGCCGGACAGCGCTTCTGGGTCGGCCTCGGCATCCAGCAGGGTGGTCAGACCGGCCAGAATGTCGTCGGCGTCCGTATCGGTGCCGATGCCCACCACCGTGAACTTGCCGCTGTCCAGCTGGCTGTCGTTGTAGGTGTACAGCCAATCCCAGAAGTCGGTTTCTTCCCCGGTGGCAAAGGTCATGCCGCTGCCGGTTTCAATATAGTTCTGCAGCAGCAGGGCCTGGGCGGGGCCGCAGTCTTCCAGCAGCACGTTCACGCCTTGGCTCTCGTGCAGGTATTGCAGCAATGCCTGCTTCATCTGCCAGCTTGCAGCAGTGTTTTCGGGGGCGCCCGCCAGGAACACCCGGTAGTTGCCGTTGCCGAAATCCTCCCCGGTGATGCCCCGCTCCAGATCCACCGGGCTGCTGTTGGCGGTCAGGTAGGTCTGCTCGTCGGTCAGTTCCCGGACCAGCTGGGCGTCGGCGGTCTCTTCGGTGGCGGCGTCCACTTCCACATGGGCGGCGATGGCGTCCTGGGCACTCAGATCGTTATACAGGAAATCCTGCAGAATATCGCTGTTGGTCTGCCAGTCGGGGTCATACATGGTACGGTCGTCCATGCCGGTGCGCACACCGTAGGTGCCGTCCACCGGCAGGGACATCTGGTCCGCTTCCACCCCCAGAAATCCGGGCAGCTGCACCAGCAAAGCGGCAATTTCGCTCTTGGTGAAGTTGGTCTGCACCAGAGGCAGAACGGTGTTGAGCAGGTCGTCCAGCTCAGTGACCGAGGCGTGCTGGATCTGGTCCAGCACCGCCTGAATGACGGTACGCTGGCGCACAATGCGCTGCCAGTCGTTGTCAATGGCCCGCAGACGGGCATACTGCAGGGCGGTGTAGCCGTCAAAATGGTTCAGGCCCGCATGTACTTTGCCAATGATCAGCATGGAGTTGGAGGGCACTTCCCAGTTCAGGGCGGCGGCCTCCATCTCGGTCAGCTCAATGTCGATGCCGCCCACGGCATCCACGATCTGCACAAAAGAGTTGAAGTTGAACCGCACATACCGGTCCACATCCAGGTTCAGGCATTCCGCCACCGTGTCCATGGTCAGGCGGGCACCGCCGTAACGGAAGGTGTGGGTGATCCAGTCATACTGCCCTTCGTATCCGTCCAGCAGGATGGGCACACCGGTGGCACGCTCGATGGAAACCAGCTTGATGGTGTCTTCCTGGATGTTCAGCGACGCCAGGATCAGACTGTCTGCCCGGGCATTCTCACTGAATTCGGTGGTGTCGCTGGTGCCGTCCAGATCGTTCAGGTGGGTGAAGGCATCGGCGTCGTTGACGGCTTCGGTGCGCTCGTCGGTGCTGATGAGCAGAATATTCAGCACATTGTCATCCTGGAAGGGGCTGCCTTCCGGCATGACCATCTCGCCGCTGTTGTGTTCCAGGCCGGTGCCGTCCAGGTCCTGGTCCTCCCCCGCGTCGATGGATCCCACGGTGTCCACCGTGCCGTCATCGTAGCGGATCAGGTCCAGCTTGCCGTTGATATACGCCACCGCCAGCCCTGCAAACACCACAACCACGCAGACAATTCCCAGCAGGACCCGCCCCCACAGGGGCAGACGCCGCTTTTTGGCCGCCGGCTGGGCGGGTTCGGACTTGCCAGGCTCCGCCGGTTGGGCCGGGGTTTCGTTTTTTTCCTGCGGTCGTTCAGACGGCTGGGTTTCCTCCGGCCCGGCCGGGATTTCCGGCTGCGGGGCTTCGGCGGAGGGTTCCGCCTTCTGCGCCGGCGTCCGGTTGGCGTCTTCCCCGCTGTCTTCCGGGTTGGCGTTTACCGCCTTTTTTTCTTCTTCCTTCATAATCATCTTCCTCATTGTTGGCGCCGCAGACGGCGCAGGCCCGCTTTCAGGCCGCAAGAGTAGTACAAAAACGCCAGCCCCGCAAAGATCGTGGGGGCCAGGGCGCGCCAGGTAAACCAGCCGTGCTGGATGGAGTGGGTCCTAAGCACCGCCAGCCACACCGGGGCCATCAGGGCGGTGAGGCCCAGGGGCAGCGCCCGCAGCAGCGCGTCCTTACCGCGCAGGCAGAGGACAAACAGTGCCACACACAGAACCGCCAGCACCACCAGCGGCCAGAACAGCCCTTTGGACTGCAAGGTATCGTACACAAAGGCAAAAATGTTGCCCCAGGTCAGTTCCATGCCGTGCCAGGTATCGGCGGCGGTGCGCACCCCCATCTGGTGAACGGCATCGGCAATGACGTTTTCTCCGGTGACGAGGCCGGCCAGCACCCATTTCAGGCCCCAGCACACCCCGTAGCCCACGCCCCAGCACAGGGACCCGGCCACCACCGGCGCGCACTGGCGTACCCCGGCACACAGGCGCTGAGGCACACAGACCAGCCAGACCGCCATGGGCAGCCCCAGGGTCAGGATGGGGGTGACCAGCAGGTCACAGAAGGCCGTGGCGGTACCCAGCACCACCAGCCCCACCGCCAGATCGGAGGCGGTGCGGGGACCGAAACGCCGGTCCAGCACCCAGGCACAGCCCGCATACGCCAGGAAAAAGGTGGTGAAGAACTGCACCTGCCGGGGCACAAAAAACACACTGACCGCCAGCTGGCTGAACAAAAACCACACAGCCGGACGCCAGCCGGCCTGTTTCCACAGCCGGGCCAGCACCAGGGCCAGCAGGGCGAACAGCACCACGTACTGCACCAGCCGCACCTGTCCGTAGCTCAGGAAAGCCAGCAGCGGGCGCAGCCAGATCAGATACCCGTGCCAGTACCTTGCGTAGGAGAAGGCTTCCAGATCCCCGGGCAGGTCGTCGCCGTTTTGGCGGGCGTCCAGGTAGTCGGCCAGGTCGTCCTGCATGGTTTCGAAGTTATCCACATTGTAAGTAGTGGCGCGCATCATGGCGGTCAACGGATCGGTTTCATCCGCCGTGGCGGCCTCAAACAGCATGATGGTGTCGGTGTAATTGTCCATCTGGAAGAGCTTGAACCCGAAATATTCGGGGTACAGGCCCTCCTGCTGCAAAAGGGGCACCGACCGGGCAATGTTGCGCCGTACCGGCGCGCCGGGCACACAATAGGCCGCAAACAGCAGCACAAACAGCAGCGCGAACGAAACCGCAAAGGCTGCCGCCGCCCGCCCCAGAAAGGCCGGGCCTGAAGGTGATTTTTGCCGCACGGATTGGGTCTCCTTTCCTGTGGGCACACAATGGTGCATTATGCATCAGTATACCACACCGGGACCCGCCAAACAAGTGAAAAGGATGTGTAACCTACTCACCGGACGTCGGCCTGCCGGGACACCGACAGCACAATGCCCATTTCCCCCAGCAGCATGAGCAGGCTGGTGCCCCCGGAGGAAAAGAACGGCAGGCTGATGCCGGTGTTGGGGATGGTGTTGGTGACCACCGCAATGTTGAGCACCGCCTGTAAAATCACCTGGGTCACAAATCCCACCACCAGCAAAGCGCCGAATTTGTCCCGGGCACGCACCGCAATCTGCATGCCCCGCAAAAACAGGGCCAGGAACAGCAGCACCACCAGCGCGGCCCCCACAAAGCCCAGTTCCTCGCACAGGATGGAAAAGATAAAGTCGTTCTGGGGTTCGGGCACATACAGATACTTCTGGCGGCTGTTGCCAAGCCCCAGCCCCACAATGCCCCCCGAAGCGATGGCGTACAGGCTCTGGATGGTCTGGTGCCCTGCCCCCAGCGGGTCGGCGAAGGGATCCAGCCAGGAGGACAGACGGCTGGTGGCATAAGGTACCAGGTCGGGCAGGAACACCACCGCCGCGGCAATGGCCCCCACCCCCAGAACTGCCGCCGCGCCGAACCAGCGCAGCCCGGTACCGCCCACGAACATCAGCACCGCCCCGATGCCCAGAATCAGCACGGTGCCGGACAGGTGGGGTTCCAGCAGCATGAGCACCGCCACCGCCCCCAGCACCAGGGCAAAGGGCAGCACCCCGGTGGAAAAGCCTTTCATCCGGTCATGGTTGAGGGAGATGATGTGGGAAAACACCAGCACCACCGAAAACTTGGCAATCTCGCTGGGCTGCAGGGTGCCCAGGCCCGGAATGACGATCCAGCGCTTACAGCCGTTGTATTCCGGCATGAAAAGCACCACCACCAGCAGCACCAGGGAAATGCCCATGAGCCACCAGGCCAGCTTGTGCCAGATGTGGTAATCCACCAGGGATGCCGCGTACATGGCCGCGATGCCCAGCGCCGCAAACAGCAGCTGGGGACGGATGTAGGTGTAGGCGTCGCCCCGGCGGTACAGCGCCACCGCATACCCGGCAGAGAAGAGCATAAGCAGCCCGTAGGCCAGCAGCAACAGCAGGATGGCCGCAAAAGGCAGGTCGAAGCCGGGCAGCGTTGCGGTGCGCTTTGCCAGCTTTTTGACGGCGGACATGGACATAAAAAAGCCCCCTTCCCCGCCTATTGTACGCGGGAAAGGGAGCTTTTAGTCAGCGAAACGGGAAAATGTTTCCGGCTCAGCCTATGGTGATCAGGGTGGTGCCGGGGTAGTAATGCTGCAGAATCTGCTGGTAGTTCCAGCCGTTCTGGGCGTAGCCGATGGCACCCCACTGGCTCATGCCGCAGCCGTGGCCGTAGCCGTACACATCAAAGATGAAGCAGTCCAGGCCGGCGTCATATGTAACGGTGAAGCACTGGCTGCGCAGGCTGCGGCCGTCCACGCTGCACCCGGCGGTGAGCACTTCCCGGAACCAGCGCCCGGAGCAGGTATCATTGCCACTGGCGTTGGGGCCGATCTGAATCTGGGAAACCCAGCCGTATTCGTTGGTGGACAGGATGGTGAACCAGCTGTTGGGGTCCACACCCGAAAGGTCCACGCCCATCTTTTCCAGAATGCGGTCCTGCAGGGTCTGGCGGGCAAACCGGGCGCAGCCGGTGTTGTAGCCGTTGGTGTTCCAGTTGGAGGCCACGCTCTGGTCATAGGGGCTGTCCACCGCCACCAGCCAGGGACGGGACCCGCCCCAGACATCGGCGGAGGAGGCCGTGCCGGTGGAGGCCGAGGCAAAGTACGGGGTGAAGCAGACCTGGCCGTTGTAGGTTACCAGCACGTTGGCCACTTCCTGGGCGGCGGCCAGTGCCGCGCTGCCCGGGCTGGAGCCGGACACCGCCGGATAGCCGCTCTGGCTGAGAATCCAGCTGTGGGTGGCCACGCACTGGGCCTTGTAGGCTTCGGCCGGGGCATTGGGGCCCAGCTCGTTCTGGGCCACCATGGCCAGGCAGGTGACCAGGTCCATGGTCTGGGCGCTGCCGTTCATGGTCACGTTGATGGTGGCCGTGACCGGTGCGGAGCTGCCGGAATCCCCGGACGGCTGAGAAGGGGCGGGTTCCGAGGGCTGGGAGGTACTTTCCGAACCGCTTTCGGAGCCGGCGGTGCTTTCGGAGCCGGAAGACTCCTGGCTGCTCTGGGGCGCCTGGGTGGGCGCGGGCGTGGCCGTGTTGGTCATCAGGCTTTCCACCGATACGCTCTGTTCCGGCAGGGAGCCCTCGGCGCCCTGATTGATGTTGGTTTCGGCGGCCCCCGCCTGGCCCGCAATGTCGGTCAGACCGGCCATCAGATCATCCGCCGAGGCAATCAGGTCCTGGGTCTGCTGGGACAGGGCCGCCAGGGATTCATCCAGGGCGGTGGAAGAAGACGACCCGGTGCCGGTACTCTGGGAACCGCTGCCGGTACCGCCGGTGCCGGCGCGCAGACCGGTCAGGTTGGTATACCGCTGCATCTGGCCGGTGAGCAGGGTGGTGCGGTCGGGGGCGGATTTGCCCTCGCTGTCATACTGCGCCCCGGTGAGCAGGGCGTTTTCGTTGGTGGAGATGGTGGCGGTCAGGGCCGGGTCCTCGTCCTGCCGCACCAGGCGACCGGTGACACACAGCTGCACACCCTCGGTGCTGCTGTCCCCCACCAGGGTGAGGAAGCTCTCGCCGTCAGCGGAGGAGGAAGTGCTGTTGTACAGGCTGCGGGTGCCCATATCCAGCACAAAGCCCAGGTAGTCGTAGTAGTTGGACAGGTCGGTGTAGGCCGTGGGGTCGAAACCGTCAGTCTCGTTGGGGTCGCGGTAATACACCGCCACTACCTTGCAGCGGTAGGTGGCGCCGGGCAGATACAGGGTGAACCCGCTGTTCTGCTGGATGTTATCCAGGTCTTCCAGGTCTGCCAGGCTGCCGCCCCAGTCAATGACCGTGTTGGAGGGCGTGGCGCTGCCCAGCCAATTGTCGGTGGCGAAGATGGAGGCTGCGCTTTCCGACAGGCTGCGGGCATCCTCCCGGTCCTTGGCATAGACGAACTGGCCGTCCATGCCGGGCAGGGCCAGATAACCGCTGACACCATCGATCTGACGGATACCGTTGGACAGATATTTTTCCGCTGTGGCGTCGAAGGTGGCGGTGCCGTATCCCTTGGGGGCCGGGCGTACGCCCAGGTCATTGCGGAAGAAATACCACACAGCCCCCGCGCCCAGGGCCAGGATCAGCAGCACGCACACAAAGGTGAGCACCGCGCCCCGACGGCGGCGCCGCTGGGTCTTTTCGATCATGGCCAGGCTGCGGTTCTTGATGGCAGAAGCGTCCGAGGCACGGCGCTTTTTGGGCGGGGCGGGCGTTTCGGGCACATCTACCTTGTCAAACAGCATGCTAGCCGCCTGCTGCAGGTCCTCGGTGGAATGGGGCGGTTCCTTCTCATCCGCCGCCATGGCTTCCGCAATGGCCTTGGGGTCCAGTCCGGCGGAGAAATCCGGAATTTCCTCATCCAGCAGCGAGGGGGCGGGCTGCCCGCGGGTGGTGTCCTCCGCCGCCGGAGCGGAAGCCGGTGCGGCGGGCGCGGTGAAGGTTGTGGTGCTTGCCTGCCGGACCCGCTGCTGGCGGGAAGCCGCCGCAGCCTGGGCGCCGGCGGTGGTGAAGTCCATGGGATCGGGCTGCACAGGGGTCTCGAACCCCAGGGCGCGGGTCACCGATTCTGGCACCGGGGTGTCCTGGGCAGGGGCCGTCTTGGCCGCGGCGGGACGGGCGGCGGTGTCCGGGGTTTCAAAGGTGATGGTGCCGGTGGGTGCGGAATCCACCGCCGGTGCGGTCTGGGCCGCCGGGCGCTGCCGACGGGGGGTAAACCGACCGGTGGAAGGCGCCGTGCGGGGTTGGCCTTCCGGCGAGACGATGAGCAGCGGGCGCTCGTGCCCGGGGCGGAAGGTGATGGCCGAGGACAGGGGTTTCAGCCCCAGGGCCCGGCGGCGCACCATATCCAGAATGCTGTTGGCGATGGCGGCGTCGCTGTGGTCGGGGCTGACCGCCGTGGCCACCGCCCCGCGCTTGTCACACAGCAGCACAAAGGGTGCTTGGCCTACCGTGGCCGGCATATACACCACCGCGTAGTCGGCCCCGCCGAAAGACAGGGCCAGCTGGGCCCGGCCGGCGGCGGCCTGCACCACATCCCCGGGGAATTTTTCCAGCAGAGACGCCGGGGTCACCAGCTTGCGGGCGGTTTCCCGGTCGGCCCAGGTCTGGGTGCCGAAATCGTAGGCGGCTTCGCTGTGCTCCAGAGGCTGCAGCCGCGCCCCGATCAGCCGGCCGGTGGTTTCGTCGGCAGCCACCAGCAGGCGGCGCTTTTTCAGCAGCACATCCAGGGTGGCCTGGGCCAGGCTGGTCTCGCCGTCGGCATACACCGTGTCGCCAAGGCGGGCACGCAGCTTCTGGACCCACTTTTCGCAGTATTCGTTGGCCATGGCCTGCGTGGGGGCGCTGACCTGCACGCAGACGGCAAACTCGCCGTCGCGCTCCAGCAGCCGCAGGCCGGAACAGCCTTCGGCCTGCACGGCGCGCAGCGCGGCACGGACTTCGGCCGCCGGCAGGCCGAACACCCGCAGGATGCGCATTTGGCTCGATAGCATAGAGGGTTCCTCCTGTTGTGATCAAAGGTAAAAAACGGGGATGCGTTCCCGGTTACAGGTCGGGTACGGGGTCACCGGGTTCCAGGGTGATGCCGGAATCCGGCGGCAGTTCCAGTGCCATGCGGCGCAGAAGATCCAGCGCGTACAAAGCGGCCCGGGCGCGGATGACCGGCCGTTCCTGGTAGCCACCCAGCTCCAGCCGCATGAGATACGCGCGGCCGTTGCGGGCGTCGGCCCCGGCCAGGTAGACGGTGCCCACCGGTTTGCCGGGCAAAGCGCCGCCCGGACCGGCCAGACCGGTGATACCGATGGCCAGATCCGCCCCGGACGCCTGCAGCGCCCCCCGGGCCATGGCCACGGCCACCGGGCCGGATACCACGTTGTATCGTTCGATCAGGGCCGGCTCCACCCCCAGCAGGCGGGATTTGGCCTGCTCGGCGTAGGTGACAAAGCCGAAGCCGAAGACCTCGCTGGCGCCGGGCACATTGGTGATCTTTTCGGCCACCAGGCCGCCGGTGCAGCTTTCGGCGGTGGCCACATGCAAGCCCCGTTCCCGCAGAATCCGCACCAGAGTGTATTCCAGACCAGGCACGTCGGTGTCGTAGGCGTTGTCCCCCAGCACGGCCCGGAACTCCGCAATGCGGGCACGGCAGGCCGTTTCCGCCTCCTCGGCGGTGGCGGCCCGGGCGGTGACCCGGATTTCGCTCTCCCCTGTCTTGCAGTAGATGGCGGCGGTGGGGTTCGCGCTCTCAAAGAGGGCCGCTGCCTTGCTGGCAATGCTGCTCTCCCCGCCCAGGACCCGCAAGGTCACCGAATGGATGGTGCAGTTCTGCCGGGCCTGCAGCGCCGGGCGAATCTGCTCGGTCCACATGGCCTTCATCTCCCGGGGTACCCCGGGCATGAGCACAGCGGCATGGCCCTGCTCATCCTCAAACCAGGCGCCGGGGGCGGTGCCGTGGTCGTTGGGAATCTTGTGCCCCTTGGTGGGCACCATGGCCTGTTTGCGGTTGTTGGGGCTGGGGGTGCGGTGGGTGCGGCCGAAGAAGGCCACAATCTTGTTCCACTCTTCCTCGTCAAACTGCAGGGTATCCCCGAAGGCTTCGGCCACCGTCTCCTTGGTCAGGTCGTCCTCGGTGGGGCCCAGCCCGCCGGAAAAGACCAGCAGGTCACTGCGCTGCCGGGCCTGGGTAACCAGTTCCCGCAGACGGCCGGGGTTATCCCCGATCACATGCTGATGCAGCACCGAGATGCCCAGCTCCGCCAGTTCCCGGCTGAGAAACTGGGCGTTGGTGTTGACGATGTCTCCCAAAAGAAGTTCGGTTCCCACACAGATAATCTCTGCGGTCATGGTCATTGCCTCCGTATGCAAACAGACTTAGAATTCGGGCTGGTCCCCGATGCGCACAAAAATCTTTTCCACCGTGTCGGCCGCCACCTGTTCCAGCTCGGCCAGGCCGGGCATGTTGGCCTCGGCGGCCTCGATTTCAGCCAGGGTGGGCTTGGTTTTGGGGTGGGGCGGGGTGAAGATGGTGCAGCAGTCCTCGTAGGGTTCGATGGACGTTTCAAAGGTGCCGATCTTGCGGGAGATGGCCACAATGTCGGTCTTGTCCATGCCGATGAGCGGGCGCAGCACCGGCAGGCTCTGGGCGGCGTCGGTGCAGGCCAGGGCCGCCATGGTCTGGCTGGCCACCTGGGCCAGGCTTTCGCCGGTGATCAGGGCTTCCATGGCGCTCTTGGAGGCCACCTTCTCCGCAATGCGCAGCATGCTGCGGCGCATGAGCACGGTGAACAGCGGGGCCGGGGCATGGTCCCGGATATACTCCTGGGGCTTGGTGTAGGGCACCACAAAGAGCACACAATCCCCGATATACTCGGACAGCTCACAGGCCAGGGCCTGCACCTTCAGCTTGGCGCGCAGGCTGGTGTAGGGCGGGCTGGCAAAATGGATGTGGTGCAAGGCCAGGCCCCGGCGGGCCATGCAGTAGGCCGCCACCGGGCTGTCGATGCCGCCGGACAGCAGGTTCAGTGCCCGGCCGCTGGTGCCCACCGGCAATCCGCCGGCGGCCTCCACCTTGGGGCCGTGGATGTAGGCGCCGTTATCCCGGATTTCCACCATGATTTCCAGCTGGGGATTGTGCACATCCACCCGCAGGTAGTTGTGGTGGGACAGGATGTAGGCCCCCAGTTCCCGGCAGATTTCCGGGCTCTTCATGGGGTATTTCTTGTCGGCGCGCTTGGCCTCCACCTTGAAGGTGCGCAGCCCCCGCAGCTGGGGGCCCAGGTAAGCCTCGGCGGTGCGGCAGATGTCCTCAAAGTCCTTGGTGCAGCAGACGGCCCGGCTGAGCTTGACGATGCCGAACACCTTGGAGATGCGGCGGAAGGCTTCATCCACGTCCAGGTCGTCCTCCTGGGGTTCGATGAAGACGGTGCTCTGGGCGGAATGGACCTTGAAGGGGCCCAGGTCTTCCAGGCGGTGGCGGATGCTCTTGGCAAGGCCGGCTTCGAACTTGCCGCGGTTCAGCCCTTTCAGGGTCATTTCGCCCTGGTAGGCAAGGATGATCTCTTTCATGCGGTTCCTCTCATACGGTGTATTCTGTTCAGATGTGCTGCAGCTCCCGCAGGCCGTTCTTCAGCCCTTCCAGCAGAGCGTCCACGTCCTCGGGGGTATTATCGGCGCAGAAACTGATGCGCAGCGCGGTATCGATGGTGTTGTCGTCACAGCCCATGGCCGTCAGGGTATGACTGGGCTCGCCCTTCTCGCAGGCGCTGCCGCTGGACACATACACATGCCGGTCGGACAGGTAGTTGAGCATGGTCTGGCTCTTGACGCAGTGCTGGCTGAAATTGAGCACTTCGGGCACGGCGTCGGCCGGGGAATTGATGGTCACTTCGGGGATTTCGGCCAACCCGGCCCGCAGACGCTCGTTCAGCGCCTTGATGGCGGCGGTGCGGGCGGCCATGCTGCGGGCCCCCTGCTCGGCAGCCACCCCCAGCCCCACGGCGTAGGGCAGGTTTTCGGTGCCGGGACGCACGCCGCTTTCCTGGCCGCCGCCCAGGATGGGGGCGGTCCAGTGGTAGCCGCTGCGCAGGTACAAAGCCCCGATGCCCTTGGGGGCATGGACCTTGTGGCCAGACACGGCCAGGCTGTCCACGTTTTTCAGCGGCACCCGCACCCGCAGCCAGGCCTGCACCGCGTCCACATGGACGGCGCAGCGGGAGTTGCGTTCCTTGACCCCGGCGGCGAACCGGGCAATGTCCTGCCGGGCCCCGGTCTCGTTGTTGACCGCCATGCAGCAGGCCAGCACGGTGGATTTGTCCACCGCGTCGATGAGTTCGTCCACGTCCAGGGTGCCGTCGACCCGGGGCATGATCTCCACCACCGTGAAGCCCTGCTCTTTCAGCGCCCGGATGGGCAGCTGCACGCTGGGATGCTCGAACCCGGTGACCACAATCTTGTTGCCCCAGGCCCGGCGGGACGCCACGGCCCCCAGAATGGCCAGGTTGTTGCTTTCGGTGCCGGTGGCGGTGAAATACAGTTCCTTGGGCTGGCAGCCCAGCGTTTTGGCCACCTTGGCCCGGGCCGTGCTCAGCGCCCCGTGGGCCAGCACCGCCGGGTCGTACAGGCTGGACGGGTTGGCCCAGTGGTGCAGCATGGCCGTGTGGATGGCATCGGCCACGGCGGGATCCACCATGGTGGTGGCGGCATTGTCAAGATAATGCAGGTCAGCGTCAAAACGCATGGGTAGTCAAGACCTCTTTTCCGGAATTTACGGTTTGTCCGGGCAGCGCCCAAAAATGCACAAACCGATACAGAATAGATTATAGCATGGGCGCGGCGTGGAACACAAGCGCGGGACCCAAAAAATCACAGTTTCCACGAAAAAACCGCCGGGAAAGGCAGATACACTGTCTTTCCCGGCGGAAAGGGACGAAATCAGGCCGGATTATTCCCCGAAATGCTCCGCGACCTTCTTGAGCATCTGGCGGATGGGCAGCTGGTAGGGGCAGCGGGTCTCGCAGGCGCCGCACTCCACACAGGCGCTGGCCTTTACCGGCAGGGTGGCGTACCGCTGGCGGGCCCAGTCTTCCAGGCCGTAGCGGGAGATGTAGCCGTCGAACAAAAAGGCGCTGGGGATCTGGATGCCCACGGTGCAGGGAGCGCAGTAGTTGCACCGGCGGCAGAACTGGGTGCCCAGGGCGTCCCGCACCTTCTGGCAGGCGGCCTGCTCCTCGGCGGTGAGGGGCGCGGTGTTGGCGGCGCCCTCGATGTTGGCGGTGAGTTCCGCCGGGTCGGCCATGCCCGGGATGGCCAACGTCACATCGGGGTTGGACAGCACATACCGCATGGCCAGGCGGCCGTCCTCAATGGCACCGCCGGCCAGGGGCTTCATGGCAATGAAGCCCTTGCCCGCCGCGGCACACTTGGCGATGAGCTCCGCCCCCTGCTGTTCCACAATATTATAAGGGAACATGATGGTTTCGATCTCCGGCACTTCCAGCGCCTTCTCGAACACCGCGGCCAGATGGGCGGTCAGGCCGATATGGCCCACCTTCCCTTCCGCCTTGGCCCGCAGCAGCTCTTCCAGGGACCCGCCCGGAGCCAGGATGGTCTCCAGGTCCTTCAGGCTGGGGTTGTGGAACTGGTAGAGTTCGATGTGGTCGGTGCGCAGGTTTTTCAGGCTCTCGTTCAGCTCGGCGCGCATATCCGCTGCGGTGAGCGCCCGGCATTTGGTGGCCAGCACAAAGGAATCCCGCAGGCCCAGCTCCTCCAGGGACTGGCCGATCCAGCTTTCGCTGACGGTGTAGGCCCGGGCGGTGTCGATGTAATTGATGCCCGCCTCATGCACCGCTTTCAGCAGGGCTTTGGTGCCCGGCTGGTCGATGCGCTGGATGGGAATGCCGCCGAAACCCAGGCGGGAAATTTTCAGGCCGGTTTGGCCCAACAGAACATACTGCATAACGTCACAGCCTCCGAATCAAGAGAAAAATCGGGTATTTTCGTAGCCATTATACCAGTTTTGCCGACTGTTGTCAGCCTTTTTTGTTGACATCGGCCCCTGCGTGCGCTAGGATAAGTCAAAAGACTTTTGTGGCGTAAACGCCAGGGGGGTATTTGGGATGACGTACGGATTTATCGGCTGCGGCAACATGGGCGGCGCAGTGGCAAAGGCGGTTTGCCGGGCCACCGACCCGCAGAATGTGGTGTTGGCCAACCGCACCCCGGCCAAGGCGCAGGCCCTGGCCGCAGAGCTGGGCTGCCGCACGGCGGACAACGCCGGCGCCGCCGGGTGCGACTTTGTGTTTCTGGGCGTCAAGCCCCAGATGATGCCCGGCGTGCTGGCCGACCTGGTGCCGGTGCTGGACGCCCGGCGCAAGAACGGCGACGCCTTTGTGCTGGTGACCATGGCCGCCGGGCTGAGCATGGACCGCATTCTGGAACTGGCCGGCGGGCAGGGGCCCATCATCCGGATGATGCCCAACACCCCGGTGGCCCTGGGTGCGGGGATGATCCAGTATTGCAGCGCCCATGTGGACGCGGACAAAATGGCCGACTGGCTGCGGGTTATGGCCCCGGCGGGACGGCTGGACGAGGTGCCGGAATCCCTGATCGACGCGGCCAGCTGTGTTTCCGGCTGCGGTCCGGCCTGGGCGTATCAGTTCATAGAAGCGTTGGCCGACGGCGGTGTGGCCGCCGGTCTGCCCCGGGCCAAGGCCCAGGAATACGCCGCCCAGATGCTGCTGGGCAGTGCCCGCATGGTGCTGGAAAGCGGACAGCACCCCGGCGCCCTGAAAGACGCGGTATGCAGCCCCGGCGGGTCCACCATCCAGGGGGTACGCCTGCTGGAGGAGCGAGCCTTCCGCGGGGCGGTGACCGACGCGGTGCTGGCCGCCTACGACAAGACCAAAGAAATGGGCAAAGGCTGAATATCGCCCGCGAAAGAGGACAACTATGCGTATTGTAATCAAGATCGGCACCAGCACCCTGGCGTACGCGGGGGGACGGCTGAACATCCGCCACACCGAAGAGCTGGTCAAGACCTTCAGCGACCTGAAAAACGCCGGGCATGAGATCATCCTGGTGTCCTCCGGCGCCATCGGCATGGGGGCGGGCAAACTGCAGATTGACCGCCCCACCGACATGGCCACCAAACAGGCAGCGGCCTCAGTGGGTCAGTGCGAGCTCATGTACACCTACGACCGGCTGTTCGGGGATTACAACCACACGGTGGCCCAGATTCTGGTCACCCGGGAGGACTTCAACAGCCCCACCCGGTTGATGAACCTGGAAAACACCATCTACCGTCTGCTGCAGCTGGGGGCCATTCCCATCATCAACGAAAACGACAGCGTGGCCACCGAAGAGATTGCCGTGGGCGACAACGACACCATGGGCGCCCTGGTGGCCAAGTACATGCAGGCGGATCTGCTGGTGCTGCTCAGCGACATTGAGGGTCTGTACACCGCCGATCCCCACACCCATCCCGACGCGGAGCTGATCAGCACCGTGACCGAGATCACCCCCGAAGTGGAGGCCCTGGCCGGGGGTGCCGGCAGCAAGCTGGGCACCGGCGGCATGGCCACCAAGATCATGGCGGCCAAGCTGGCCACCTCGGCGGGGGTGGATATGGTGATTGCCAACGGCGCCAACGCCCTGGCTTTGTATGATATTGTGGCCGGCAAGCCGGTGGGTACCCGCTTTGTAGGGCGTTCCCGCCGCTGACCGGCAGTTCCTGTAAGGAGGTATGACCCATGACCACCCATGAAATTCTGCTCAACGCCCAGTCCGCCCGGCTGCCTCTGGCCCTGGCCGGCAGCGACGTCAAAGACGACGCCCTGGAAGCCATGGCGGTGGCGCTGGTGGCAGCCCAGCAGGAAATTCTGGACGCCAACCGCAAGGACCTGGACGCCGCCCGCGGCCGGGTCAGCGATGTGATGCTGGACCGTCTGGCCCTGACCCCCACCCGCCTGGCCGACATGGCCAAGGGGATGCGGGAAGTGGCCTCCCTGCCCGACCCGGTGGGGGCGGTGCTGCGCAAGATTGTGCGGCCCAACGGCATCCTGATTGAGAAGACCGCCGTGCCCATGGGGGTCATTGCCATCATCTACGAAAGCCGCCCCAACGTCACCTCCGATGCGGCCGCCCTGGCCATCAAGGCGGGCAGCGCCTGCGTGCTGCGCTGCGGCAAGGATGCCTGGGCCTCCTGCCACGCCATTGTGGAGGCCCTGCGCCGGGGTCTGAAGAAGGTCGGCCTGCCTGAAACGGCGGTCAGTCTGATCGAGGACACCACCCACGCTTCGGCCAACGAGCTGATGACCGCCGACGGTCTGGTGGACCTGCTGATTCCCCGGGGCGGCGCCGGGCTCATCCGCGCCTGTGTGGAGAACGCCACCGTGCCCTGCATCCAGACCGGCACCGGCATCTGCCACATCTATGTGGACAAGGCCGCCGACCAGGCCATGGCGCTGGATATCATCGAGAACGCCAAGACCAGCCGCCCCAGCGTGTGCAACGCGGCGGAGGTCTGCCTGGTGCACCAGGACATTGCGGCGGAATTTCTGCCCAAACTGAAACAGCGGCTGTGCGATGACCGGGCCGCCGCCGGGCTGACCCCGGTGGAGCTGCACCTGGATGAGCGGGCTGCCGCCCTCATCGAAGGAGTGCCCGCCGGGCCGAAGGACTTTGACACCGAATATCTGGACTACAAGATGGCGGTGGGGGTTGTGGACAGCCTGGAGGCGGCCATCGCCCACATTGCCGCCCACTCCACCCACCACAGCGACGCCATTGTCACCGGCGACGAGAACGCCGCCGCCCGTTTTACCACCTGTGTGGACAGCGCCGCGGTATATGTGAACGCTTCCACCCGGTTCACCGACGGCGGAGAGTTCGGCCTGGGCTGCGAGATGGGCATTTCCACCCAGAAGCTTCACGCCCGCGGCCCCATGGGGCTGGCGGAACTGTGCACCTACAAGTACATCGTGCACGGCAACGGCCAGGTGCGGGGCGGTTCGTCCGCCAAACTGGTGCAGGGGTGCTGAGCTCTCCCCCGCCTGCCAGAAAACAATCTATCTGCAAACGGGCATCCGGCCTTTGGTCGGGTGCCCGTTTTTTGCGGCAGCCGTGGCAACCCGCAGAAAAAATATGCTATACTTTTTGCAAACCATGTAACCTGTGAACCCCAAAGAACGCTTATGAGGGTGAAAGCCGCTGAACCAGAAACCGAAAAGAAAGGAGAGGTCCGCCTTGGATGACACTGTCATTGTGGATTTGTACCTGTCCCGGGACGAAACAGCCATCCGGCATACCACCGAAAAGTTCGGGCCCCGTCTGCGTTCTTTGGCCTATGCCATCGTGCAGGACCGCCAGACCGCCGAGGAATGCGAAAACGATACCTACTGGGAAGCCTGGAAGGCCATTCCGCCCCACGAGCCCCGACGCTATCTGTACAACTTTCTGGCCTGCATCACCCGACATCTCTCCCTGGATGTCTGCAGGCGGCGGGACCGGCTCAAACGCAAGGCCTTTGTCTGTGAGCTCAGCGACGAGATGGAAGAGTGCATCCCCGCTCCCGACGATGTGGAGTGCCGTCTGGATGAGAAGACTCTGGCCCGCCTCCTCAACGAATTCTTGGCCGCCCTGCCCCCGGAAAAGCGGAACATCTTTGTGCGCCGGTACTGGTATCTGGACCCGGTGGCCGACATTGCCAAACGGTATTCCCTGTCCCAGAGCAAGGTCAAGACCACCCTGTTCCGCTGCCGCAACCAGCTGCGGGACCGCCTGGAAAAGGAGGGATTTGCCCTGTGAGAGGCTTTGAACTTTTGGACAAGATGGGGCTGATTGCCCCCGCCTACGTGGAGGCTGCCGCGGTGCAGCCGAAACGCCGGTCCCCTGCCCTGCTGAGGTGGGGCGCCGCAGCAGCCTGTCTGGCGGTTCTGGGATACGGTGCGGCGGTTTTCCTGCCCGCGCAGCCCGGCGTGGATGGCCCCGCGGTGGGCTCGGCCACCGACCTGCCGCTGCTGACCCTGCCTGAATCCCCGGGCGGCGGCATGGGCTTCGAAGGGCTGATGGCCTACGACAGCTCGGAACTGGTCAACAACAATCCCTGGAGCGAGGAACTGTCCCTGACCACCCTGCCGGTGTTCCGCAACCCCATCACCTATGAAACACCCTTCCACATGCCCGTCGGCATCGACCCGGACGCCATGCGTGCCCTGCTGGTGGATGTGGCCGGGCGGTTCGGGTGGGAAGAAAGCGAGCTGAGCGTCACCGACAACGCCTACGACGAAGGACACAAGACCGCCCTGAAAGAGCAGATGGCCCAGGCCGGGATCACCGACGTGCCGGAGGAATACTTTGCCCCTACCCGGCTCACGGCCAAGGGTGACGGGGTGTCCATTGACGTGGACCTGAACGGGATTGCCGCCGTCTGGTTCGAGCCCACCCTGTCCCTGCCGGAGGAATACCCCCTCACCCGGCAGGCTTCCTGTGAGGAGCTGACCCGCACCGCCCAGTATCTGGCGACCACCTACGCGGACGTGCTGGGCATGGAACAGCCCGTGGTGAACCTTGACGGCGGAAGTTACAGCTTTTCCGGGGAGACGAGTGGGTATACCCTCTCCTTCTATGAAGGCGCCGGCAGTGACACCGACCGGATTCTGGCCTACAATTTCCGGCAGGTGAGTTTCTATGGCGATGACGAGGGCGGTTTGCACCTGGTGCGGATCCGCGAACCCGATCTGAGCCGGAAGCTGGGCGACTACCCCATCATCACCGCCGACCGTGCCCGGGAACTGCTCTGCCAGGGGTACTACCTGACCACCGTGCCCTGCGAGATGCCGGGAGAAGAATTCATCCGCAAGGTGGAACTGGTCTATCGCACCGGCACCGAGGAAGAATGCTGGATGCCCTACTACCGCTTCTGGGTGGAGGTGGATGACGTGCCGGCCGCTGCGGACAAGGACCCCGACCTGAAAACCTTCGGCGCCTACTATGTGCCCGCGGTGTCTCAGGAATACCTGACCGAGCTGCCCCTGTGGGACGGAAATTTCAACTGAACAGCCCGATTTGGTGGAAAACAAAATCACCCGGACGCGATGGTCCGGGTGATTTTTGTATACGATGGGGAGCGGGGCATCAGCCCAGGTTCATATCCACGTTGCCCTTGATGCCGCTGACCTTGCCGGTGCTGGTGTACTGCCAGATGTTGTAGCTGTAGGCAAAGTCCAGCGTATCGCGGTACTGGGCGATCCAGATGCGGTACTTGCTCACGTTGGCAAAGTTCAGGGAGTTATAGAACCAGCTGGCGTAGGAGTAGACGCCCGCGCTGTATCCGGCATTGCGGATGGTCTCGCAGAAGGCCACGGCGCAGGCGGTGCGCTGAGCGGCGCTGATGGTATCGGCACGGCCGGTATCTCCGGCCACCTTCTCGGTGTCATAGTAGACGCCGTAGGGCAGGCTGTACCCCTGCACCAGGCTCAGCACCATGCTGGCTTCCTCCACGGCTTCGGCCTCGTTGATAGCCTGGCTGTAGAAGTAGACGCCCACCTTGATGCCGGCGGCGGTAGCGCCCTGAATGTTGCGGCGGAAGGTGGAATCTTCCACCAGAGCGCCGCTGCCGTAGCCGCGGTAGCCACAGCGGATGATGGCAAAGGTGATGCCGTCCGCCTTGACGGCGTTCCAGTCGATGGTGCCCTGGAACTTGGAAACGTCGATGCCGCGTTCCTTCTGACCAAGCACACCGGAGGCACTGAAGGTGTAGACGTTGCCGTCGATGACCTGGGTGCCGGTGACCGGCTGGTGGGTGACGGGATCGTAGTAGTACTGCTTGCCGTCGATGGTCTGCCAGCCGCTGTACTGATAGGTGGTTTCAGTCTTGGCCTCCACCGCAAAGCCGTAGTCCGCCAGCTTGGACGCTTCGATCTGGTCCGGCCAGTTGGCGTCGATGGGCGCGGGCGTGGGGGTGGGTGCCTGGGTCGG
>PPYE01276028.1_pt1 | contig 23065 bp, 23 predicted proteins | sample 1559881 | NCBI WGS metagenome assembly PPYE01 (sample SAMN08240022, study PRJNA423297) | Human gut metagenome, whole genome shotgun sequencing project. | reverse complement strand
ACTGCATTGGCCTCGAAAATCCCGGTACTAATGTTTTTAAGAAAAGGTATCTGCCTGAGTTAAAAAAGTACGACGTACCGGTGATTTGTAATATTGTAGGAAAGAACCCGGAAGAGTATGGCATGGTTGCAAAAGCATTGTCTGTGGAAGGCGTAGATGCTTTTGAAGTCAATATTTCCTGTCCGAATGTAAAGTGTGGAGGGATTGCTTTTGGTTCTGATCCCCATATGGCGGCAGAAGTGACGAGAGCCGTAAAAAGAAATACTGATTTGCCTGTCATCATGAAACTGTCTCCCAATGTGACGGATATAGTTTCTATAGCCAGAGCGGTAGAAGATGCTGGGGCGGATGCAGTGTCGCTCATAATAAAACCTGTGGCGCTTCGTATGGTATGGCAGGTGGCACATGCTGTTCACATCCCCGTTTGTGGGATGGGGGGGATCATGACTGGTACTGACGCAGTGGAGTTTATGATGGCCGGTGCGGATACTGTGCAGGTGGGAACAGCATCATTAGCAAGTCCCTATGCAATTCCAAAGATCACTGATGAATTACGTATGTGGTGTGAAAAAAATAATATTTCTGATGTAAATAGCATAGTAGACACGTTACAAGTCTGAAAGAGGTGACAGAGGGATATCTTTGCCACCTCTTTTGATAGGCTAAAATATAAATTTATTTTGATGATATATTACACATGGACATCATATGTAGAGGAAATTATGGAAAAGTCATATTTGGTGTAGATGAAGTTTTCTTCCGCGATGAACAGATATTTTAATGTACCTATGAAAACGGTTCTTCGTCAAAACTTACGTGGAATTTCCATAAGAGAGAAGATCGTGATGTTACCCACATCACTGAAGGACAAATTACTTCCGACAGGAATACCGTATAGAATAGAGGAAATTAAAATTTTATACTGAGAAAAACGCTATACTAATTATTCAACACTATTCTTGTTGATGCATGACATATAAGGAAGATTGATTTTATAAAATATCAGGAGAATAAAGTATATGTTTTATATGCGGAGAACATATAAGTTCCTGTACTTTTGCTATGTTCGGGTTTAGATGATAAAATAATAAAATAAGTTTTTATAGGTGTGGGATATCAGAATGAACCAATTTCTTACTCACGTATATGGACAGGAAAAATTAAAAAGGGAGCTGAAGCTTTTGATGGAAAATCATAGGTTACCGCATACTATGATTTTTTACGGTGATGATGGGCTGGGAAAAACAACAGCTGCTTTTGATTTTGCAGATTTTCTCACGGGGGCATCTGAAAAAATATGGGTGGAAATTAAAAAGATAAAAAGCAGTAAAAATGAAAAGCTTCTGGAAAATCTGAAAGGAGACCGTGTTTGGTATATCCGGCCGATGGGAATGGAACTTAAAATTGACCAGTTCCGCGCCTTTATGGAGGAAATGGCTTCCTTTGATGAAAAATTGCGTGTATGTATTATTGATGATGCGCAGAAAATGAACCAATACGCGGCGAATTCCTTCCTGAAAACCTTGGAAGAACCGGTAGAAAATCTATATTTTATTCTTGTTACTTCTGATATAAATACACTTTTACCGACGATTGTTTCACGAGGGGAAAGATTTCCTTTCTTTCCGTTAATGGAAAATGAGTTTTATTACTTAGTGGAGACAGAGGCTGAAGAATTTAATTTTGACGGGACAGTAAGGAAGGAAACAGCGTTCAAGGTTTCTGAAGGTAATCCTGGCGTTGCTAAAGATCTTTGTGGTGAAAAAGGGATGATGCAGTTGGACGTGGCCATGAGGTTTTGGGAAACAGTCACAACATCTTCAACAGCATTTTCTTCTTTATCCGCATGGACATTTAAGGAACGGGAGGATTTTTTGGTTTTGCTTCGATGGCTTATTATCATCGGACGGGATCTCATGATTGGCGCTGAAACTACCGATGATCAGCTGGAGAAATGTATGCAATGGTCTGATCGGGAGAAGCGGCTGTTGAAATATTGGACTGACGGCCGTGCGATAGAGGCATTAGCTGTCTTGCAAAAAGCAGAATCGGCGTGTCGGCGTTATATCTCTACTAAAAATATATGGGATATGATTTTAATTCAATTACAGCACATACAGAAAGGCGATTATATATTATGGAACAGGTAGTGGGGGTTCGTTTTAAAAAAGCTGGTAAAATTTATTATTTTGCGCCTAATGAATTACATTTACAAATTAATGACGGGGTTATCGTAGAAACATCCCGTGGTATGGAATATGGGTACATCGTAACGATACCGGCGGGAGAAAGAGTATCCGAGGATAATGGACCGCTAAAACCGGTTGTTCGTAAAGCAACTGTAAAAGATATGGTACAACTGGAGCGGAATCGAGAAAGAGAGAATTCGGCTTTTGCTATTTGCATTGAGAAAATTGAAAAGTTCAAGGTACCGATGAAACTCTTACGTACAGAATATACTTTTGACAGAAGCAAGATTGTATTCTTTTTCACAGCAGAAGGCCGCGCAGGAGTCCTATAAAATGTTTCGTGTCGGGATGAAAGTTATCACTGACGAAGGTGAAGGACAGGTTGTCTATGTAAATCTGCAAAAACACAGTGTGAAAGTACAGTTGGAAGGCGGACGGACGAAAACGATGCAATGGGATGTGGTGGAACCGGTGGAAAATGAATAATTGGGTTTTAAATGAGGGAGAACGGCTGGACGATTTGGTTAGGGGCGATATGAAAATTATCCAGCGGCCGGATCAATTTTGCTTCTCTTTGGATTCCATATTGGCAGCTCACTATGTTTCAATTCGCAAAAAGGACAGGATTGCCGATTTGGGAACCGGTACGGGAGTTATTGCGCTCTTGCTTTCTACACTTGGCGGTGAAGATATTACTGCGTTTGAAATTAATCCGGTAATGGCGGATTTAGCTCGTAGAAATGTGAATGGGAATAACAAATCAGATTGTATAAAAGTCGTGGAATGTGACTACAGGAATGTAAAGGAGCTTTATCCGACGGGAAGTTTTGACTCTGTCGTGGTAAATCCGCCCTATCGGGAAATAGGAACCGGTCGAATGAACCATTGCGAAGGTGTAGCCAGCGCCAGTTATGAATTAAATGTAACCTTGGAAGATATTTTTCATACAGCACAGTATCTTTTGAAATATGGCGGCCGTCTGACTATGATCCACCGTGCGGATCGTTTAGTCGATTTGATTACGCTTGGCCGCAGGTACAAAATGGAAGCCAAACGGATACGCCCCGTATATGCCCGAATAGGCGCTTCGGCAGTTCGTGTCTTACTGGAGTTCAGATATGGTGGACATACGGAATTAATCTTAGAACCGCCGTTATTAATCCATAATACTGATGGATCTTACACACAGGAGATTATGGAGATATATGGGAAGAAAACAAATGAATGAGGTGGAAGCGGGTACATTGTACCTTGTGCCTACTCCTATCGGAAATTTATCTGATATGACAGAGCGGGCAGTAGGCATTTTACGGCAGGTTGATTTAATCGCGGCAGAAGATACACGACACACAAGAATATTACTGAATCATTTTCAAATTTCCGGGCATGTGGTTTCCTATCATGAACATAATAAAAAAGAATCTGGCAATAAATTAATTGAAGCATTGAAAAGCGGTCGTTCCGTGGCTCAGTGCAGTGATGCAGGAATGCCTGTCATTTCTGATCCTGGGTCAGATCTGGTACGGCTTGCCATAGAGGCGGAGATTCCTGTTGTGCCTTTACCGGGACCTAATGCGGCATTGACAGCGTTAATAGCGTCCGGACTTAATGCCCGGCAGTTTGCGTTTATTGGCTTTTTGCCTAAAATTAACGCAAAGAAAAAGAAGTTATTGTTTGATATGTCTCATATACCGGTTACTTTAATTTTTTATGAAGCCCCCCATCGGTTGAAAGAAACATTAGAGACGTTGATACGGGAATTGGGAAACAGGAAAGCGGTTCTTGCAAAAGAGCTGACAAAAAGATTTGAAACCTTTAAAAGAAGCATGCTTCAGGAATTGTTGGATGACTTAGAAACGGAAACACCACGTGGAGAATATGTTATTCTTGTGGAGGGATGGAATGAAATTTCTGCGGAAGAAAAGGAACAGAAAACTGGCTGGCGTGAAGAGGCAGTATCTTTTGCGCTGAAGATGCCGTTAAAAGAAGCAGCAAGGCAAGTATCTTTTAAACATCATTTATCTCGTCGAGAAGTGTATCAGTACCTTTTAAATCAAAAAGAAGCTGATGCGAATAAATGATTTGGGAAATAATTGCTCCCGGTTATATAATGGAAGATACAAGGAAATAAAGACTTTTACAGGGGGAGTTACAATGACAGAAAAACCAAAATACTATATCACAACGCCGATTTATTATCCAAGTGCCAAACTTCATATCGGGCATACATACTGTACGTCCATTGCGGACAGTATGGCACGGTTCAAACGCCTTGATGGATACGAGGTGATGTTTCTGACCGGTTCTGATGAACATGGGCAGAAGATTGAACAGAAAGCGGAAGAATCTGGAGTTACGCCGATTGAGTATGTGGATAATATTGTTGCTCTTTTCAAGCAGCTTTGGAAAGAACTAAATATTTCCAATGATGATTTCATCCGCACAACGGAAGAACGTCACCGTGAAGTGGTGCAGATGCTTTTTCAGCGTGCTTATGACAATGGAGATATCTATCTTGGGAAATACGAAGGATGGTACTGTATTCCTGATGAAACTTTCTGGCCGGAAAATAAGCTGACACCGGAGCATCTTTGCCCTGACTGCGGACGACCATTGCAACGTATCAGTGAAGAGGCCTATTTTTTTAAGATGTCAAAATACGCGGATAGATGGATGAAGTTTATCGAAGAAAATCCGGATTTTATCCAACCTGCATCTCGGAGAAATGAAATGATCCAGTTCGTTAAGGGCGGCCTGGAAGATCTTTGTGTGTCACGAACTAGTTTTACGTGGGGTATTCCTGTACCATTTGATCCCAAGCATGTTGTTTATGTGTGGTTTGACGCGCTTGTTAACTATATAACGGCAGCGGGTATTATTGATAATCCTGAAAAATTTAAAAGATTTTGGCCGGCTGATGTTCATTTGGTAGGGAAAGAGATTGTCCGGTTTCATTCTATTATCTGGCCAATTATGCTTATGAGTCTCGGGATAGAGTTGCCGAAAAAAATTTATGGTCATGGATGGCTGATTGTTGACGGAGAAAAAATGTCCAAGTCTAAAGGAAATGTAGTGGATCCTATTCCATTGCTGCAAGAGTTCGGCTCAGATGCTATTCGCTACTATCTTTTAAATGATATTCAGTTGGGACAGGATGGTAATTTCAGTAGAGAAAGGCTTATCAACCGTATTAACTCAGATCTTTCCAATGATCTTGGCAATTTGCTCCACAGAAGTTTATCCATGGTGGAAAAATATAGAAATGGGGTTCTTGTGCATGGTGACGCGTCTGTTGATCCTTGCATAGGAGAGGTATCTTCGGAAGTTGAAAAAAATGCAGAAGCTACTTTGCAGAGGTTCCGTAATGGAATGGATAATTGGAAAATTAATGACGCTCTTAAAGCGGTGTGGATCTTTATCCGTTCATTAAATAAATATATTGATGTAACAATGCCTTGGGTACTGGCAAAGGATGAAGCTAAAAGGGCTGCACTTGATGCTGTGCTTTATCACCTTTGCGAGGGTATGCGTTTTGTTTCTCTTATGGTAGAGCCCGTAATTCCAATTGCTGCTGAAAAGATTTGGGCGCAGTTGGGACTGGTTGATTTTGAAAAAGCAAATTATGAAAACCTTGTATGGGGCGGTATTGCTGATGGTACAAAAGTTGCCAAAGGAATGCCTATTTTCCCGCGTATTGAAGTGGAGAAAGAAGACTTGAAAGCGAAAGTAAAGTCGGAGAGAAAGTTCAACGTGAAGAAAACAGAAAATGACACAAGTGTTCCACTCATTACAATGGATGATTTTTTAAAGACGGAATTGCGTGTTGCGGAAATACTGACAGCAGAAAAAATAGAAAAATCAGAAAAGTTGATTAAGCTGACAGTGTCTTTGGGCGAAGAAATTAGGACAGTTGTCAGTGGTATTGCTAAATACTATAAGCCGGAAGAACTTGTCGGCAAGCATGTGATTTTTGTAGCGAACCTTAAACCGGCGAAGTTGATGGGGATAGAATCGCAGGGGATGGTTTTGGCAGCGTCCAAAGATAATGATCTTGTACTTCCTTTCGTTGATATGCCCGCGGGCAGCCGTGTGAAATAATGGAACTTTTTGATACTCATGCGCATGTGTATGATAAACGTTTTGATAATGACAGAGAGCAAGTTCTGTCAGACGTATTTGCACATTTAAAATATGTGGTTTGTCCTTCTGAAAATTTGGAAACGAGCAGGAAAACGACAGATCTTGTAAACAGGTATCCCCGGCTCTATGGAGCAGTCGGTATTCATCCTCATGAAACCTGTCATGCGACGGAAGACAGCTTGCAGGAGCTCGAATCTGTGGCGCGAGAAAATCATAAAATCGTTGCTATCGGTGAAATCGGTCTGGATTATCATTATTTCTATAGTGATAAAGAAATGCAGCAGAAATGGTTTCACCGACAGATAGAATTGGCAGGGAAGTTAGATTTGCCGATAATTATTCATGACAGAGATGCGCATGGCGATACACTCCGGATTTTGCGGGAACATAAACGGGATTCTTTGCGGGGGATACTGCACTGTTACAGCGGCAGTTTAGAGATGGCCAAAGAATTCATTCGTTTGGGGTTTTATATTTCCTTTGCGGGACCGGTAGTATTTCCTAAAAGTACCAAACTGAAACAGGTGGCTAAAGGAATCCCTTTGAATAGATTGTTAATTGAAACTGACAGTCCTTACCTGGCACCACCGCCACATAGAGGAGAACGGAATACGCCGCGTAATGTAATTTATGTGGCGGAAGAAATTGCACGGCTGAAAGATTTGAGCGTGGAGGCTGTTGTTTTTCAGACAACGACAAATGCCTGTAACATTTATAAAATTGAGCAATAAATATAAACAAGCCGCTTTGTGCGAATCAAATCGCCAGGCGGCTTTTGCATGGGGGAAGTATGAAAGTGGCAGATCAATTATATGGACATATAAGGGGCAGCGATTTCCGCAAATCTGGAATATCCCTTTTCATTGGGATGGATACCATCGGAATACCAGGCATTATCAAGAGGGAAGGCAGTTGAAAAATCAATAAAGAGAATATCTAAGTCGATGCAATTTGCTTTTAAAAAGCTCCCATAGTTTTTCAAATCTTTATTATTTTTCGTAAAAGCAAAGTGCGTCTGCCATCCTGTGGTAATGCTGAGTGGTGTCATTAAAGGAGGGATACCGATGCAGAGAGGGATTTTCTTATTAAGTTTATTAATCTCGGATAACATCATTTTTTCCAAATGAGTTACTCTGATTCCGGAAAGTATGTCGTTGGTACCACCCATCATAAAAAACAATGTATTTTCATAGGGGCTGCTTAGAAACAGAGAGAGGGAATCAAAAATGTCTTCAAGTCCTGCACCGCATAAACCGTGATTGTAGTATTGGATGGCAGGGCAGCGTCTGGAAATTTGGTAAATCCAGCCATACTGCGGTAAGGTGCCGTATCCTGCAGTAAGACTGTCCCCAAAGAAATGAATTGAGTTTGCATTTTGAATATCCCAGTCCATGATGCTCCTCCCATGTTATATGACTAATGATAGAAATAGCAAGGTCCTTTTGTCAAATCGGCAAAAGGTTAAAAACCGTTTGCTATATGCAAAGATAATAGTCAGATTTCTTTTTAAATGGCTGCTTCATGGAGCTTTCAAAAGTGATATAATATTTTAAGATGGAAGATAGTGTACTATTATGGAGGCTGTAATGGATAGACAATTATCATTGGAGTTTGCACGTATTACAGAACAAGCTGCATTGAAAAGTGCGCGGCTCGTAGGATTAGGTGATAAGGAGGGCGCCGACCAGGCTGCTGTTGATGGTATGCATGAGCAGTTTGCTTTAACGCCTGTTTCCGGTACCGTGGTCATTGGCGAGGGTGAGATTGATGAAGCCCCCATGCTGTACATTGGTGAACATGTAGGACAGGGTGGGGAAGAAGTGGATATTGCGGTGGATCCTGTAGAAGGAACAAACCTTGTAGCAAAAGGAAAAAATGGTGCTATTGCTGTTCTTGCTATCGCTCCTAAAGGGTGTCTGCTTCATGCTCCGGACATGTATATGCAGAAAATCTGCGTGGGTCCTCGTGCGAAGGGGAGGATTGATATCCGTGCCTCGGTTACTGAAAATCTTAAAAATGTGGCAGATGCGATGGGACGTGAAGTTTCCGATCTGACGATGGTTATTTTGGACAGGGAACGCCATGAAAAGATTATTCGTGAAGCGAGGGAAGCCGGGGCCCGCGTATACCTGATTACTGACGGAGATGTAGTGCCTTCTGTCGACTGCGGTATCCAGGGCAGCGGCATCCATATGGTTATGGGGTCGGGCGGAGCGCCGGAAGGTGTTTTATCCGCAGTAGGATTGAAATGTCTTGGCGGTGATATGCAGGCAAGACTGCTTCCGCAGACGGAACAGGAGATCCAGCGGCTGCACACAATGGGGATTGATGATCCCAATAAAGTGCTGACATTGGATGATTTGGTAAAAGGAGATGACTGTATTTTCGCGGAGACAGCTATTACAGACTGTGCTATGCTTCGTGGTGTCCGTTTTTTTGGCGGCGGGGCAAGGACAAGTACTTTAGTTCTTCGTTATAAGACCGGTACTGTCCGTTTTATTGATACAGTTCACCGTTTTGGAGAGGATAAACCCGGTGTAAGAATGTTTTAATAACAGTATATTAGAAGAACCCTCGACAAATGCTTATGATGTTCAAGTGAGGCGGGGGTTTTTATATGGAATTTTTTTATTGTTTGCAGTAAAATATATTGTATTACAGATGAAAGGGGAGACTTATGCACGAATTGTTTGATTGGATTTATTCTATCGTGGTCGCTTTATTTTTAGCGATGATTATCCATATATTTCTTTTTGTCCCTACCAAAGTGGCAGGTTCATCCATGTATCCTACGTTAGAGGATGGACAGTATTTAATTGTTTCCAAGTTAGGGCATGTTTTCCGTCAGACACCTGATTATGGTGAGATTGTTATTATTGACAGCCGTACGCAGAGAATGCGGTCGTGGGCGGATGATTTATCTGAACCTGCTTTAAACTACGTGGCGCTTTTCAGCCGAAGCGGTCAGGGACACAATGTTTGGGTAAAGCGTGTGATCGGTAAGGGCGGGGATAAGCTGGAGTTTCATGATAATGCGGTATACAGAAATGGCACAAAATTGAATGAACCCTACATCAATGGCGTGATGGAGTTCTCAATGCCCGGTTCGTTTACGGTGCCCGAAGGAACAATTTTCGTTATGGGCGATAATAGAAATCATAGCTCTGACAGCCGATTTATCGGGCCGATTCCAATTGACCACGTACTTGGAACTGTAGTGGTTGAGTTATGATGGAAGACCGTTTCCTGGAAGCAGGAGCGGTTTTTATTTGCGACAAAGGATAGGAGTATTATGTTATAATAACTTATATTTTATGTTCAATGATGGGGAATGAGGGGTGATTATTTTGGCACATTGCAATGAAAATTTTAATGATTTGCAGGGAGCGTATTTGTTTGCAAAAATAAGAAAGGAACAGGAAACATACAAAGCGAATTACCCGGATGCTGATATTATCTCTCTTGGTATTGGTGATGTAACGCAACCGTTAGTTCCGGCTGTTGTTGAGGCCATGATGAAAGCTGTTGCGGAAATGGGAGAAGCGGAAACTTTCCGTGGTTACGGTCCGGAACAAGGATATTTATTTTTGCGTGAAGCTGTTGCCCTGCACGATTTCAAAGACAAGGGATGTGATGTTTCACCGGATGAAATTTTTATTAGTGATGGCGCAAAATGTGATATAAGTAATATGCAGGAAATATTTGCCACGTCGGATATTGTGGCAATTATGGATCCTGTATATCCAGTGTATGTGGACAGTAATGTTATGGCGGGACGAAGTGGGAAATTTGTGAATGGATCATATGAAAAATTTGAGTACCTGCCGTGTTATGAAGAATGTGATTTTAAAGCAAACCTGCCATCCCATGATCCCATGATTATTTATTTATGTTCACCCAACAATCCGACAGGAACTGCATTAAATAAAAAGGAATTAACTGTTTGGGTGAAGTACGCAAAGCAGACTGGATCAGTTATCTTCTTTGATGCTGCCTATGAGGCATTCATTACGGAAGACATTCCGCATAGCATTTATGAAATTGAAGGGGCCAAAGAGGTGGCAATTGAGTTCCATTCATTTTCTAAGACAGCCGGATTTACAGGGGTACGCTGCGGATATGTCGTTGTCCCGAAAGAATTGAAGCTGGAAACAAAGTCAGGGGGATTAATCAGTGCAAATGAACTTTGGTATCGCCGACAATGTACGAAATTTAATGGATGCTCTTATGTTGTGCAGCGCGGGGCGGAAGCTGTATATACAGAAGCTGGACAAAAGCAGATACAGAAGACTTTGGGGATATACAGAAAAAATGCCCTGGCTATTTTGGCAGGGGTAAAAGAAGTCGGGTTACGGGCTTCCGGTGGAATAAACAGCCCTTATATATGGGTGTCTGTACCTGATGGAATGAGCAGCTGGGATTTTTTTCACTTCCTTCTTCGGGAAGCGCAGGTTATATGTACGCCGGGATCAGGATTCGGTCCATGCGGGGAAGGGTATGTCCGTCTGACCGCATTCAATACATCGGAAAAGACGGCAATGGCTGTGAAACGTTTGAAAACTGCTGTTAAAAAATATACAAATAAAGGATGAAGATATGAGCACAAATTTACAGATCGGTATTGTCGGGCTTCCTAATGTAGGAAAGAGTACGCTTTTTAATGCGATTACAAAAGCAGGTGCGGAGGCGGCCAATTTTCCTTTTTGTACTATTGAACCTAATGTAGGCGTTGTGGAAGTGCCGGATCATAGAATTTATAATTTGGCAGGTATATTTAATCCGAAAAAAACGACGCCTGCATTTACTCGCTTTGTGGATATTGCAGGGCTGGTGGCAGGAGCATCGAAGGGGGAGGGGCTGGGGAACCAGTTTTTGAGCCACATTCGTGAAACCGATGCTATCGCTCATGTTGTCAGATGTTTTGATGATGAAAATATCACTCATGTAGAAGGCGGAATTAATCCTGTTCGTGATATGGGCATCATTAATACAGAATTATGTCTGGCGGATCTGGAGAGCGTCGATAAGAAAAGAGTAAAGACTGCCAAATTGGCTCAGGCGGGGATAAAAGAAGCAAAAGCGGTTTTACCAATTTATGAAAGGGTTTTTCAGGTTTTGCAGGAGGGAATACCGGCAAGAACTTTGGATTTAGCTGAGGATGAACTGGTGGTTCTTAAGGAATTAAATTTGATTACATTGAAGCCGGTTCTGTATGTATTGAATACGGCGGAAGATGATATTGCAAATCCCATGGATAATCCTTATGTGCAGGCGGCAGCAGCGCAGGCGGAAAAAGAAAATGCCAAATGGGTACCTGTTTCGGCAGAGATTGAGCAGGAAGTATCAGAATTGGAGGAAGAGGAAGCCAAAGCGTTTCTGTCGGATTTGGGAGAAACGGAACCGGGATTAAATCGTTTGATTCGTACGGCGTATGCAATGTTAGGCTTGATTAATTTCTTTACTGTAGGTGAAGATGAATGCCGTGCATGGACGGTTCATTCTGGGACAAAGGCGCCTAAGGCTGCGGGGAAAATTCATTCCGATATCGAACGTGGATTTATTCGTGCGGAAATCATTACCTATGATGAATTGATAAAATGCGGTTCTTTTGCAGCTGCCCGTGAAAAAGGACTGCTGCGGGTAGAAGGGAAAGAATATATTATTAAGGACGGAGATATCGCGTATTTCCGCTTTAATGTATAGTGGTAAAATAATTGAGCCTCCGATAAGGGGGCTTTTTTGCGGAGAAGTACTAATGAAGAAACTTTATGGAAATATTGTCACCGGTGCATTTGTTATGCGGATGAACAGATTTGTAATTCATGCGGAGATAGATGGGAGAATAGAAATCTGCCATATGCCTAATCCCGGAAGAATGAGAGAGCTTTTATTTCCGGGGGTCAAAATGTATCTTGTAAAAAGCAGGAATCCCTTGAGTCGCACGGCATATCGTGTTATCGGCGTGGAACGTGATGGAGAAGTTATTCTTCTGGATACATCTAAGTGTAATGATGTGGCGCATTACTTAGTGAGCCATCATCTGATTGCTGGTTGGGAAGAATATTCCGTAGTACAGCGAGAAGTCACAATGGGTGACAGCCGATTTGATTTACTGCTGGGAAATGAAACGACAGGAGAAGTATTTCCTGTAGAAGTGAAATCGTGTACTCTTTTTGGCGAAAAGGGGGCAATGTTTCCTGATGCAGTCACTGCAAGAGGAAAGAAACATGTTGATCATCTTGGGCAAATAGGACAGATCGGACGCGCAGGCATATTGATCCTTGTGCAATGGAATCGGGCAGAGTGGTTTTTGCCTGATTTTCATACGGATATTGAGTTTGCAAAAGCATTCCGGGTTAATATGGAGCGTATTGATTGGAAGGTGGCAGCGCTTCATTGGACGCCTGAATTTGATTACCCCGATCATGTAAAGCTTCTTCCCACTTCCATAAAGGCCTTGGATGAGGAGATGGGGAATTGTGGTGACTACTTACTGATACTTTATTTGGATAAAGACAAATTAGTGGAAATAGGAACCAAAGGGATTATGAACTTCCCTCAGGGGTATTATGTATATATCGGGTCCGCAAAGAGAAATTTAGAACAGCGGATCAGACGGCATCGTCATCTGAGAAAGAAAATGCATTGGCATATTGATTACTTACGGCAGGAGTCTGAGTTTATCGGTGTTATTCCGATTAGAACAAAGCGCGATTTTGAACATCTTTTGGCAGCGGCCATATCTGATATTGCAGATTGGGAAATTAAAGGATTCGGCTGTACGGACTGTTCCTGTAAATCTCATCTGTTCGGTTTTTATGAGAATCCGCTGCATATAAAAGCATTTACAAAGATTGAAGAAAATTTTGAAATCAATATATTGAACTCTTATTTTGATGCGTAAGAAAAGTGCCGATTGATGTGAACTGGCACTTTTAAAGTTTTATTCAGATATACCACTTTTGCTCTTGTATTTAAAATGGAAATATAGAAATAAGATGAACGCTCCGACAAAAGCAGCCAGACTGGTAATTTGTGCACTTTTTAAGCCGAGAGCGAGTGTTCCGTAATCGCCTCTGTAATTTTCAAGGAAGAAACGAAGAAGAGAATAAAGCATAATATAGAGACAAAAGGTGGTTCCTTCTGCTCGTGTTTTGCATCCATACCAGAGAAGCAAAACAAAAATTAAAAGATCTCCTGCCAGATATAGGGGATTTCCAATAGATGATTATGATAGTATTCCCAATCAAAAAAGAATACGTCCCAAAGCCTTCCGCCAACGATTCCTGCAAAAGCGATGACAAGTCCTAAATCAAACATGTGGGATTCCCATCCCTGCCTGTCTTTTTTTAGTAAGAAATAAGCGGTAATACATCCTGATATGATACCCAGAGAGAAGAAGATCCCGTATAAGCGGATAGGGAAATTACCGATAAAAAATAAATATTGATGCATAATTGGCCTCACTCAATTATAATGATAACAATATTGTTTTATTATACTCTAAAAAATGAAAACAGGTGGTGTTTTTATGTTTAAGATTTTATTTGCAGGATTGTTGTTTCTTATATTTACACAAAATATTTACGCCTTTACGAAGGTGAATGTGAAATATAAAGAAGTGAGTGAGACTGCTTATGAAGAAGGTGAACAGATATTTACGAGACCGTATTTCCTGGAAAAAGGAAATCAATGGAAGATTATAGAAAATGGGAAGAAAATCTATGCAAAAGTTAATCTGGGAATACACGAGGATCCAGTTGATGTAGAATTGCCATTGACGGAAATTAGAGGAAAGCCCTATATTAATTTTACGTTTTTTTCTAAACAGGCAGGTTTTGAATATATTTTTGATAGAAAGAAAATGGAAATATGTGCAAAGGAATATAAAGCGGAAGAAAAATCACAGAAAAATAAAAGGATCATTCTTATGTGGGATCCGGACTTGATATTTGATACGAGTAAAAATTATTTCACGGAACATGTGGGAGAAAGAGTTTTAGCGCCCACATGGGGTGGCTATAAGGATATGAAAGAAATACCGCTATCGCTTTCATATCTGCAGGAAGCCAAACGTGCAGGAATGAAGATTACACCGCTTTTACATAATGACTTCGACTTACAGGAAACAAAGAAACTTCTTCATGATTCGGGAGCAGTTCAAAATCTGGCAAGACAAATTACTGCGACAGCACTGGTTTATGATTTCGATGGATGGAATTTGGATTTTGAAAATATGGATGAGGCGGATAAGTTTTTATATACGAAATTTATTAAAACAGTATCTGAAAAACTTCATATGCATGGAAAGGAAATTTCCGTTGATATTACGGTGAACAGTAATAGTCCGAACTGGAGTCTTTGTTATGATCGTAAAGGAATGGCAGCCTATGTAGATTATGAAGTGATTATGGGATATGACCAGACGCCGGGGGGGAGTCGATATTCCGGGCCAGTATCGTCCTACTCATGGCTCAAACATCATATTACTATGCTTTTAAAACAGGTGCCTAATAATAAACTGGTGCTGGGGTTACCTTTTTATACGCGCATTTGGACGGGAAAAGAAGGGCAGGCGGCTTCTTCCGTCCTTATGATGAAGCAAATCAAAAGTTTGTTGGGGCAGAATAATATCGGATTGTTTTGGAACCCTGAAGATCGCCAGTATGTAGGGATATGGGAAGAAAATGGACAGACGAGAAAAGTTTGGTTTGAAGAAAGACGCTCTTTGCAAGAAAAGGTTTCCTTGGCACATGATTATAAACTGGCAGGACTGGCATTTTGGCGATATGGTTTTGAAACAGAAGATATATACAATCAGATAGAAGGTGCATTTCTGAATAAAAAGGATGAATCGGTCAGGTATAAGAACAGAAGTGAGGATATACTTATCAAATTCAGGGAGAGGCTGAAAAGGGCGCAGTGAATACTTGCTCATTCAGCGGGAATCATCCGTGAAGTAACGGGCAGTTTGTTTGACGTTAATATGCTAAAAATATATAATATTGGATAACGGTTTTAGAAGAAATTTCTTTGATAAAATGCTTATGGAAGGTGACGGCGTCAGCAGAAAGAGCTCGGGCTTTCTTATGATTGGGAAAGAGAAGTCCTGACTTGCCGTGAAGATTATTATAAACATACGCAGAATCTTTTTGAGACTTTTTATAAGAGGGGGCTTGCGTATAAAAAGGAAGCAAAAGTAAACTGGTGTGACCATTGTCATACGGTTCTTGCAAATGAACAGGTGGAAGAAGGGAAGTGCTGGCGCTGTAAGAATCCGGTTGTTAAAAAAAATTTGTCTCAATGGTTCCTGAAAATTACAGATTATGCAGATCGTCTGCTTGCTGATTTGGATCATATGCCTGGTTGGCCGGAACGAGTAAAGATCATGCAGCGCAACTGGATTGGCCGTTCTATCGGGACACAGTTCTTTTTTCATGTGGATGGCATGGAAGATACAATTCCTGTTTACACTACTCGTGTAGATACAGTATATGGTGTTACCTACATAGTGTTAGCACCTGAACATCCTCTGGTAGAAAAGTTAATTTCCAATAATCCTGAAAAAGAAAAGATTCAGGCATTTATTCAGGAAATCAAAAATCAGAACGACATCGACCGCACGTCTGAAGATACACCTAAATTGGGAATGCCCACAGGCAGCTATGCTGTGCATCCGCTTACAGGCGAACGTGTGCCGATTTGGATTGCCAACTATGTTCTTTATGAATATGGTACAGGTGCAGTTATGGCAGTTCCCCAAGGTGATCAGCGTGATTGGGATTTTGCGAAAAAGTATAATCTTCCCGTAAAAATCGTTATCCAAAATAAAGCTCATGACCTAAAACTTAATAAAATGGATCAGGCCTACTGTGAAGATGGGGAGCTGGTCAATTCATCAGAGTTTGATGGCCAGCTTTCCTCGGAAGCAAGAATCAATATTACAAAAAAATTAGAGAAAATGGGAATTGGTGAAGAAAAGGTCAACCGTTTAGTAAGGGTAAAACAGACTATTGGATGCCGGTGGATCAGTATATCGGCGGTATTGAACATGCGATTCTTCATTTACTATATTCCCGTTTCTTCATGAAAGTATTGCAAGACGAGGGGATGGTTGATTATCCGGAGCCGTTTACCAATCTGCTGTGCCAAGGGATGGTGCTCAAGGATGGCGGGAAGATGAGTAAATCCGTTGGTAATGTGGTGAGTCCGGAAGAAATCGTTGGAAAATATGGAGCGGACACGGCCCGGCTCTTTATTCTTTTTGCCGCGCCGCCGGAAAAAGATTTGGAATGGAGTGATCAGGGCGTAGAAGGCTCTTATCGATTCCTAAAACGTGTTTGGACGATTGTTGGCAAGTATCAGGAATTGGGAAAAGAATTAAAAGGAATGTTATCACCTGATGAGGTGGCTCTGCGTCGCCGGCTGCATCAGTCTATTGCTAAAGTTACAGAGGATTTAGATGGGAAATTTGCCTTCAACACGGCTATTAGTGCGATTATGGAACTCGTAAACGAGATGTACAGGTTTGGAGAAAAGCACAGTACGATTGAAGACAGTTTTGCAAAGGAACTGCTTCGTGATTTGTTAATTCTGCTTGCGCCTTTTGTTCCACATATTACGGAAGAACTTTGGCAGGGTATCGGAGCGGAGGAAGTCAGTGTACATGCCGCAGCATGGCCAAAGGTTGATGAGGCTGCGCTTGCCGTAGATTCATTGGAAATGGCAGTGCAAATTAACGGCAAGGTTCGCACAACAATAAAAGTACCTGTTGACATGGATAAGGATAGTATCGAAAAACTTGTGAGAGCATTGCCGGAAGTACAGAAATTTACGGAGGGTAAGATAATTATCAAATGTATTGTGATTCCCGGAAAAATTATAAATATTGTTGCTAAGTAATCAGCGGTACAAAAAAGTGATGCCTCAAGTTAAAAACTCAGTTTGTGCAATTCCGCAGAGGGAAAGCATTGAACTGAGTTTTAATCATTTTAGATATTTACTTGATTACCTATTTTACCGGGTTACGGAGTGTACCAATGGGGTCAATCGTAATTTCCACAACATCTCCGGGACAAAGAAATTTTGGCGGGCTAAAACCCATTCCGACACCTTCCGGTGTTCCAGTGGCGATGATATCACCTGGAAGCAATGTCATGCCGGAAGAAAGAGTAGAAATCAGTTTGGCAACAGAAAAGATTAAATCCGTAGTATTGCCTTCCTGGCGAAGTTGGTCATTTATTTTTGTGTAGATTGTGAACGGAAACGGCCAGCCGCCAATGAGGACAGTGGGGCCTATGGGGCAGAAAGTATCCAGGCTTTTTCCTCGGAACCACTGGGCGTGGGATTTTTGTAAATCTCTGGCGGTTATATCGTTGATGATGGTATAGCCATATACATATTTCAGAGCATCTTTTTCGAGGACATCAATGCACTTTCTGCCAATGATTACACCCAGTTCACCTTCATAATCAACCTGGGATGTCACATCCCGATGAAGATCAATTTCTTCATTTGTACCGATGACAGAAGTGGTTGCTTTTGTAAAAAAAATAGGGTGCAGTGGATTTTTCGCATTTATATTTTTTTCGAATTCCTTGACATGGGACTGGTAGTTCTTTCCTACACAGAAAATATTACGTTTTGGATAGAAAGGAACTGCGATTTCTACCTCTGATAAAGAAACAGGGGGGATAGACTGATCTTCTTTGTTCATTTCCAGTACTTTCGCAAGGTTAAGCAGTCCTTCATCGCCAGTTTCAATAAATTCATCCATCGTTTCGCCTAAGGGAATGAAATAAGTTTCTTCCAACAGTTCAGCGGGAATAATGGACTTGCTGTCTTGTGTAAGGACGCCCCATTGGCGGAGGCCCTTATGATTATATGAAATAAGTCTCTGCATAGATATCCCTTCTTTCTGTTAAATTATGGCTATTATAACATAAAAGTAAGTGAGTTATTCATATTTTATTTCACAAAAATAGTATCTATGGTAGAATGAATTTGTGCCAATTATTGAAATCATTCTTGATTTTAGAAGTAAACAGAGGGATAAGTAATGGAAGAAAGACAAGAAGCGGCCAATTTTATCGAAGCAGAGATTAACAAGGATATTGCTAATAATGTATATGAAAATGGACGGGTATTAACAAGATTCCCTCCGGAACCTAATGGGTACCTTCATATTGGACATGTGAAAAGTATTTGCCTTAATTTCGGCCTTGGTGAAAAATATCATGGTGAAACTAATGTACGTTTTGATGATACCAATCCTGCCAAAGAAGAGGTCGAATATGTTAATTCGATTTTAGAAGATATAAAATGGCTCGGATTCAAATGGAAAGAACCCGTACATTATGCATCTGACTATTTTCCGCAGCTTTATGAATTTGCCTGCAAATTGATTCGTATGGGATTGGCTTATGTAGATGACCAGACCAGCGAGGAAATTCATGATACCCGCGGTGATTTTTTACATCCCGGTAAAGAAAGCCCATGGCGTAACCGCAGTGTGGAAGAAAATCTGCAGTTATTCCAGGAAATGAAGAATGGAAAATATAAAGATGGGGAAAAGGTTCTTCGTGCCAAGATTGATATGTCGGCACCCAATGTGGTTATGAGAGATCCGGTTATTTATCGGATTCTCCATTCTACACATCACCGTACAGGCAACACATGGTGTATCTATCCGCTCTATGATTTTGCGCATCCTCTTTCTGATGCTATTGAAGGAATTACCCAATCTATCTGTACGTTGGAATTTGAGGAAAGACGCCCTTTATATAATTGGTGTCTCCAGGCATTTGACGGGAAGGAAAAACCGAGGCAGATTGAATTTGCGCGATTGAATGTGACTACAATGATTACGAGTAAGCGTAAACTGCGTAAGATGGTAGAATCGGGTGTTGTTTCCGGATGGGATGATCCCCGTATGCCAACTATCAGCGGCATCAGAAGAAGAGGATATACGCCGGAATCTTTACGACGCTTCTGTGAATTGATTGGTGTGGCTAAGGCAGATAATGTAGTAGATATTTCTTTTTTAGAATACTGTATTCGTGAAGACCTTAAGACTAAGGCGCCTCGAATTATGACTGTTATTGATCCTGTTAAAGTTGTTCTTACGAACTATCCTGAAGATAAAATGGAATATGTAACGATTGAAAATAATCCGGAACAGGAAACTATGGGAACACGGCAGGTTCCTTTTGGCAGAACTATTTATATTGAACGGGAAGATTTTATGGAAACGCCGGTGAAGAAATTTTTCCGTATGACACCGGGAAAGGAGGTTCGGCTTAAAGGGGCATACATTGTGCACTGTGATGAACTTATTAAGGATGAAAAGGGTAAACTCAAAGAAATTCATTGCACGGTTGATTTTGATACACGCAGTGGAACACCCGGTGCAGATCGTAAAGTGAAGGGGACGCTTCATTGGGTATATGCTGATACAGCAGTTGATGTGGCAGTGCGTCTGTACGATTATCTGATTTCCCCGGATGATGTAGATGATGGCCGCGATTTCATGGAAAAGGTGAATACAGATTCACTTGTAGTAATGAATGGTAAGGCTGAACCGGTAATTAAGGAATATGATGTGGGAAGCCGTTTTCAGTTTTTACGCAAGGGATATTTTATTATTGATAAAGACAGTACAAAAAAACAGATTGTGTGCAATCGGATTGTCGGGCTTCGAGATACTTGGGCTAAGTTGCAGAAAATAATGGGGAAGGGAAACGGATAAGGAAAAATATGAGATATAGATTATGGCTTAGTATATTATCTGTGATATTTACGGTATCACTGACAGCTAATGTTTCAGCAGAAAAATGGGAATTACCTGATGTTGGAAAGATGGAAGTGCCTCCGCATGTTCATTTTGAGGAAGGCGAGCAGTCTGCTTTACCTTTTTTGCAGGATAAAGGGATAAAGCTGTATTTTACGCGGAAGGGAGCAGCAAGTGGAAGATATTATACGATGACTTATTCCAACCCCCCTGATTTTTCCTATGGCTGGGCAACCAGTCAAAAGCTGGGAGTTCCCTTTTTATTGGAAATAGGGGAGATCACACATAAAACAGATCCTATAGAAAAGCAGATGGATGTCATTGCGGGGTATTTGAATAAGCGTATTATGGAAAGTGGTGCCGTTTATACAGGGGAAACACCTTTGATACGGATAAATGATAAGAAGAATCCTCGCTGGGAAGGATCGTTTGAGATTAGAATAAAAGAAAAAGATATCGTTTATCATGAAGCATATCAAGTTGTACTACAAAATGACGGTTATTTCATTTCCTTAGGAATTATCAATTCTGACGCGGAGCAATTTGAATTGACCAGTTCTTTACGGGAGATGATGGGGAAAAGGAAAATTGTCAAGCAGAAGAAATTGCTTGATTTAAAAAAGTAGATTTTGGAATAAAAATTTGTAATAAAAAGTGGCAAATTGACAAGGCATGTTTTGATAAGTAATATAAAGAGGTAGTAATTCATTATGTAAGAATTTGACAGGAGGAGTTTTACATGGCAAAGGTAGCAATCGTATATTGGTCCGGCTCCGGAAATACAGAAGCTATGGCACAAGCAATTGAAAATGCAGCAAAGGATGCGGGTGCAGAAACCACATTGAGCTTTGTAAGTGATACTACTGCATCTGATGTGGCAGCTTTTGATCATATTATTCTTGGCTGCCCGGCGATGGGGAATGAAGAGTTGGAAGAATATGAATTCGAACCATTTTTTGCTGAACTGTTGCCACAGCTCAAAGGTAAAATAGTTGGTATTTTTGGTTCTTATGCATGGAATCAGGGCGATTGGATTGTGACGTGGAAGCAGCGTTTGAATGATGCAGGTGTTGAACTTATATCCGAACCGGTTAAGGCTTACAGCTATCCTGATGATGAAGCACTGGCTGCTTGTGCCGCTTTAGGAAAAGCGGTAGCGAATGCGTAATTAAATCGTATTGAAGAGGCGTCTTAAGAGAGGCGCTTCTTTTTTACATAGGGGGACTTATGGGAAGTAAAGTTGCAATTATTTATTTTTCAGCAACAGGGAATACAGAAGCGATGGCAGAGGCCGTGGCCGTGGGAGCTCGTAATACGGGAGCTGAAGTTTTACTTGCTCCCGTTTCAGATGTAGATCCTATTGAAATCGGTAATACCTGTCATCACATTATCTTAGGGTGTTCAGCTTGGGGAGTCGAAGTGATTGAGGAGATGGAAATGAAGCCATTTTGTGAGAAATTGAAACCTTATTTAAAAGGGAAAGAAATGGGGATTTTCGGTTCTTGTGGCTGGAGCCGCGGCGCATGGCTGAATTCCTGGTATAATGAGCTTCATTTTGCAGGGGCGCATTTTGCTGCCAAACATTGAAAGTCTGAAAAACAAAGAAACTTCTTATACCTCAAATTGGGGTCTTTTGGAACTTCGCGAGGAAATCAGCTGCCTTTTTAAAAAGCGTTATGGATTGGAATATGATCCAATGAATGAAATTATGATTACTGTTGGTGTATCGGAAGCTATTACTGTTGTTATGCAGACGATCCTGAACCCGGGAGATCAGGTTTTAATGCCTGACCCTGCCTATCTCGCGTATCCTGCATGCGTAAGATTGGTTGGAGGGACACCTGTTCTTGTACCGACATTTTCTGATGATGAATTCAGATTAAGAGTGGATAAGTTGGAGGAAAAATTGACGACCAAGACGAAAGCGTTACTGATCGGTTATCCAAACAATCCAACGGGGACGGTAATGGATCAGGCAGCTCTTGAAGAAATTGCGGCATTTGCCCAGAGGCATGACTTGATCGTAATTTCAGATGAAATTTATTGTGACCTGACTTATGAGGGGAAACATACCTGTTTTGCTTCCATCCCCGGTATGAAGGAACGCACTCTTGTCATGAATGGGTTTTCAAAATCTTATGCGATGACAGGATTACGTATTGGCTATATTTGCGGACCGAAAGAAGTCATGCAGTCTTTGTACAAGGTTCACCAGTATGAGATTTTATGTGCTGCATCTACCAGTCAGTATGGAGCAATCGCTGCGCTGAAGAAATGTGATGAAGATGTAAAAGTGATGTTTGATGAATATAAGGTTCGCAGAAAGATAGTGTATGATGCTCTCGCGAAAATGGGGCTTAAAGTATTTAAGCCGAAAGGGGCCTTCTATATTTTTCCGGATATCAGCTGTACCGGAATGAACGATGAAGAGTTTTGTGATAGGCTGCTGATGGAAGAAAAAGTGGGAGTGGTTCCCGGTACTTGTTTTGGGCTGCAGGGGAAAAATCATATTCGTATTTCCTATGCGGCAAGTCGAGAAAATTTGACAGAGGCGATGAAACGCATGGCACATTTTGTGACAAAATATAAAAAATAAAGTGTTGGTAAAAGAGGGGGGGGACGTGATTGTGCCTCCCTTTTTATTTTGTTTCTTGACAGAATAGTGATGCGAACTTCATAATAAAAAATATGTAAAATTATTGGACAGGAGAGATTTGATGAAGTATGAATCTTTGCAGAAAATGACTGTGATAACAGGGCTGCTCGTATTTTCCTTGGGAATATGTTCTTATGCGGAAGATAAGGTATCCATGATGAAAGAAGCCTCTCTGCCGAAAGAAAAAGCTTCCGAAGTAAAATCGGGAAACGTATCGGATGATAAGGAACGAGTATCTTTAATGGCGGTGGATGGGCATCCGTTAGATGATGATGACTTTATACTCAGTAA
>PPYE01559606.1_pt1 | contig 23083 bp, 10 predicted proteins | sample 1559881 | NCBI WGS metagenome assembly PPYE01 (sample SAMN08240022, study PRJNA423297) | Human gut metagenome, whole genome shotgun sequencing project. | reverse complement strand
TTTTTCTCCTCTGTTGATCGTCAGATTCACATCATGGAAAACAACGTGCTGTCCGTATGCCTTGCGTACGTCTTCACAGATAACCGGATAATTCCCGCTGCGGCTGGCAGGAGGAAATTTCAGACGGAGGGAAGAGTTGTCTTCCTCATCGACCTCGATACGGTCTATCTTTTCCAGTTGTTTGATACGACTCTGCACCTGTACGGCTTTGGTTGCCTTATAGCGGAAACGTTCGATAAAGTCTTCCGTATCCTGTATCTGCTTCTGCTGATTCTCATAGGCACGGAGCTGCTGCTCACGACGTTCTTTACGTAATACGACAAACTCATCGTACTTCACTTTATAGTCATAAATCTGACCGCAGGTAATCTCGATCGTACGGGTAGTTACATTATTAAGGAAAGCACGGTCGTGGCTGACCAGCACAACAGCATTGGCACGGGTAGACAGAAAGTTCTCCAGCCATTGTATACTCTCGATATCCAGATGGTTAGTCGGCTCATCAAGGAGCAGCACATCCGGACGACGGAGCAAGAGCTTCGCTAGTTCGATACGCATACGCCAGCCGCCGGAGAATTCGGAAGTCGAACGGTTAAAGTCTTCCCTGCTAAAGCCCAATCCCAACAGGGTACGTTCTATTTCCGCCTGAAAATTGGTTCCTCCCATCATCAGGAAGCGGTCGTTTTCGTGTGTGAAGCGGTCTATTAACTGGTGGTATTCTTCGGATTCATAGTCGGTGCGGTCGGCAAGCTGCTGATTCATCCGTTCAAGGTTTGCCTGAAGTTCGAAAATATGCTCGAAAGCGAGTTCTGCTTCCTCCATCACCGTGTGGACATCCGAAAGGATCATGACTTGCGGCAGATAGCCGATTGTTACATCTTTAGGGACGGCTACCACTCCACGGGTCGGGTTTTGCAGACCTGCCAATATTTTCAACATAGTCGATTTGCCCGCACCATTCTTGCCGACCAAAGCGATGCGGTCTTTTTTATTGATAACATAGCTGACATCCGCAAAGAGCGGTGTCGCATTAAATTCTACTGATAATCCTTCTACTGAAATCACGTCTGTCTCTGATTTATAAGATTTTGGATTGCAAAGATAATGAATAATTATTGGATAAAGGGCAGTATTATCCGTTATGAAAGACAAAAAAAGCAGTCATTCTCATGAATGACTGCTTCCTAGTCTTTATCAAAAGCTTTTCTTTAGAACAATTTAGCAGGGTATTCACCGGCATCTACCAATGCCTGAATCTTATCCACTACGCTCTGACGGTCTTCCGGATAAGTTACACCAAACCATTTGCTGGTAGTATCCAGAACTTCTACAGTTGCAGTTCCGTCGTTAATCAATTTATCCACCATCAGCGGGATAAAGAATTCGCTCTTCAGGTTCTCCATGTTCTTCGGATCGCTCAGGAAAGTCTTGAAGAACTCTTCACTGTAAGCAAAGTAGTCGGGAGTAAAGCCCCAGAAGTTCATACTTACCGGAGTCGTATCAGGAGTAGCTGTCCATTCACCGTTATCATCGATGTATTTTACTTCGCCGTCCAGACGTTGAATCTTCGTACGTTCCACTACGGAAGTCAGCAAGTTGTTAGCATCTGTACTGCAGATACCACGAGATACCGTACCGCTCTCGCTCAACGTATTTCCCACACGGAAACCTACCATTGAATAAACATTCTTGGAATTTTCGGGAAGAGCAGACAGGAATTTGCCCATTACCTGGAACGAGTCACGACCATAGAAGTCATCGCAGTTGATTACCGCAAACGGTTCACTAATCACATCAGCTCCCATCATTACCGCATGATTTGTACCCCATGGTTTTGTACGGTCTGCCGGACAAGTGAATCCTTCCGGAAGATCATCAATAGACTGGAATACCAGTTCGCAAGGAATGTGGCCTTCGTATTTAGAAATAATCTTTTCGCGGAAATCCTGTTCAAAATCTTTGCGGATTACAAATACAAGCTTACCAAATCCTGCGTTGATAGCATCATAGATAGAGTAATCCATAATAGTTTCGCCGTTAGGACCCAGTCCGTCCAATTGCTTCAAGCCTCCATAACGGCTACCCATACCAGCAGCCAATAAGAATAAAGTTGGTTTCATAAATTGTGTAATATTAAAAGGTTAGTGATGTCAATGGCATCAGATTTCGTTGCAAATTTACAAAAATAGTTGAATCCAACAGGACAAATATCAATCATTATTCACTAAAATCGTACAAAAATCATTCATTAGAACGGGTAACCGATAGCAAAATGTATTCCCAGATTCTTGAAGAAAGCTCCGGTTACATTATAATAGCCGCTACGGTCCGTATCATAAGGCAAATGCAGAGGAATACCGAAGTCGAGACGGAATACGAGAATATCCATGTCATAACGGATACCGACACCCGTTCCCAAAGCTATTTGTTTAGGGAAAGTCTTCAGACGCAGTTGTGAATTGGGACGTGCTTCTTTTCCATCAGCCAAAAGCTTTCTGTCTTTGCGCAACAACCACACATTTCCTGCATCCAGAAAGGTAGCTCCCCAAAAGCTCTTGAAAATACGGAAACGATATTCCACATTCGCCTCAAAGCGGAAGGTTCCTGTCTGATCCAGGTAGGAATATTTTCCCTCTTCCGGATGATAACCGCCCGGACCGACACTGCGCACTGTAAAAGCACGGATACTATTGGCACCACCTACATAAAATTGTTCACTATAGGGAGCTATCGTAGCATTGCCATAAGTAAACAGTGCACCTACTGCCATGCGGCTGGCTATCGCATTATTCTTATCTATGTTCCACAAATGACGCAACTCCGTATTCAACTTCACAAACTGTGCAAACGGAGCCCCCAGCAAACTCTTATCCTCTTCATTGAACGGCTTGCCAAAAGCACGGTAAATAAGGGAAGTGATATTACCCGCCGAAGTGACGGTAGACTGCCACCAGATAGGGTTCTTTATCCGACGGCCCGAAGCATTGTCATACGTATACGTATATTCCATCGCCGGAATAAACTGGTTCCTAAGACTGACATACAATGCAGGATTAGCTTCAGCTATCTCTTTAAAATCCTCAGACTGATGCTGCAAGACATTAAATGTCAGTTTAAAAGGAGTAATACTATGCCGGCTGGTACGGGAGGGCTGGAAATCGTATGTAGCATTGCCGCCAAAGGACAGCAGTTTATAATACTTTGCCCGGTTCAGCTGGTTGATATACAGACGAAAGGTCGTCGTGGCCGGGAAGTCAAACTCCCGTTTACCCAGATGCGGGAACACGACTCTCGGAAAAGTCAGAGAGGTAGAAAGCCCCATTTCCCAACTGTTCATCAGTGAGCTCTTCTCACCGCCTCCGGTCTGCCACTCATAAGAGCCTTTCAGTTTTACGTTCCAGCTTTCACCACCTCCGAATACATTGTTACGAGTGACACCGAAAGATGCACCGGGACCGGTCTGGTCATTACTCTTCGTTACTACATTCAGTTCCAGTTCTGCATCCAACGGTTTGGCAAATGTAGCCTGCATAGTGACATCCAGTGTATCACAAGCCGCTGTCGTATCTCGGGGAGCATATTGCATATCCATATAGCTGAATATACCGAGCTGACTCAATTTCTCCTGCACCTGCTCCTGCCGGTACTGGCTATAAAGACGGGTACGGTTGGAAGCCCTCATCTGTTTGCTCCGTACAAACTGCTGATAGTTCATCCATCGATAGAGCATATTCGGACGGACCTGCAGTTTATCATAATAGTGAATATTCAGATTCTTGTACAAGATACTGTCATTAGGTGCCTCGCCATTCTTTCCGAAGAGATAGACCGAAGCATCTCCTACATAGTAAGAACGTTGAGCGGCAGCCGGTAATCCCGGAAGAGGAATCAGACGAAGACTGATATGTCCGCCGGGAACCAAGGTTGTATCTGCCTGATAGGTCATATAGTCCGGACGGAAGTAGAAATATCCCCGATTACGCAAAAGGGTACTGATACGGGAACGTTCTTCATCCAAATCCACCACATTAAACTGTTCGCCGGGGGTGATGTAAGACATACGACGTCCGCGTTCCATGATCTTCAGAGTCTGGGGAGTGAAACGCTGATAATACACTGTATCAATGAAATAAGGGTTCTTCATATCTACCGTATAGAGCAGACTTGCTTTCAGACTATCTTTCTTATCGACCAAAGTCTCGTAAGTCACCTTTCCATTGAAATATCCGTAATCACGGAGCAGGTTAGTGGCTACCTTGACACGTACTTCGGGATTGACAGTAGAAATAAATACGGGCGGATTGGCGGCAAAGCGGTTAAACATCCACTTACCGAATCCTTTCTTGTATTTCACGAAGTCGTTATACATCCACATTTTAAAAGGAATAGGCAGAAAACCTCCCAACAGAGTAGTACTGGGAGTTTTGGCAAGCGCTGCATTGATTTCCGTCAAAGCAGTTTCACCAACCCGTGTCGATGATTTATTGACTATCACCGTTTTTCCTCCGGTATAGAGTATTTCATCTTCGGGCAGATGTTTCGTCACCGAACACGCCGAAAACAACACTATACCTATAAGACAGCCTGCTAATATGTTAATACGTATATCTTTCATTCTTACTTCTTTTTCTTAAAGATGAACAGTTCACTGAGCTTATCCAGTTTCTTGCGAAGTACCAGACCGACTCCGGTTTCCGTAATCTCCCCTTCGAGTACACTCTCATAGTTCTTATCGTAGAACAAACGGACATAACGGGTTCCCGTACGGTCCAGACGATATTCCAAAGAGATGTTGTCAATGAAGGATTCGGCATCATTCGTCGCATTTTCGCCCGTCGATACCTTACCGCCGATTACAATCTGGAAGCGGTTATTGAAGAGGCGCTGCGAATAACGGAAACTGTAATCCGTACGCTTGCCGCCAGTATCCGAGGCGTCATGATCTTCGACACCCACAGAGACGCTGGCATTCTTCAGGTTACCCATCAGTGAATTTATCTGACTGCTCAGTACGGAGTTCAGGGCAGAACCCATATTCAGCTTGCCAAGTCCGCCGCCTCCACCGCCGATCGGTCCGGTGCCGAGATAGGTTTTCATCAACATGATATAAAGTGCCTGTTTTCCACGTTCTTCCGCTCCCATTGCTGTCAGTTCATTCTGTATGGTCGCATCTTCCGGGGCCGCTACGTCGAAAGCAAAAGACAGGTTGTCCAACCGGTTCTTTACGACAATGGAAACGTCAAAGTTAACCATTCTCGTTCCTCCGTTCTCTCCTTCGGATACGGAAGCACGGATACGGTCAGTTGCCTTGAAGTTCAGCATGGGGTCCATCGGGTTTCCGGTCCAATCTACATAGCTGCCGTTATCGATGGCAAATTCCTTGACTGCAATGATAGGCAGAGAATACTTCATCAGTCCACCGCTCAGTGTGTAACGTCCGGTCAATGTCAGGTCTCCCTGCGGAGTGTATTTCATCGAAAGATCGCCACCTCCTTCCAGTTCGATACGATTGTCACTGGCGTCCAAGTCCACTTTCACCCTGACTGAAGGGTCGATATGAACCATCATCAGCATATCCAATCCACCTAAAGATACGGTAGGCACTTCCTGACGGACAACTGTGGTGGTATCACTGAATGAAGTAAATGTCACCAGACTTCCCAAACGATCCTGCACGGTCAGCGGTGAATCGGTCAGTACATACGAGACATCCGTATTGCCCAGCAGATTCAGGTTTCCACGCATATTCAACCCGTCCAACGGGCCTTTTATGGTTGCCCGCAAGTCCGCAAAGACTTTTCCGTAGACAAGGCTTTCGCGAGTACGCTTCGCATTCAACAAGGTATAGTTTTCCGCCAGCAGATTCAGACTCGCCATCGGTCGGGACATATCACGGAAATCGACATAACCGTCGATCGTAAACGGATTCTTTCCCGTGGTGTAAATGGCGAACTTATCAAATATCAGACGATTGTTCTTCAACTGCACAGGGCGGTTATCAAACAGGAAGTTAGCACCATACTGGCGTGACAGGACAGATACGCTGTCCAGTATCAGTTCACCGTTTATCAATGGCTGCTCGGTACTGCCTGTTATATTCAGGTCACCGTCCATATCACCGGCAAGCGTAACCAGCTCGTCGGGAATAAAGGCGTTGGCAATACGAAGCGGGAAGTGTTCCAACGTCGTATTTACTTCCAGGCTATCCTTTCCCGTCGAGGTAGGGAGCAGCTTGCCATCTGCTATCAGCACTTCTACCTTATCATGATTCAGATAAGCGTTGAGGTATTGTTTTCCCTGTTCGCCCGGCAGCCATGTAGCCCCCAAAGTAATATCACCAATGCGCTGGCGTTCATAAGTCAGTTCATCAATGGATGCTTCCGCAGAGAGCTGAAGGTCTTTTTCGGTCTGTATATAGTGTGCTTCTGCCGAGAACAATCCGGTGATTTCGGGGAAGTAAGGCAGTACGCTCGTTATTTCATCCAAGCGGATTCTCCGGATTTCGACATCGATATTCTGCAAAGAAACCGTATCTCCCTGTACCGAATGCACACGGAAGCCCATACCTTCATCATCCCACATATCCACATTGGCATACACGCGCATATTCTTATGCAGATAAATCCAGTTATGATCTTCGTTGAAGTGGAATTTACGGAACGCAATAATCGGTTCTTCCGGAATCAGTGTAAAAGCCAGTCCATCCCCTTTTCCACGTCCTCCAACCAGCGGACGGGCATTGACTCCAAGCAACACACCGGTTTTCCCCTTTTCGTTCTTATATTCTGCCAGCAGCTCGGCATCGCGGTCGCGAATCTCGCCTGTCAGAATAGTGGAGAAGGAAAACTGGGGATTCTTCGGTCCGTTGATTACTCCGGCACGGAGATTCATACGGGTAGTATCCTGTTTGACGGTGAAAAAGACCGTATCCAGTTGCAAGGTATCCACTTTCAAAGCATGGATGGCTGCTTTGCCGTTGATTCCCCAATCGGGAGCAGTGCCGAATTTCATGGAAGCATCATGGAACGATATATTCTTCATTGCCATATAGTATGCCAACGGATTCTCCTTTCCTGCCGAAAAAGAGAAAATAGCCGACGGTAATGCTTCACGCAAAGCAGCATGATCCAAGAGTTTTTCATCCACCTGCTTCATCAACACATCTACAAAATGGGTAGACTGACGAATCAGAGGATATACACCGGCACGGGCACTCAGATTCAGTTTCATATCACCGGCGGTGAAATGAGTGAAAACACGGTTCTGCCGTGCCTCTCCGCTTAAATTGAATGCCAACGGATGTTTCATCGGCTTGGGCATAAGTCCCAGTTCGTACAAATCAAGCTGAGTAACGTCAACTGTCACTTTACCGTCCGGATAGCTATGAGCTAAATTATATTCTGCATCCGCCGTCATTTTCAAAAGTTCATTGTCACTCGTAAGCTGAGCCGTTGCCAAAGCACCTTTAAGATTTCCCGTCAGATGAACATTCGAAAGATGATAGCGGGCGTAATGAAGCTGGTCCAAAGAAAGATTCAGATTGGCTAAAGAATGGAAGGACATGACATCCAGTCCCCTGCCCTTGGCATCTGCCGAAAGAGATAGTTCATAAATCGAGTCTTTCGGGAGAAAATGATGCAGTTGCAGATCGTTTATTTTCAGATCGGCCGTATAAACTTCTGTCGAACTGTTTAATGCGGCATTTACATTCATGCTGCCCTTGCCTTCTTTCAGATCGAGTTTTGCTTTATACTGCGGGCCGTTCATCTCCATCTTCATCTTGAGACTCATACTGTCGGGAATTACTAAAGAGCCATCGGGTGTGACTCCAGTCAATCCTGTCAGGAAGTTCAGATTCCGGGTAACCATATCCAGCCCAATAGTTCCCGAACGAGTCAGACTGTCCGTCAGGTTTTCAAGGATTCCTCCCCCTTTTAGCGAGAAAGCTCCCGGCAAGTCTACCGTGAAGCGCGAAATCTGCATCTCTTTCAGATTTCCATCCGTACCGGCACGAATCACTAACGGACGGAACGGATATGCTTCTTTAAACGTTTGAGGCAGTCCGCCGGCAAAAAGCATCACGTCCTCTTTGCCTATATGTGCGTTAAAGCTGGCGGATAAACGTCCTGTCGTCGGGATATTTACGAGTTCCCAATAAGTCTGGGCGGACAGGTCTATTTCTGAATGTGGGGTTTGCAGTTTCAGTTCAGGAATGCGGATGATAGAATCATTCGAAAAGAGCCGCCCTGTCAGTGAAGTAATACTCAGTCCCGAACGCTCTTCCATCGTTATTTCACGAATCACAGCGTTCATATTTCTGCCTTCGTAGAGCAGAGAGTCCAATCCGATGCGGATATTCCGGACTGCCATATGAGAGGCGCCAAAACCTTCCGACGGTTGGGCCTCTCCGGTGTCATAACTGGCGGAGGCACCCGACAAAAGGAATTGCTTCAATCCATAAAACTGGTTCTTTAAATCCGCTTTGGCGTCATCAATGGTCGCTTCGCCTATGTATGCCGCCACCTTCATGGAGTCGGCAGGCAGTTTCATACCGAATGATACATTCTTCAACTTCAGTTGATGAAGGTTCACCTTCCAGTTCACAGGAGCAGATGCCGTCGTATCTTTGGGAGTGGTCGTGGTATCAGTCATCAGAAGTTGTATATGAGTATCGGATAACTCTGTCCGATTGACAACTGCCGTTTCGTTCGATAAATCGACTCCATGACTTTGCAGAAAGAAGCGCCCCAAAACGCCTTTTATCTGCATCCCTTCTATCAGATTGGCAGAATTGACCGCCACCTGACTTAAGGTAACCTCGTCAACTTCTACTTTTCCTTTGAGCAACGGCCATGCCTGTACGCGGACATTCAGGCTTTCCAAAGACAATAAGGTATCCGGCTGCTGTATGACTTCCACCCCTCGTACCAGCAGATTAAGCGGAAAACGAAGGTCTATCCGTTCCACCTGAATCTGCATTCCGGTTGCTTTAGAAGCATACGCAGTAACCTCCCGTCGCAAAAGATTCTGAACAGGAGGTATATAAAGTAATACCATCAGTATTACAAAAAGTATTATAGGAGTAAGCAATATCCAGCCCACCCGTCTTATCCATTTTCGTTTCATGCAGGATGTGTCAGTGTAAAAGTGATACAAAGTAAACAAATTACTTTGAAAAAAGGTTTGTCCAAAAGCTAAAATGTGAAAAAGCCGGAGGTTATGGTTGCATTTAGCGCAATTTCATCCCGTTCATTCCGTTCATTCGGAAGGTGAGATATTTGTCAAGGCAGCACCTTCTCACTATGCTACGAGCTTATGCCCGTGCCATTACGTTGGCACGCTTGTGCCACCGCAGTGGCACGACTGTGACATGCCTTTGGCACAACTGTGCCAACAAGGTGGCACAAGCATGGCACTATATAGGCTGTTCCAAAGGAGCTGCCGGGAGAGATTTAATGTAAACCGAAACTATACTCCTCAGCAGCACGAACAACTTTACGCACCGCCTCCAAAGTCTCCAACGTAGTCTTTTCTATTTCTTCGGAGAATTCTTCCCCCCGGCAAGACTCCAGCCATCTTAATGAAGCAACAGACTCAGAAGCTCCGATCAAGGTGAAAAGCGGAAGGAGTTTATGAGCCATAGCGGCTATTCCATCCACCTCCCTGTCAGTTAATGCCTGTTGCATCCGGTCGGCATTCTTACCGGTCTCTTCGATAAAAGTCCGGATAATAGAACACGCCGCTTCCGGATCATCTTCCGAGAAGGCAGTCAGTGCAGAAAAGTTGAATAAAGTATCTTCAGGCAGCGCATCTGCAATCAATTGCATATCATGTGTTATATGCGCCTCATCAGCTGACATTTGTCCTTCATTCAGAGTTACCAGCAATTCTTTCACCGTAAAAGGTTTGTGCAGGCATCCGGCAAAGCCGTGTTCATGCAAAGCCTTCTCATCCATTTCGCTGCGTGCCGTGACAGCAATGACAGGAATATTGCGGGCTTGCGGAATGTTAGAGGCACGCAATAATTTGACCAGATCAAAACCGTTGATAGCAGGCATCTGTATATCGGTCAGCAGCACATCAAACGTCGAGGAGCGCAGTTGCTCTATCAGTTCTTCCAACTGCTCGCAGCAAACAGCATCGATGTTGTGCTGTTTCAGCATGGCAGCAGTCAGGTTCAGCTGAATCTTATCATCATCAATCAGAAGCACACGGATCACCTTCATGACCGGTACAGCATCTGTCTCTTCCGGAGAAACATCTGTTTCTTCCGGAGAAGCATCCGTATCTTTCGACGCTTTCTTGATTCTGCTTCCAAAAGGTTTATTTTCCACTATTGACTTACCCACCGGAAAGAGTGGCAACACGACAGTAAAGCAACTTCCTTTTCCTAACGTGCTTTGTACATCGATCGTACCTTCAAGCAGAAGAACCAATTTATGCACAATGGACAATCCCAGTCCGAATCCTTCTTCTCCCTGCGCACCGGGGAGGCGGGTAAATTCCTGGAAGATGCGTTCCCGGTCTTCCAATGCCATCCCTTTGCCGGTATCCTCAACCGCTATTGTCAGCTTCGAAGCGTTATAACCAACAGTTAATGTGATCTTGCCCTGCTGAGTGAATTTCACCGCATTGGACAAGAGATTATTCACTATCTGCTGAATACGTAAAGGATCACTGATATATTTCTCCGACAATTCCGGAGCGATATGACATTGCAAGACCAAGCCTTTAGCCGCCGTCAGAGGTTCAAAGCAAACACGGATTTCTTCAAACAGCTGAGCAGGATTAAAAACAATCCGGTTCACTTCCGCTTTATTGAGGTCAAGACGGTGGAAATCAAGCAAATCGCTTACTAACTTCAGTAAATGCTCTGAAGAACTTTTCATGTTGTCCAGATAGAATCGCTGCCGTTCATCTTCGGTCAGGCGGGACAAGAGTTCCGTATATCCCATTATCGAGCCTAATGGCGCCTTAAAGTCATGGGTAATGGCAAGCATCAGTTTCTCACGGGCAACAAGCAAGTCTTCCGCCCGCTTATTCGCTTCTTCGAGCTGACGCCGATAACGGTTGCTACGAGTAATATCCCGCATAATTAAGATCAGGAAAAAGGCGGATAAGAATACGGCACCAATGGCAATTCCGGCAATGATATTAGCCGAACGCATCCGCACCTCTTGCTGAAGTTCCGCATCCTGACGGGCACGCGCAGACATTTCCTCCTCGTATCCTTTTATCAGACTATCCATTCTTGCGGTCAGCTGTGTATTCATCCGCTGATACCTCGTACTGGTACGCCGGATCGTTCGCCTCCGCTGCAACCGTTTCTCTTCGGTAGCCATGCGAATCTTATGCTGAAGGGAGTCCGCCGACTTGACAGGTTCCAATATCGTATCGGTGGCAATTTCCAGAGAAGTATTGACCAGCACGGCAGTATCTTTCTTAGAAGGCGCGAACACTTCCCCCAATCGTTTGAAGAAGCCTTTCTTCTTCGGGGTAGTGATCAGAGAATCGCGTTTGGTAATGACCCGGTGTTGTACCCGTTGCTGAGTAATCACCGAGTCCTGCTGTTCTGATATGATTTCTTCAATCTCCGAGGCAGAGAGCAAGCTGTCATTCGCCTCGCTCAGCACCCGCAGCATCTGAAGGGTATTCTGATCTTTCTCATGAAGAAGACTCAGCAGACTGTCTGTCCGCAGATTCTGCTGATCGTCCGCAGCCGACAGCGTCTCCATCTCCTGATGCACAAAGACCAGAGAAAAAAGAAGAATCGCCAGCAGCAATATATAGCCGATGGTTATTTTCAGTTTGGTGGAGCGAAAGGAAGCCATAGGCAATTAAGATTTTAAATTATGAATTTTGAATGGAAGGCGGTAGTTTCGTCTTGTGATGGAAACGCCACCATAACATCAGACCGGCACTGGTCAACCCAAAAGGAAATGCCATCCAGACACCTATGATTCCCCACTCCAACACGAATCCGCAGAAATAGCCGACCGGAAGCGAAATAAGGAAATAAGCAATGAAGGCAATCAGCATCATCAGTTTTACATCTGAGATTCCACGCAAGGCATTGGCAAAGGTAATCTGCAATCCATCTCCAAACTGATATACAAGGAACGGAAGGATAAGCGAAGTGACCATAGCCGCCACTTCGGTACTATCGGTAAACCAGCCTCCCAGATAATTGCGGCAAAGGAATACGATGGAAGAAAGCACAACGCCCAACGCCATCATCACATGAAAACCGGCATAAGCCGAACGACGTACATTGAGTATATCGCCCTGCCCGTTAAAGTTACTCACACGGACAGCCACAGCTGCTCCCATCCCGTAATACATCATAAACGTAAACTGGGAAATAGCCAGCATGACCTGATGAGAAGCCAGCGCAATGGTGCCCAACCAGCCAATCATCACCGCACTCAGACTGAACGAAGCTGTCTCCATTCCCATCTGAAAAGCAATCGGCCAACCCAGCGAATTCAAACGTCCGAATATAGCCTTCGACCATCCCAGACGATAGAAGCCGAGCTTAAAACGAAGAAAACGCGGACTCCGCATAAAGACTATGATAAATACGACTACCATCATGATACGCGAGAACAGCGTACTGATACCTGCTCCCAGCAAGCCCATTTCCGGCAAGCCCAGCTTTCCGTATATCAGGATATAATTGCCGATAATATTCAGCACATTTCCGCCGAGCAATATCCACATAGCGGTCTTAGTATCCGTAATTCCATCCGTAAACTGCTTGAAGCCATTGAACAGCATCACAAAGACGAGCGAAGCCAGCAGAACCAGATAATAAGGTTTTATCAGGGGAATAAGTTCTTCCGGCTGTCCTAGATTTCCCACATTAAAATAAAGGACAGTCATACCGATGGTAAGCAAGAATGCCACCAACAAATTTGCCAGCAGGCTGTTACGCAACGCCTGCCCCGCCGAAGCATACTGATGAGTTCCATACAAACCTCCCACGATAGGAGTCAGCCCGTACGAGAAGCCTGTACTGAAAATAATCACCAGATTGAATACATTATTGACGAAGGAAGCAGCACCCAGTTCTATCGTACTATGATGACCGATCATCAACGTATCGGCAAACCCCAGCACAATAACTCCTATTTGCCCGATTACAATGGGCAATCCGAGAGAAATCAGTGCTTTGTAATGCTCCTTATATATACTATAGATATTTCTCATTTATTTTTCCGTAGTTAATCGCATATTCCGGCAACTCCGCATCCTGCCGTTGCCTCCAATAAATATCCCTCCGGTAAGGAGAAGTCAGGATATTTGTTTCTTATAATAAAGTATCACTCCATTCTCCTTCCTGAAAGCAGACTGAGCTACCTTTTGCAATTGTCCGGCAGTAACAGCGCGATAACGCTCTACCTCCTTTTCCATATCTTCCGCCCTGCCCAACAGTTCAAACCAAGCAAGATTGGTAGCGACATTCAAATAATTGATATTGCCGAATATCTGCGTCGATTCGAATTTATTCTTCACTTTTTCCAGTTCCTGTTCGTCAACAGGTTCTTGCTGCAAACGTTCCAGTTCTTCACGTACGGCCGCTTCCGCCTGTTCCAGCGAAACACCTGCCGCGGGTTTGCCCGAGATATGGAACAATCCGGCATCCACACTACCGGAAATATAAGCGTCGATACTCGAAAACAGTTGTTTTTGCTGTACCAGGCGTTGATTCAGACGACTGGAACGTCCGTTGCTCAACAAATCCGACAATATATCAAAAGCGTAATAATCCGGATGATCATGACTGCACATATGATACGCCATGAATAGTGAATCAAGGGGTACGTTACGCTCTACTGTCAACCGTCGTTCTTCTGTCTGCTCCGGTTCCTGCGGCAGATTCCGTTGAGGAACCTCCCTGCGAGGGATGGGACCGAACCATTTTTCCGTCAATGCAACTGCTTCCTCAAAAGAGATATTTCCCGTTACGGCCAGCACTGCATTGTTCGGCGCATAAAAACGGAAGAAGAATGCTTTCACCTCTTCCAGCGTCGCATTGGCTATGTGCGACAAATCTTTTCCGATGGTAGGCCACTGATAAGTATGCGCCCGATATGCCAGAGGACGCAAAAGATGACCGACGTCTCCGTAAGGCTGGTTCAGGCAACGCTGCTTGAATTCTTCCATTACTACTCCACGCTGTACTTCCAGACTCCGTTCACTGAAATCAAGGCTCAGCATACGGTCGGATTCCAGCCAAAAGCCGGTCTCTACATTCTGCCGGGGTACAGTGAGGTAGTAATTGGTTATGTCATTATTGGTCCAGGCATTATTCTCACCGCCTGCCAGTTGCAGCGGCATATCATAATCGGGAATGTTCACCGAACCTCCGAACATCAGGTGTTCGAACAAATGAGCAAAGCCTGTATGCTCGGGATGTTCGTCGCGGGCTCCCACATTATATAATACATTAAGAGCTACCATCTGTGTACTTTCGTCCTGCGAATGTACCAGACGTAACCCATTGTCCAAAATATGCCTGTTAATCTTCATTCTACTTAATCCAGTACTTCTACTTTTACAATCTTCACGTCCTCTTCGGGGCGGTCGCTACGGTCGGTTTTCACCTGCTGAATCTTATCCACGATGTCCATGCCTTCGATTACTTCACCGAAAACCGTATACTCACCGTCCAGATGAGGAGTACCTCCTACAGTCGTATAAGCTTCGATCTGTTCCGGCGTAAAGTGAAATTCTGGTTGCTTGGCAGCTTCCGCTTCCGCCTCTGCAAAAAGCTTCTCCTGCAATTCATACAAACCGTTTTCATCGTTTTCCTTCCGCATCTTATAGATTTCTTTCATGTGCTTCTGAGCCAACGTATTGAAAATAACATTGATCTTATTCTCATTCATCTGGCTTTCCATGCCCAGCAATGTAGAGTCGTTGTACACCTTGCCTGTCACAATGTAGAACTGGCAACCGGATGATTCTTTCTTCGGATTTACATTGTCTCCCTGACGGGCAGCAGACAAAGCGCCTTTTTTGTGAAAATACTTCGGATAAACAAATTCGGCCGGAAGGGTGTAACCCACATCTCCTGCACCCAGCATCTTTCCTTTCGGTGCATTCTTTGAATCCGGGTCACCTGCCTGAATCATAAAGTCTTTGATAACACGGTGGAATAGCGTTCCTTCATAAACGCCGTCTTCTGCCAGCTTAATGAAATTATCACGATGTTTCGGCGTCTCATTATACAACTTAACCTTGATGTCTCCCAAGGTTGTTTCAATCTTTACCAACGTTTCGTTGTCCATATTTCCTCCTTTTTTTGTTCCGGTTTTGCAGGCCGTAAGTCCGCAAAACGATATGGTTAATAGTAAGTATGCAATCTTTTTCATAACACTTTTATTTAATTTAAGTTTGCAAATATACTACTTTCGCCCAAATCCTCTTACCTTTGTAGCATTAAAAGAGGCAAAAGAGAGTATGATGAAATCCATATTGATAATAGAAGACGATATCACTTTCGGAATGATGCTGAAAACCTGGCTAAGTAAAAAAGGGTTTGAGGTGTCGTCAGTCAGTAACATTGCCCGTGCCCAGAAGCACATTGAAGGACAAGGGGCAGACTTAATCCTGTCCGATTTACGCTTACCGGATCACGACGGAATCGATCTTCTGAAATGGATGAACGAAAAAGGAATCGATATTCCTTTGATCATCATGACCGGTTATGCCGATATCCAATCGGCAGTACAAGCGATGAAACTGGGAGCACGCGACTATGTTGCCAAACCGGTGAATCCGGAGGAACTACTTAAAAAGATGTCGGAAGCTTTGCAAGCGAAAGAAGCGCCGACTACGCATACCGCAGCCAAAACTTCTGCAAAGAAAGGTTCTTCCATTTCGTCCGGAAACGCCACCGAAACCCATCATGCTTATCTGGAAGGAGAAAGTGATGCCGCCAAGCAACTCTATAATTATGTAGGTCTGGTAGCTCCTACCAATATGTCCGTACTGATCAACGGTTCCAGCGGAACGGGAAAAGAGTATGTGGCGCACCGCATCCATCAACTGAGCAAACGGAATGACAAGCCGTTTATCGCGGTAGACTGTGGTTCGATCCCCAAAGAATTAGCTGCATCCGAGTTTTTCGGCCATGTGAAGGGCTCTTTTACAGGAGCACTGACGGACAAGACCGGAGCGTTCGTTGCCGCCAATGGAGGCACTATCTTCCTGGATGAAATAGGAAATCTCAGTTACGAGGTACAGATACAACTTCTCCGTGCCTTGCAAGAGAGAAAGATTCGTCCGGTCGGTTCCACGCAAGAGGTATCGGTTGATATCCGTCTGGTATCCGCCACCAACGAGAATCTGGAACAGGCTATCGAGAAAGGTACTTTCCGTGAAGACCTTTTCCATCGCATCAATGAATTTACCCTGCGGATGCCCGACCTGAAAGAACGGAAAGAGGATATCCTGTTGTTTGCCAACTTCTTCCTCGATCAGGCAAACAAGGAACTGGACAAGCATCTGATCGGTTTTGACTCGAAAGCCTCACAAGCCTTACTCAATTATCACTGGCCGGGCAACTTACGCCAAATGAAGAATATCGTAAAAAGAGCGACTTTACTGGCACAAGGAAGTTTCATCACTCTTCTTGAATTAGGGACCGAATTACTGGAAACAAGTACCGTTTGTTCCGCAAGCATGGCGCTACGCAACGAAGAAACAGAGAAAGAACACATTCTGGAGGCATTGCGCCAAACCGGAAATAACAAGAGCAAAGCGGCACAATTACTGAATATCGACCGGAAGACATTATATAATAAGCTGAAACTATATAATATCGACTTGTAGGTTATCGATCAGTACTACCCATATATTTAGAAGGAGATACGCCGAACTGCTCCATGAAGTGCTTGCGCAAAGTACGGGTATCGGAATAACCAACCATTTCCGAAATTTCCTGAATAGAATAGCGATTCTCCAGAATCAATGTCGCCGCCTTGCTTATACGTATACTGCGAATCATATCTATAACAGACAAATCACTGCGCTGTTTCACCTTCCGGTACAAGGTAGGCTGACTCATATTCAGTTGCTCCGCCAACATTTTTACATTAAAGTCCGCATTGGAAAGGTTAGCTTCTATGATATGAATCAGTTGTTGCAAGAAGGCATCTTCTTTCTCCCCCTCTTCCGATTCCTGTTTCAGCATCAGGGCTTTCGTATAAATCCGCTTCAATCGCTCACGCTGCAAAATCAGGTTATCCACTTTGGTCTTTAATATCTCCGGATTAAAGGGTTTCATCATATAATCATCCGCTCCGCTATTACAGCCTTGCAGGATGTCAGCATCTTCTGCTCTGGCAGTCAGTATCAAGATAGGAATATGCGCGGTTTCCTGCTGCATACGAATTTCCCTGCAACAAGTAAAGCCGTCCTTTACGGGCATCATTACATCCGAGATAATAAGATCGGGCAACTGTTCTTTGGCTATCCGCACCCCTTCCTCACCATTGCAAGCTTCACTGACGGCATATCTGGAAATGAATAAGCTCCGGATATATTCGCGGACATCTTCATTATCTTCGATGATCAGCAGACTCTTTTTAGCCGCTGTTTCCTGTATTTTGTTTTCCGGTATTGGAAGAAACGGTTCCGGTTTCAGCTCTTCATTTTGCTTTGTTTTTCCCTGATGGCTGTCTTCATAAGAATCTTTTGCAAAATGCTCTTTGCCTTCGGGAATATAAAGGGCAAAGATACTTCCTTCGTCCGGCACACTCTTCAGCGTTACCAATCCATGATGCAGGTCCATCGTGTTCTTCACAATATGCAATCCTATTCCTGCCTTCGTTGACATCTCAGGTACATTATCTCCCGTTACGAACGATTCAAAAGCATGTTTCTGCAACCATTCCGGAATCCCTGCACCTGTATCCGAAACGGTGATCCGGCAATAACCCTGCCCACTTTTCATCAGATGAGAGACAGAAAGCAAGACACGCCCTCCCGAAGGGGTATACTTAAACGCATTTGAAAGAAGGTTTTGCACGGCCGAAGCGATCTTTCCCTCATCTACCCAATACAGGAACTTCCCTTCGGGCAAATCAATATCAAATTGCAAACCTTTGATTTCAGCCATCTGCCGGAACGGTTCCGACACATTGCAGACCAACTGTACCAAATCAGTCTCGGATAACTGGAGTCTGACCATCCCGGCCTCTATCTTTTGTACATAAAGCAACTGATCGACCAAGGTGTGCAGTGAGGCCGCATTCTTATACATGACCTGCAATTTCTTATAAAAGTCATCCAATGGATTGCACTGTTTCATCAATTCCTGTAACGGGGCAAGGATTAAAGTCAGCGGAGTACGCAGTTCGTGGGCAACGCCCGTAAAGAAGTTCTCGCGTTCCACACGTATCTGACGTTCTTTCTCACGCTCCATACTGACCGTCAACAGTTCATGCTTCATCTGCATTTCGTGTTCCATCCGTTTCTGCCGTAGTCTGATCAACCGTACTCCATAAGCCACTCCTCCCAACAATAACAGGGAAACGAAAAGCCGGAAAGCAAAAGTCTGACTCCAATGAGGTAGAATTATGATCTTCAGCGAAGTCACCGCCCCTGTCTGACCGTTCGGATGTATATTCTTCACTTCAAATACATACTCACCGGCTGGGAGGTTGGTATACGAGGCTTTCTCTCCCTCATCAGAAATCAGCCAATTCCCCTGATAAGGCAAAAGCCGGTAATTATATTTTTGTTGTTCGTCCGAGTAGGACAGGTTGTTGAAAGTCAAGGAGAAATCTTTGTTATCATTATCCAGTACAATGCGATCCGTAAAAGGGATGAATTGATTGAGGATGATCTGATTATTAATCTTTTCTCCAGTCCCGACAGGATGGTTATCCACTTCCAAACCGGTTATTAACACCCGTCCGTTGGTCGGATAGGCATTTATATCCTCCGGATTGAAATAAGTCAGACTCTGATTATTTCCGAAAAACAAAGTCTTGTCACTGAATAAGGCAGAACGGTTACTACCTGCTATGTAGTAATTGTAAAAGAGATGCTGACGACGACCATACCGCGATATGCCGGAGTTGCTTCCCAGCCAGATATGCCCTTCGCTGTCTTCCGCTATGCAGCCGATAAAATTACTGCACAGTCCGTCATTCGTGGTATAACGGGCACTGATCGTGTTCTGTCGTGGAGACAGGATGGCAAAGCCATCCGTATATCCTATATATAAATTCCCATCCGAAGATGCCAGCAACGAACGTACCGAACGATATTCCATGTTCATCTTCTGCTCATATCCATTTTCTACGGAGATACCTCCGGAAGCAGATTCAACTACTCTGCAAACTCCCATATTACTGGTCCCCAGCCATATCGTTCCATCTTTTGTCTGAGCAATCGCACGAATGAAAGGTTGTCTTTTCTCATTTAAATAATGTGCTGCTGATAATTTAACGCATATACCTGTCTGACGGTTATACAATAAAAGCCCGTCTTCCGTACCTACATAGAGCCTGTTCTTATCGTCCATATACAAAGCCCATACCGAAGCCCTGTTGGCAACACCGTCTACCAACAGCGAATGAATCACAAAACGACCGGTCCGGACATGATAAACAGTCAACGTACCGTTTATATTTCCAAACCACAGATTGCCGTCTACATCTTTCAAGGCACACAACATCGTTTCTTCCGATTTCCCGCTACCTGTATCGACTTTAGAGAAACTAAGTTTTTTCCCTTTTGCGTACGGTATGTCACTTCGCATGATTCCTTTGTGATAGGTCGCCAACCATAACCGATGACTATCATCCATGAGGATATCACATATTTCGTTATGCCTGTCCTGATAGTAACGGTCATAAAACTGTGACCTCAAATCAGAATACATCACTCCTCCACCGTTAGTACCGATCCAAAGCAGGCCGTTAGGATCGTAACAGGCAGAAATCATACGTGTTTCGAGGTTTCGGTAAATCTGTGTATGTGTATTGTTATATATCTCCGACGTCAGTTCTTCCGGCTGCTTTTCATCCGGCATCAACAGTGTATAGCCACCCCATGTCACTGCCAGATAGCGGTTATTGCCGATAAATATAGTCTGATAAACATCTGTATGAGAAAGGAGATTCTCTTTTCCTGTCCCGCCGTACGAAATCCGGTCCATATGCCCCGACTTCGTGTGATAACGGACAATGCCTTTGCCGATGGTAGAAACCCAGACAACTCCGTCTCTGTTCAAGATGGAAGTGACTTGTAATGTTTTTCCGTCTGTCAGCGGTATCTTCTGATACGCCTCCGGAGTATCCGGATGAAACAAGATCAGATTACCCCGGTTAGTTGTCAGCCATATTCCGCTCCCGGCTTTTTCATGATAGCACAGAGAAGAAAAGACTTCTCCTTTTTCTTCCAATAACTGAAAGGTCTTTTGTATGCGTACCCGAACAGCCGTTTTTTCTTCTTCCTTTCCTTGTTGTATCTCCCATTGACAGAGTATCAGTCTGTTTCCCGATATTCCCCAAAAAGAAGAATCGTCAGCGGGCAGGACATTAAATACACCTATGGCAGTATCTGATTCAGTATGTATCGGAAGAAAAGTTTCCCGCTTCCGGTTGAAATAATAAAGGTATCCATCGGATACAATTCCTAAAAAGTCATCTGACAGTCGCACAATGGCAGCAATCGAAACATATGTATTCGCAGGCTTGAAGTTCTGAATTGTTTTGCCGTCATAACGGCTTAATCCGTTATCCGTCCCAAACCACATAAATCCGTCTTCATCTTTATAGATGCAAGGAATCGTGTTATCCGCCAATCCGTCCCTCATTGTCAGCAGCCGAATATCTTTATCAAAAAAAGCATAGGCAGGATGCAGCGGGCAACAACTCAGAATCAGGATAATGAGGATTAGACTTAAGTGCTTCATTCTATTAGACAATTTAGGGCAAATAAACGAAATTAAGTCAGAACATACAAAAAAACGAATAAAGAAATGGACTTATGAATTAAACATGTATGTTGAATGAAAGAAACAGGCATATTCGGAACCACATTGTTTGCGTACATTTGCAGCCATACAACAACCTGATGTACACCTTTTAAATAAAATACAATGACCTTAGTTTATCTTAACCTGTCAGACACAAAGGAGAAATTTTTATGATAATGCACATACCAAAGAGTACATATTATCATAAATGGTTCATCGGAGCTACACTCGTCGTTCCGGTTCTTCCGCTTGCCGCCCAGACGTCTCCGAATCTTGTCTTCATCATGGCAGACCAGTATCGGGGAGACGCACTAGGTTGTCTGGGCAAAGAACCTGTAAAGACTCCTTGCCTGGATCATCTGGCTTCCGAAGGAGTCTTATTCACTAATGCAGTCAGCAGTTATCCTGTTTCATCACCCGCCCGTGCCATGCTGATGACGGGCATGTACCCCCTGCATAATAAAGTAACAGGCAACTGCAATTCACAAACAGCACCTTACGGAGTGGAGCTTCCACAGGAGGCCCGCTGTTGGAGTGATGTACTAAAAGACATGAACTACCGTACGGGATACATAGGAAAATGGCATCTGGATTCTCCTTACAAGCCTTATGTAGACACTTACAACAATCGTGGCAAAGTAGCGTGGAACGAATGGTGTCCGCCCGAACGCCGCCACGGATTTGAATACTGGACAGCCTACGGGACATACGATTATCATCTGAAACCGATGTACTGGGACACGACTGCTCCACGTGACAGTTTCTACTACGTCAACCAATGGGGCCCTGCATACGAAGCGGACAAAGCCATCGAATACATTCAGACACAAAAAGAGAATAAACAACCTTTCGCACTGGTCGTATCGATGAATCCTCCGCATACCGGTTACGAACTGGTTCCCGACAAATACAAAGCCCTATATAAGGATATAGATGTGGAAGCCCTCTGTGCCCACCGCCCCGACATACCCGCCAAAGGAACCGAAATGGGAAACTATTTCAGAAATAACATACGCAATTATTACGCCTGTATCACAGGGGTAGACGAGCAGGTAGGACGTATCATCGAAACCCTCAAAAGCAACGGACTGTTTGAGAATACCATCATTGTATTTACTTCCGATCATGGCATCTGCATGGGAGCTCACAACAATGCCGGAAAAGATATCTTCTACGAAGAAGCCATGCGCATCCCCATGATTATCTCGTGGCCGGCAAAGATAAAGCCACGCAAAGACGACCATTTGATGATCGCCTTCGCCGACTTATATCCTTCTCTCCTTTCCCTGATGGGATTCCGGAAGGAAATACCCGAAACGGTACAGACTTTCGACTTATCCCGCCATATTCTGGGCAAGAGTAAAAAAGAAGTGGTACAACCTTATTATTATGTACAGTTTGACAATCATGCCACCGGATACCGCGGGCTACGTACGTCAACCCATACATTCGCAGTCCACGCAACCAATGGAAAAATAGACGAAACAGTTCTTTTCGACCGAACCAAAGACCCCTATCAAATGGATAATATTGCCGGACAATCCCCCCGTCTGGTCCGGCAATTCAACAAACAACTCAAGGCATGGCTACTCCATACCAACGATTCATTTGCCCATTATCTTGAAACCGTAACTAAATAAACACCATGAAGAAACTTTGCTATCTCTCTCTTTTTATCCTATACTCAGTTTGCAGCTTCGCACAACAACAGGAACTCCCCGTCCCCAAGCCCCATCAACTCAAATGGCATGAGGCGGAAATGGGAGCTGTCTTCCATTATGACCTGCACGTGTTTGACGGCATCCGCTACGGACAAGGCAACAACCGTATCAATCCCATCGAAGATTACAACATCTTCAACCCGACCGAACTGAATACTGACCAATGGGTACAAGCTGCCAAAGCTGCCGGATGCAAATTTGCCGTACTGACTGCTACCCACGAAACAGGTTTCGGACTCTGGCAAAGCGACGTCAACCCTTATTGCCTGAAAGCCGTGAAATGGAGAGACGGGAAAGGAGACATTGTCCGTGACTTCGTCAACTCCTGCCGCAAATATGGTCTGCAACCGGGCATCTATATCGG
>PPYE01047712.1_pt1 | contig 23083 bp, 18 predicted proteins | sample 1559881 | NCBI WGS metagenome assembly PPYE01 (sample SAMN08240022, study PRJNA423297) | Human gut metagenome, whole genome shotgun sequencing project. | reverse complement strand
CGGGAGATGAAATATGTGCGTCCGGCCTTTGAGGACCTTTTAAAGAGACTGCAGACCGACTATATCGATCTCGGAATGATCCACTATGTGGATTCTGAGGAAGAGTGGGAGAAGATCCAGCACTCTGATTATCTGGATTATGTGATGGAGCTGAAAGAAAAAGGCGTGATCCGGCACATCGGCATGAGCTCCCACAATCCAAAGGTGGCTATGAAGGCGGTTGAGTCCGGATATATAGAGATGATCCTTTTCAGTATCAACCCGGCGTTTGATATGCTGCCGGCGAGTGAGGATATCGATACGATGTTTGCGGAGGAGTTTGACGCGGGACTTAAGGGGATCGATCCGGACCGGGCGATGCTCTATAAGGCCTGTGAGGAGAACGATGTGGGGATCACGGTCATGAAGGGATTCGCGGGCGGAAGACTTTTCGATGCGAAGAGATCTCCGTTCGGTGTCTGTCTTACCCCGGTCCAGTGTATCCATTATGCGCTGACGAGACCGGCTGTCTGCTCCATCATGTGTGGATATGACACAAAGGAGCAGGTAGATGCGGCAGTGGGATATGAGACTGCCTCAGAGACGGAGAAAGACTATGCGTCTGTGATCGCGAATGCGCCGTTCCATTCCTACCGGGGCGAATGTACATACTGCGGACATTGCAAGCCGTGTGCCGCAAATCTGGATATTGCCATGATCAACAAGTTTTATGATCTGGCAACCATGCAGCCGCAGATCCCGGCGACAGTGCAATCCCACTATGAGCTTCTGGAACATAAGGCATCAGAGTGCATCGGATGTCATTTGTGCGAAGCACGGTGCCCGTTTGGCGTTCCGATCGCGGAGAGGATGGAGAAGACTGCGAAGTTATTTGGATGCTGATATTACGGAGATCGAAAATCCAGTCAGCGAATTATCAACAAAGGAGAAATAGGATCATGTCACTTGAAAAAGCAAAAGCAGATCTGGAACAGAAGGGATTTCTGGATCATGTGATTGAGCTGAAAGAATCAACGGCCACAGTGGCAGAGGCTGCGGAGGCACTGGATGTGAAGCCGGGAATGATTGCGAAGACCATGTCCTTTTTACAGGGTGAAAAAGCCGTCCTGATCCTGACGGAAGGGACGGCAAAAGTCGATAACCACAAATATAAAGATACATTTCATGTAAAGGCGAAGATGATCCCGTTTGATCAGGTAGAAGCGCGGATCGGCCATGCGCCGGGGGGCGTGTGCCCCTTTGGGATCAACGAGGGGATCGAGGTCTATCTGGACGACAGCCTGAAGCAGTTCACAACGGTGTACCCGGCTGCGGGAAATGACCACAGTGCGGTAAAACTTACGATCCCGGAGCTCGAGCGGGCTGCAGGAGCAAAAGGATGGGTGGATGTTACATCGAGATCCACCCAAACGCATTCGCCACGGAACTGATCAGAATGATCGCCGCAAAGATCGGGCAGAGGTATTTGATCATAAACTGGAAGACTGCTTTTCGGCGGAACGGATGACCGCCTTCTGTGACTTCGCTTTCAATCTTTTCCACGCCGATGACTCTCGAAACGAGAAGGCAGGTGGCGATCGCCGCAACCGGCATCATGACGGAGTTTGTCAGGAAATCGAAGAAGTCAAGGAACTGCATTCCGATCACGGTCACACCGGCCAGTGGACCATAGCCGAGACAGGAGAGCGTTCCGAGCAGGAGCATAATGACAGCCATAAATACCGTCGCCTTTTTCCGGCTCCAGTGCAGCTCATCCTCAAAAGTGGAGACGGCACTCTCGGTCAGGGCGATGGAACTTGTGACAGCCGCGAACAGGACCAGGACAAAAAACAGGATGCCGACTGCGGCTCCGAGTCCCATGCTTGCGAACACCTTCGGGATCGTGATGAACATCAGCGCAGGACCGGCCTGCAGGGTATCCGGGTCACCGCCGGAGAAGGCGAAGACGGCCGGGATGATCATGAGACCGGCCATGATCGCGATCGCGGTATCGAAGATCTCAACATTCTGGGTGGAATCTTCGATCGAAGTATCTTTTTTCATGTAGGAACCGAAGGTGATAAGGATTCCCATAGCGATGGACAGGGAGTAGAACATTTGTCCCATAGCGGATACCACCGTCATCCATGAGAAGTTCTCAAGGTTTGGTACCAGAAGATATTTCACACCACTCATAGCCCCTGGTCTCGATACGGAATAGCCCGCGATGAGCAGGGAAAGGACCACGAGGATCGGCATCATAAACTTCGATACACGCTCGATCCCGTTGCGTACACCTGCGTAAATGATAACAACTGTAAACAGGGTGAAGAGAATAAAGCAGATCTCCGTAGAACGACCGTTGGAAATAAACGCGGAGAAATATTCGTCTGTGGCAAGGGCCTGTCCATGTCCAAGAAGGTATTCAGCCAGATATTTGATGACCCAGCCGCCGATCACAGAATAGTACGGGACGATCAGGATCGGGATCACAGCATTGATCCAGCCGCCGAAGGACAGCCATTTTGACTTTCCGAAGGATTCATAGGCACCCACAGGACTCTTTTTGGTCATGCGGCCGAGAGCAGTTTCCGCCACGATCATCGTGTAGCCAAAGGTCAGTGCCAGAATGATATAGACGAGCAGAAAGATTCCTCCGCCATACTTTGCTGCGAGATAGGGGAAACGCCAGATGTTTCCAAGTCCTACGGACGCGCCCGCCGCCGATAAGACGAAACCGAGCTTTCCGGAGAACGAACTTCGTTTATGATTCATAATTAAGGTCTCCTCGTGTTTTTGTCACAAATACATTTGTGCGTGTAAGAGATAGTCTACCATAGAACATGGGAAAAGGCAATTTAATCTGCCGCAGACGCTCAAATTGGAATAGAACCGGCGAGAGGTATAATCAGGAGGCAGAATGGCGGAGCAGATGATGGAACGGGAAATATGGCCTTGTCATATCGCGGAAAAACCAGTGTTGAGGGGAAAATAGAATGTATAAAAAAAGGAACATCCGGAGAATCCTATAATTTGATGGCGAAATTGGCAGTTTTGCGTTATAATGCGATTATACCTACCGGATAAATACAGTTTATACGCGGATGGGTTCAGCATGCGCAAAAAGTGAGATGGGGATACGCTGTGTTCCGGCAGTGAAAATGAGGTTTGACTCGTTTAGAGATACAGAGAGGTGAAATCGTGTTAAAAGCAGAAAACTTAGTCCTTCATGTGGAGGATAACGGTGCGAAAAAATGTCTTCTGGATCATATTTCCTTCCAGGTGGACGATGGAGAAATGTTAGTGATCACAGGACCGAACGGCGGCGGAAAGTCCACGCTGGCGAAAGTCCTGATCGGAATTGAGAAGGCGGAGAGCGGAAAGATTTTTTTAAATGGCGAGGATATCACAAATTACGATATCAACCACCGTGCCAACGCGGGAATCGGATACGCGTTCCAGCAGCCGCCGAGATTTAAGGGGATGACTGTGCAGAGACTTCTCGCGTTAGCGGCGGGAAGAGAGATGTCTGACCAGGAGTGCTGCAAGCTTCTGTCCGACGTGGGACTCTGCGCGGAGGAATATTTAAACCGTCAGATCGACGGAACACTTTCCGGTGGCGAGATGAAGAGAATCGAGATCGCTACGGTTCTCGCGAAGGAACATACCTTATGTATCTTCGATGAGCCGGAAGCTGGAATCGATCTCTGGAGCTTCTCCATGCTGATCCACAAGTTCGAGGAGATCCACAAGGAGAAAAAGCAGAGCCTGATCGTGATCTCCCACCAGGAGAAGATCATCAGCATGGCAGACCGGATCATGGTGATCGACGACGGAAAGATCAAGGCGGAAGGCCTGAAGGAAGATGTCCTGCCGTGCCTGAACGGTCTTGATAAATGCCATACATGTGCAGGAAAAGCGGGGGTGAGAGCGTAATGGTAGAGCTGGATCATGTAGTAGAAGAAGTATTAAAGGTCATCAACGACAACGGATTTTCCCAGAAAGGCGCTTTCAACCTGCGCCAGAACGGAACATCCATCTGCCACGGTGACAGTGAGCATATTAAGATTAAGAAGAAAACGGATAAGCCGGGCATCGATATCTATATCGACGGCGATACAAAGGGTGAGAAAGTCTATATCCCGGTAGTTGTCAGCGTTTCCGGCATGACAGACCTTGTATACAACGACTTTTATATCGCGGACGGCGCGGACGTGACCATCGTCGCGGGCTGCGGAATCCACAACAGCGGATGCAACGAGAGCAGACATGACGGCGTCCACACATTCCATGTTGGAAAGAACGCCAACGTCTGTTATCAGGAGAAACACTACGGCGAGGGAAATGGTACCGGTGGCCGTGTGCTGAATCCGGTGACGAATATCTATGTGGGAGAAAATTCCGTATTTACGCTGGATACGGCGCAGATCAAGGGCGTTGACTCCACAGTCCGCGAGACGCTTGTGGAGATGGATAAAAACTCCAGATTGTATGTGACCGAGCGCCTCATGACCGAGGGAGACCAGACGGCGGAGTCAAACATTGAGGTCCGCTTAAATGGCGAGGACAGCTCCGCCCAGATCATCTCCAGATCCGTCGGAAAGGGCAATTCCGTCCAGACATTCCACCCGAAGGCGGTCGGAAACAACAAATGCCAGGCCCATATCCAGTGTGACTCCATTATTATGGATCACGCCGAGATCGGCTCCATCCCGGAGATCCGCGCGAGAGATCTCAACGCGGCGATCATCCATGAGGCGGCCATCGGACGAATCAACGATGAGCAGCTCTTAAAGCTTCGGACGCTGGGACTTACCGAGGAAGAGGCGGAGAGCGTTATTATTGAGAACTTCCTGAACTAAAATCGAAAGGTTATGCATAATAAAAGCAGGTCTGCAGGTGAAAAACACCGATGTAGACCTGCTTTTTTTCGCAATTACACGTCAGAAATGCAGATGTAAGCAGAATTGTAACTGTTCAGTAGGTCGGCGCACTTGCTGCGTTGACCGTAAGAAAACATACGCATAATTATTTTATTGTGATCGAGAGATTGCCAAAATCAGTGACAGGTGTCTCTTTTCCGCCAGTAAAGAGAAATACAGACAGCGTATAAGCCGGTTTTGCGCTGCCGGTGATCTGGACTGCTGGCTGGATCCTGATGAGGATATCTGCATCGGCAGATCTGGCATCCAGCCATCTTAACAGGTCTGCATCCAGGTCTGCGGTCGAAGCGCCGTTAAGTCCGAGTGCTAAATGAGTCACGTTTTCGCGGATCAGTGTGTCGAGAATGCGGGCACTTATCGTCACGGAGAATGCGGAATGACTCTTTTCTGATACCACAGGGATGGACACCGCGATGCCGTTTGCAGATCTGCCATTCTTTTTCACAGTTTTCCGGGCGGCTTTGATGGCGAACTGGATCATATTGTGATCGAGAGTTACATTACCGTTCTTATCCGGTACAGCGGATGGAATGCTGATCGTGGACGGAGATTTGGACTGTGCCTGTCCGGAGTAGTCTGAGGACAGGAACGTATCTTCATAGGAAGAATCGCTGTCACTGTCGGAAGAACTGTTTCCGCCGGAATTACTGCCATTGGAGGAAGAATTTCCACCGCCGGAAGTATTGCCGCCGGAGTTCCCGCCTGGCTTATTGTCTTCTCCGCTGTCGGGCAGCTTATTGTTGACAGCGCTGACCTGGAGCGTGAGGAGAAAGTCATGGTAATTCTGGGAGATGACTTTAACTGTCACGGTGCCGATCTGCTGCTCCAGCGCAGAATCCACCGGACGGACCGGAAGTGTCAGTACTCCATCACAGATGGACGCGCCGCTGTCGTAATAGTCTCCGAGAGCCACGTCCTCAAGATGGTATTCGACCGTGCCGTATTTCTTCGGCGTGTCGAGCTCCGGCAGAAGGGAACTGAGGTCAAAGCGGTACGCGGCTTCCGTATGATTGAGGACAGTCATGGTTCCTGGTTTTGCATTGGATGCGGTGGCTTTTTTGATGTACGGTGCCTGACCGCAGAAAAAACGTTTTTCCGTTTCCCCGCCTGCAAACGAGTAGTTCGGGTTTGTCAGGGTGCAGAGGAAGCTTACCCCTTTTTCATCGGAAAAATCTGGATTTGGTGTTTCTGGTGCTGGAGAATTAAAGTACCAGGAATCGCCGATCAGACATGTGATCTCGTCTGCATCCGGGAGATCTCCGCCGCCAGCCGCAATGAATATAGGCTTTATGTCGGGTACATCCGCTGCACCGTCATAGACTTTTGAGATGAAATCTTCATCGACGGTCAGCTCCAGTTCCCGGGGAGTGACGGTCACGGTGTACGGGTCACTGTAGCAGATATATCCGCCGCAGGTGATCTCCGCGGCATAGGTGTATGTGCCGACGGGTATCGTCGGAGAGAGGTGGAGAGCCATGTCTGAGGCGTCTTCGATCTCCGTCATGCTGCCGTCGGAATTTACCTGGTACCACTGGCAGGAGGCGGACGGGGTTACGCCTGATCTGAAGTGGATGTCCGATATCAGGCTGAATTCCCTGCCGGTCTGTGATCTGTACTGGACGTTCACAGGCTCTTTGTACTCTGTGCCGGAAATCCGGGCATATACGGCTGCATCCTGGACAGGCGCGTCCACAGCGGTCACATTTTCAATAGATTTACTTTTTCTGTACACATATTCGGGTGAACTGGTTATATCGCTCTTGGAGAGCCAGCTGCCGTCAGACTTCTGAAATCCTGATCCACTCGTCAGCAGAGCGGAGAAATCCGCATAAGTGACTGTCGGACGAACCAGAGCTGATTGAAGGTCCGTTTCATAGATCTCAATTCTGCCGTAACTTCCGCCTGAGATCTTTACGTCACAGAGCCCTTCCAGATAGAGCGACCGGTAGCTGCCGCCGGTCAGGACTGCCCTGCTGCCGTCCTTCATAACAAGGACCGGGTTGCTGCAGTCGGCAACATGGATCTCGCTGTCTGTGTCTGCGTAGATATAACCGTATCTGCCGCTGTCTAGTTCAGCATGTCCGCCAGACTCAATGGTGATGGATGATCCGTTGGACAGGTCTAATTGATTTTCTTCTGAAATGCTGTAATCTTCTGGAACGATCAGTGTACCGCCGGACTGGACGACGATAGGAATATTCTGGATGAGCGCATATGGAGTTCCACGGTTGAGGAGCGTGACTCTGCCACTGAGGACCAATTCTGAGTCTGAAGTATCGTGATACAGTGACATATTGGTGAAATCAATCGTCACATTGTCCGGGACAATAAGCCGGGTATTGAGAGACGGAGTGAGGAAATGGAATGTACCGCCGGACGCATGATCGAGGGCGTCCTGAAGATCCGCATAGTACAGAGTCTTTCCGTCTTTTGTCACGCTGCCTGTGTAGGTCACTTCGCCGCAGGGGCATTTGTAGATGATCGTGGATCCGCTGGTGGTCGTCACGGCTGACGAAGTGTGGTCGCAGGGAACCACGGACACATTGGTGAGTTCTGTGTTGCTGTCGGATGGAACGATGATCTGACCATTCTGTTCGTAGCAGTATCCCGGCGCGAGAAGGTCAGTGAGGGCACTGCCGTTTAAAATAGTGATCGTGCCGAAGGTACCGCCGGCGAGGGAGGCAGTTCCTTCTTTGACCTCGAGAGCATCGATGAGAAGGTTTGTGTCGGCCGGGATGATCAGATTGGGAGAAGATCCAGAAGATCCCCAAAGGTTGATCGTGCCGATAAAGTGTCCCTGGGAGGTACCGGTATTCAGAAATGTTACCCCTGTACCGGAAAGAGAGACCGTGGTGTTACCGTAACTTCCGGTCCATGTCATTGTGTGACCATTAAAATCAACGGTCATATGATCGCGGATGAAATTGGAGGATGAATCCTGATCGCTTAACAGAAGGATCCGGCAGTTGGAAAGATATCGGGATGCGACAGTCGTTGCATCGTTAAAGGAGGTGACATATTCCGTCTCTCCGGGATTGTACACAATATCGTTGATCTCCATATGACAGATCTCACATTTCCTGTCATCTGAACTGCGGGTATCATGTGTGCAGGCATTGCCGCAGACTGGACAGATATATCTGGTAAAGAAGGGGTCAGGATCCCTGACAAATCCATTTTCATGCTCACACGTCATGACTGTGACGTTTTCCAGTTTGGTGCCGCGTTCCAGGGCATCTCCCTGCACGCGGCGGCCATAGGAATCAACGAAGTAACATCCAGGGGCCAGGGCATTGCCGAAATCCGCCTGATATTCGGATTCCGTGCGGAGTTTACTGATCGTTCCGCCGCCGAGGAAGGTCGGTGTATAGCTCTTGTAGAGGTTAAGAAAATCATATTTAATAACAAAATCACCGTTGATATTTACATTTTCCATGGTTATCTGGCCGTCCCATAACTGAACGGCAGTGCCATTTTCCGCTGTATTTTCGATGGTTCCGTTTTTAAATGCGATATGATATGCTGTCGCGGGATTGAAATACACAACAGCCTCATCATCAAAATTGCCGGACAGTGTATAACCGTTGAGATCGAAGGTTATATTATCCCACTTACATACGTTGGCGTCAAGCTTCAGCTGGCGTGTAATCGTGGTGTCTCTGAGCAGGGTGAATGTCACTCCCGGAACGATCCATTTGAGTGCCTCAAAGATATCGGTGAATTCTTTTGTTCCAGAAATGTAGTCCACAGAAACAACGGGATCCTGGCTTTCCACGGCATTGGAAAATGTGGCTGTGGCGGCAGCAGTGCTGGATGGAGTCACTGGAGTCGGGGCGTTGGACGGCGTGACAGCATTGGAAGAGGTTGCCGTCTGCGCCGGAAGTGCGCTCCGTGTGCCTGTTTCTGGCAGTAAGCTGCTGTTTGACGCATAGACGGGGCTGCCGGACAGTGTAAAGCTCAACGCCGCGGACAGCAGGAGCGCCAGTGGTTTCTTATATGTACTTCTCATAGAGATTCCCCCTTTATTTTCGTAAGAAAAGCTGAAAAATGGTATAAAAAACTGATCCTGCAACGGAATCGGTTATCTTTAGGATATCATTTTTTCGGGTGATGTCAATAAACGCTGCACAAGATGTCGAAAATCGGCATGAATTGCAGGTGGAACTTTGATGGTGGAAGCGGAGCTGCGGGGATTGACAAATCATGGTGACGGGAGTATACTCCTTTTCAGTCTCAAATGGGATTGAAAAGGAGAAAACGATTATGGACCATGAAATACAGAAGCTTCACGACCAGGTAAACCAGGCGATCATCCGGTGCCGAAGAGTCTACTCGGTGTGGGCGAAGAAAAATAAGGTCAGCTATAACCGGATGCTGGTGCTCTATACGATCCGGGAATATGGATCCTGCACACAGAAACAGGTCTGCGATTCTTATATGCTGCCGCGGCAGACGGTGAACCATGTGATCACGGAGATGCGGAAAGAGGGGATCCTTGCGGTCAGCGAGGAGATGAGCCGCGGAAAAGAGAAGGCGCTGGTGCTGACGGAGAGCGGAGAAGAGTATTCGGAACGGCTCCTGCATTCTTTAAGTCTTATGGAGGAGCGGGCGGCGGCTCAGCTCGGAGCAGAGCGGATCCGGATGATGACGGAGCTGTTCATGGAGTATGACCGGGTGTTGGAAGACGCGCTGGAGGAGGAAGAGTGATGAAGGAGAAGATGGAGACTGGAACGGATCTCTTCCGCACGGAAAAGATTCCGAAGATTCTTTTGAAGATCGCGCCGCCGGTCATGCTGGCGCAGCTCATTCAGGCCATGTACAACATCGTGGACAGCTTTTTCGTCGGTCAGTATTCCGCAAATTCGCTGACAGCGCTGTCGGTGATCTATCCGCTGCAGCTTATCATTATTGCCCTGGCGGTGGGAACCGGTGTCGGTGTCAACACGTACATGGCGAGACAGTATGCGCAGAAATTCCAGCAGAAAGCCGAGGAGGCAGCGGGAACCGGCATGGTTCTGGAATTCATGACCTGGCTTATATTTGCGGTTCTCGCGGCCGTGTTTATGCGTCCCTATGTCATGACAAGCGCGAAGTCTCCGGAGGCGATCGAGGACGCGGTGATCTACGGGCGGATCGTCTGCATCGGCAGTATTGGCGCGTTTTTAGAGGGAAACTGGACGAAAGTACACCAGTCCAGGGGAAATATTCGGCGCCCGATGATCGCCCAGACCGTTGGCGCGCTGACTAATATCGTCCTGGATCCGATCATGATCTTCGGACTTGGTCCTGTGCCGCAGATGGGCGTGGCGGGAGCTGCCTACGCTACAGTCTGCGGTTAGGTGGCCGCGGCTGTGATCACGGCCTTCGGGGGAGTGCGCAGGCCGCCGGAGTTTCGGAAAATGAAGGTTTACATAAAACAGATCTACTGGCTTGGATACGCATCGATTTTACAGCAGGCCATGTACACGGTGTATATTGTGATCTTAAACGCGATCCTCGCGGGATTTTCGGATTCCGCGGTGACGGTTTTAGGACTTTATTATAAGATGCAGACCTTCTTCTTTATCCCGCTGATGGGACTGCAGACGTGTATTGTGCCGGTGCTGAGTTTCAACTACGCGACGAAGAGTTATGGGAGATGCCGGGAGACCATGAAGGACAGTTATCTGTTTTCCTGTGGGTTTATGCTGATCGGGGGGGGGTGTTTCGTGTTCTTTCCGGTGGAACTGCTCCGGATCTTTTCGGACAGCAGTGAGGTCATTGCAATCGGAAAAACGGCGTTTCCGATCATTGGATCGAGTTTTATTCCGGCGGTATTTTCACTGATGACACCGGTGTTCTTTCAGGCGATCGGAAATGGAAGAGTCAGTCTGTTCCTGTCTGTGATGCGCCAGATATTCTGTCTGATCCCGATTTTCTGGGCGCTGTCTCTCCTGGGACTTCAGTTTACCTGGTTTGCGTTTCCGATCTCAGAGGTGCTTGTTGGAGTGACCGGGATGGGAGTGTATTGGAGGACGATCAATGGATGGAAGAATAGTAGGAAATAAAGAAAAGGCTGATGCGTTGGTTTGAAACTGCATCAGCCTTTTTGCTGCATAAATTCGGAAGAAACTGCTGGCGGCAGGATCTGTAGGAATTGTGTGTGTTCTGCAGAGAATGCCGGTAACAGGTTCTGGAGGCGCATGGTCTTAGAAGTACGTCCGTCTCTTCGGCGTATTCCAGCTTCCCACCACGCGCTTCACGTTGGAGATCGTTACGAAGGCGTTGGGGTCCTTTGCCTGGACGTAGTCCATAAACTGACCATATTCCTTTTTGGTGAGGATCGCAAGGATCTCTTCCTTCTGCGTGTCGCTGTAGCCGCCGGTTGCGGTGTAGACGGTGATTCCGCGCTGGAGCGTTTCGATGACGTAGCGCTTGAAATCATCGTTGTGCTCGGAGATCACGCAGACGCGGATCTTTCCGGTGAACTCGTCGATGAAGTAGTCCAGAACGAGACCGCTGAAGTAGGTGGACAGGGCGCCGATGATCACGGTCTGGAGGTCGTAGGCGAAATAGGAGCTTGCGACGGTCACCATTCCGGCGATAATGATGGACTTTCCGAGATCCATGTGGAGGTACTTGTTCATGATCTTCGCGATAATGTCGAGACCGCCGGACGCGGCGTTGGCGTTAAAGAGGACTGCCTGTCCGTAGCAGATCACGACGATCATTCCCACCACGTCCAGGGCGATATTTCCTGTGGGAGAACCCGGATTTGGGAACAGGATCTCGAACACAAAGAGAAGCGCCGGCAGCAGGACGGAGATAAAGATGATCTTTGTCCCGAAGGTCTTATCCACGAAGAGGAATGCCAGGATGATGCAGATGATGTTTAAGAGCAGCGTCATGGCGGACAGGGACAGCGGGACAAAGTTTACGAGAACCACGGCGAGTCCTGAGATACTTCCGCTGATGATATGGTTCGGGTTCATGAAGAAATAGACTCCCATGGCGATGATGAAGGTGCCGAAGAAGATCGTGGAGAAATATTTTAGTTTTTCAAACATGGTGAGATTCCCTTTTTCGTATTAGTATTTGCGTGTCAATCATATGTGAAAAATGTACAGTTGTCAAACGTGCACGTTACAGTGTGAGCGCTTGTATGCGGCAAAGTGAAAAACAGATATTGATAAAATATGAAGGATGACCGGGGATGGAAAACGCGTTGGAGAAGGAAGAGGATGACGAATCCAATCGTGTGAGATATAATGGATCTGGAAGAATTAGCCGGTGTTTGGAGCAGGAAAAGATGAGGTTGGTAATATTATGAATTAGGAGTGTAGAATTATGTTTAGAGAGATTCGAAAAAAGAGAAATAAGATCGAGGATAGCGCGGCGGAGGAACTTCTGCAAAACAGCAGGAGAGGTGTTCTTGCGGTGAATGGGGATGATGGGTATCCGTATGTGATCCCGCTCAATTATTTTTATGACAGGGAGAACCGGAAAATCTATTTTCATGGCGCGCGCGCGGGGCATAAGGTCGATGCTCTGCGGGCATGTGATAAGGTATGTTTTACGGTTTATGGAAATGAGACGATCAGGGAGGAAGCCTGGGCACCGTTTATGCAGAGTACGGTTGTGTTCGGGAGATGTCATTTGATGGAAAATGGCAGTGAGAAAGCAATGGAAATGTTAAAACGGTTTGCGATGAAATATTATCCGAATGAACAGCTGGCTGATGAGGAGATCGCGCAGGCGGGAAGAGCTGTGCAGATGTTTGAAATCGAGATCGAGCATATGAGCGGCAAGGAGGTGCAGGAAAAGTAGAATGAGATTGAGAAATATCCAGCTTTGTAAATGCGTTTACAAGCCCTCCGATGAGCTGTAAGACAGTATAGCAGGGAAATACAGAATTGTCAACTCAGCGACTTTTCTGATCTTTTAAGCTGAAAGATATTGCTGATGTTCACGTGATACTATATTTATTTCTGCATAGTCTCGATCATGCATTCGTGTTTCTTCGTTGTTTTGTTATAATTAATTCCAACAAGTAATATACTACCATGATAATCTTTCAATGCATTTCCATACTGTTTTTCTCTGATCTGGTCTAAAGCTCCAGATGCGCTTTTATCCCATTTAAGTTCGATCACTACCGCAGGCTTATCTAAATGCAGTTTTCTCGGAATCAGACATATATCAGCAAAACCCTTACCTGTAGGCAGTTCACGGATTATCGTATAATATTCACGTGCAAAGTAAAATGCAAGATTTATGGTACAGCTCAGAGAATTTTCATCGTTGTACTGAAGAATCGAAATTTCATCGTGAGCCTTGTCAACTCCTGCCGCAACTGCGTCGGCGTCCATGGCCCACAATGATTCTAAAAGTTTACGGGATGATTCTACGGAGTCGATCACGCCATGCCAGTTCATGGTGCTGATTGCATTCACATATTCCTGTGAGACTTCTTTATTAGGAATGGCAACGGTACCATCTACGCTGTTGTATGTCAGGTAGCCGAGATGGATCAGTAATGTCAAGACATCATCTTTAGTGGCAAATGTGGTCATATCATTGCTGAAAGTTCCTATATTGATTTGTACTGCTTCACCTGCAAGCATTCTGACCACAGAGTCCTGCAGTCCGTCCATATCCATCTGAATGTAAATTTTTAAGGCTTCATATGTTTCCGTCTGATTCCAATAAGTTCCCAACTTGTGTCGCAGCATGGCTTCCACAACCGATTTAGGACTGTAAATAGAGTAATGTTCATCACCATTCTGGCGATGTGCGATCAGATGATATCCATCATACCATGTTTTCGCTTCCTCGAAATTCATATCGTATGTATCGCAGAGTCTGGATACTTCCTGTTCAGTGAAGCCGAAATACCCGGCCAGATCGCCTGGATCGGTCATGGAATATTCTGTAAACATATTTAATGCGGAATGGGAGCCATATTTTTTAATGGGTAATATGCCGGTCATGTAGGCCAATGCCACATAATCCTTATCCTTCAGCCATGCGCGCAGAAAATCTAAATATTTTTTCTGAGCCTCTTTATTCTGCTTGTACTCCCGGAACAGGCAGTCCCACTCATCGATCAGGATCACAAAAGGACATTTGGTATAACGGAATACGTCTTTCATGACCTGAATCAGATTCTTTTCATCACGAAACTGTATTTCGTGAAATGTCTCCTTAAAATCCAAAATCAGATAATTTTTAAGCATCTCCAGCATTTCTTCCATTGTTTCAGACATACTTAAAAATTCCTGCATATTGATTTTGATCACATCATATTGGTTCAGATTTTCCCTATACGATCTGTCTTTACTGATAGCAAGATTTTGAAATAATTCCGTTGTATCCTCGCTCCGGTCATAATATGCGGCGAGCATATTAGCGGCCATTGATTTTCCGAATCTTCTTGGACGGCTTACACAGATATATTTCTGCTCGGTACAAAGCGCTTCATTGGTTCTGGCGATCAGTTCGCTTTTGTCGATATAAATTTTAGAGCGGAGACTACCGCGGAATGAAAGATTCCCCGGATTCAGATAACTTCCCATGCAAATTCCTCCCATCAGAAAAAGCGTCTTTGATTGTTTTTATTATACTTGATTCCAGCGGGAAGTACAAGGAGTGTTCATTTCCTACGGATGTAAAAATGGCGGCATCGCTCACCATTGAAGCGATACCGCCATTTTTATATCCATTTCTATATACCGGAACAACGTTGTGAACCGGGATGACGGAGAGCACAACAGCCTCCGGGTCGGTCTTTAAGTCGATGTCTTTGTTCTTTGCGATGTCAAGATCCTTGACATGTACGATGTCACCAACCTTGAGACCTGCAGCATCCAGTGTTGTCTTCTCGATCAGTGCGGACGGGAATGCTCTGTAAGCAACTTCGCTTAAGTCTTCCTGAAGAACGCCGCCGATAACAGCTTCACGGTTCAGGATAACGATCTCGGCCGTGGAAGTAACCTTCTCAGTGCTTACAAGTGCCTGAAAATCAATCTCATCAATCTTTCGTGTCATTGCATTGTAGTCAACTTCCTTGATCAGGACATCATATACCTGACCCTCGATGTCGAGGTTGATCTGACCGCCTTTATGTTCGGTCTTTAAAAGACGTTCTGCGTCTACAGAGTTCATCTTTACCGGAATGGAGCCTTCGATGGCATGTCCGAAAACATTACCTGTAACAAATCCTTCACGTCTTAATCTCTTTGCCTTTACATCCATGCTTCTTTTTTCAGCTTTTAAAGTAGTCATTTATCTTTTCCTCCAAAAATCTGATTCCCGGCAAACGAACCAGTATTCGTTCTGCCGGATTCGCTTAGCAGCCCTCAGCTTTAGTGTATAAAGGGGTTTTGTTAAGTTTGTGACTAATAACTGTTCAATAGGTCTGCGCATTTACTGCGCTGACCGTAACATAATTTTGGCCAGCAGGCAAAAATCCCATTGCCGCAGGCAATTCGGAATGGATTTTTGCGTAACTGTGAAGGTACTGAACAGTTACCGCTTCTTTCTTGTTACAGCGTAAGTATAGCAGTGTTTTGAGAAACAGATTAACCAAAAATAAAAAAATAAAGGCCTAAATTTTAAAAAAGTGCACAAAAACAGAGCGGAGAAAGTCTGTGGATGTTCAAAACGGGGAAAGTGTGATAAGATATAAGAGATCATCACAAAGAAATAATTCGATGAAATAACCAGTGTTGTGCAGGAAAGAGATGTGCGGTCATGGAAATGAAACATGACAGCCTGAGAACACGAGGATTCATATAATATGCTGCATGAGATCCGGCGGATCGCTGCGGCAGTCAATGAGGTGTACATTATGAATACAGACAATCGACCGATCGGTGTTTTGGATTCCGGACTCGGCGGGATCAGTGTTTTGAGAGAATTAGTGAAACTGATGCCGGGGGAGGCTTTCTTATATTACGGGGATTCCGCGAATGCCCCTTATGGCACACGTACCCCGGAGGAGGTCATTGACCTCACAAAAAAGGATGTGGATTTTTTACTGGAACGCGGGGCGAAAGCCATAGTTGTGGCCTGCAACACGGCAACCAGTGTGGCGATCCGGGAATTGAGAGAGGAGTATGAGAAGAAGGATATTCCGGTGATCGGAATCGAACCGGCGCTGAAGCCGGCGGTGCTTGCGAAAGAGCACTCAAAGGTTGTCGTTATGGCGACTCCGATGACTCTCTCCCAGACAAAATTTAATTCCATGCTGCATGTCTACGAGGATGAGGCGAATATCATCAAGATGCCGTGCCCGGGACTTGTGGAGTATATCGAGGGCGGAATGTTAGAGGGACCTGTTCTGGACGAGTATCTGGAAAAACAGTTCGAGCCTTACGAGAAATCAGAGATCGACGCGGTGGTACTCGGTTGCACACATTACCCGTTAGTAAAAGATGAGATCCAGAAACATCTGCCCGGCGTGGCGATCTATGACGGCGGATTCGGAACCGCGAAGCAGACGAGAAAGCGCCTGACTGAGTGTGGACTGTTATCAGGGAAAGAGTCCGGAGGTGAGGTGAAGATCTTTAACAGTAAGAATACGGAGGATGTTCTGGAGCTTTCGAGAAGACTGTTGAATTTATAGATACATGTAATATCAAAAATATCTGGAGAGAAAGGTATGAAAAAATTATTGTACATTGACGCCTGCGTGAACCGCGACATTTCAAGAACGGAGAGACTTGCGCAGGCTTTATTAAAGGAAATGAACAAGAACGGGGAATATGAGGTCGAGACCATGTGCCTGGAGGATGAAGATCTGAAGCTTTTTACCGGAAAAGAGAGTGCAGGACGGGAACAGCTCACGAGAGCCGGAATTTATGAGGGACCGATGTTTGATTATGCAAAGCAGTTTGCGTCCGCAGACCGGATCCTTGTGGCGGCTCCGTACTGGGACTTTACTTTCCCGGCGAGAATGAAATGTTATCTGGAGCAGATCTGTGTGACAGGGCTGACCTTTACCTTTTCTTCCAAGGGAATCCCGGGTGGATTATGCCATGCCGACAGTCTCCATTATGTGACCACCAGCGGTGGTTCCATCGGGGATCTGAATCTCGGATATGAGTATGTCGAGAAACTCTGCAAGGTATATTACGGAATCAATAAGACTGTGTGCTATACCGCAGAGGGGCTTGACATCGAGGGCAATTCCGTGGAAGAGATCATGAAGGCGGCAGAGGAGGAGGCAGTCCGGACATACCGGAACTTTGCGTGATTTCCTCAGGTTCATCTTCTTTTTTCCAATAAGATATATCGCAATCATCGAAACAGGACAGATCATCTGCGTGGATGCGGGTGGCTGTCCTGTTTTTTGCGGCTCTATGAAAATGGTTGACGGTAGACGCGATGGAAGTCAGTGTAGATAGAAAAACAAAAATAAATATGTCTGGTGGAAAAATAAGTTATATATTTGGAAGAATAAAGAAGAAAAGAAATTTCCGATAAAAATGAACTTTCCCCCAATTGCCTGTCTCTATAAGACAGATGCATCAAAAAAGAGAGGAGGCAGGACATGGATGAAGAGAATATCGTGAGACGCATGATCAACGGGGACATGGATGCCTTCGGGGAGCTGATGGAGAAGTATGAGAGGCCGGCGCTCAGGGCGGCCTGGCTGATCTCCGGGAACGCGGCGGACAGCGAGGACATTGTCCAGGAGACATTCACCGCCTGCTATTTAAACAGAAAGAAGCTCCGGGATCCGGCAGCCTTTAAGACATGGTTTTACAGGATACTCACAAGGTCCGCGTGGAAGATCAGCAGAAAGTCACGGAAAGAACAGCCGGAGGAGGAACCTGCATCCGGGCAGGCGGACACCGGAAGGTCCGTCCTGGAAAACTGCATTATGAAGGAAGAGGAGCGGATCCTCTACGAGGCGGTGGAAAAGCTGCCGCCGAAGCAGAAGACCGTGTTGATCCTATACTATTACAATGATATGCCGATCCGCGAGATCGCAAGGGTCTGCGGAGTGTTTGAGGGAACGGTGAAATCCAGGCTGTTCCACGCGAAGGAACAGTTGAAGCAAATCCTCACACAGGAGGAAGGAGGAAAAACATGGACGATCCTATCTTAGAAAAGAGACTGAAAAACATGTTTGAGAGCCGCGCAGGCGAACTTCCGGACGAATCGGTGCGGAAGGCGCGGATCCGGAGAAATGTATATGAGAAGATAGAAAGAGAGGGAAATTATATGAAGAAAGGTTTTATGAAAAAAGCGGTAGCAGCAGTTGCAGCGATCTGTGTATTTGGAAGCATGACGGCGTTCGCGATTGGAAAGATCGCGGGAATCACATCCCGCACCGATATAAGAGATGAAGTCCACACCTATGAACAGGCGCTGGAGCTTCAGAAGGAGAATGGACCGATGGTAGATTTCCCGGAGAAATTCTCCAACGGGTACGCGTTTAAGGCTGCTGTGCCGGTAAACTATGAGACGGAAGATAAAGATGGAAATAAACTGGGAAACGGAACACAGCTTTCCGTCACATACGGAAAAGACGGTATGGAGGATGTCACGTTTTCCGCGGAAGTCGGCATGGATGGAGAACTCACCCCGGCAGAGGTGAGGACATGCGAGGATGGTACAGAACTCTGTTTCTACAAGCTGACCAACAAGTTCGTTCCGGCAGATTATGAGCTCACCGAGGAGGACAAAAAGGCCCAGGAAGACGGCAATTTTAACCTGGCTTACGGCAGCGATAAGGTCGAAGTTATGACTTCCTACACGGTAGAGTGGAACATGGACGGACAGGGCTACAGCCTCTTCAAGTTTGGTGAGGATCTCGGCGCTGAGGAGATGTTTGGAATGGCGGAAGAGATTATTGCGGGACAGAGTAAGTAGAAGATAAAACAACTGGCAGTTCATAAGATAGATGATGAAAGCCTGAAATAAAAGATTTGATTAAGGAAAACGATCTGTTTGTGGTATTGATGGTTTGCACAGACAGATCGTTTTCCTTTTTTGATGCCATGCATCCAGAGAAAACTGTCGGTGGCAGGTTCTGGAGGTCATGTGTAAATAGAAACTTTAAAAGTAGAGTATTTATTTTTCGTCAGAGATTAACTCATGTGAAATACCGTTTCCGGCGTTTAAAGCAGCAATGACACGGCGTAAGTGATCTAAGTTGCTTTTTGAATAAAAAGGATCAGAGAAAAATTCCTTCTTGATCCTCTCCACTGGCATCTCCTTTCCGGTCCAGAGACGGAAGGCCTCGGCACCCTGGTAGAGGAGCATATAGGATCCGTTGAAGAACGGGTTGCCCTGATTTTTAGCCATGGTGAGGAGCTTTGTCTCACGCGGATTGTAGATGATATCGGAGACGATGAGGTCTTTCGGAAAAGTCAGATTTTCCGGGACCGGGCAGGTATCCTCGTGGGGAGCCATGCCGACGGAGGTCCCGTTTGTGAGGATAGCGCTGTCCGCAAGCTCTTTTTTTAAGAGGTCTGCATCGGAGAAGTCACAGATCTTGATCCTGCAGTCAGTGATCTCAGTGAGCTCCTCGACGGTATGTACCAGGCGGTCGTAGAAGCGGCTGGTGGGTCTCACGAAGACGGAGATCTCTTTTAAGCCGTCGAGGGCAGCCTGTACCAGAATTGCGGTGGCAGCGCCGCCGGCGCCGAGCAGTGTCATCTTTTTGCCGATGATATCGTAACCGGCGTCTTTTATGGACTGCATGTAGCCGATTCCGTCGGTGTTGTGGCCGACGAGGCGTCCGTTTTCGTTTACGACCGTGTTTACAGCGCCGATGATCCGGGCAGCGGTGGAGAGTTCATCGCAGAGGGAGACCATGAGATTTTTATCCGGCATGGTCAGGTTGAAGCCGCGGGCACCGAGAACCTTTAAACCGGCAACTGCGGTGGGAAGTGTCTCCTCATTGACATCAAATGCGAGGTAGCGGTAGTCGAGCCCAAGAGCCTCAAAGGATGCGTTGTGCATCATCGGGGAGACGCTGTGGGCGCAGGGGCTGCCGAGCAGACAGATAAGACCGGTGTGTCCGGTGATCGGGGAAGCTGCAGGTGTGGTGTTTTCCATTTTATGTGTACCTCCGGGGAGTGATTTTTCTTGCCTTATTATAACAGTGCAGGAAAGAAAATGCAAAAGAAAATTTATGATTTTAAAGTGTGAAAATGTAAAAAGCAGAAAAATTTAAAAAAGAGGGCTAAAAGCGGAATAGATCAGGAATGTGAAGGTTCTTTGATTGCAGAGTATGTTAAAATCTGGTATACTTGCACTAAATGACGCATGAAAGTGGAAAAGTGTTTTGGGTGTGGGAGAAAACAGTTAGAGATTTTGAGAGACTATTAGTACGAAAAGGAGAATTTAGATTATGGCGGGATTGAAGGAACATATTTTTCTGATCGGATTTATGGGCTGCGGGAAGAGTACGAACGCGGAGTGCCTGGCGGAGATGACCGGGGCGAGGCAGGTGGAGATGGATCAGATGATCGTGGAGAATGAGGGGATGGCGATCGCGGATATTTTTGAGGAGAAGGGGGAAGCGTATTTCAGGGAGCTGGAGACGGAGCTGATCAAAAGCTTTGCGGGAGTGGAACCGGCGGTGATCTCCTGTGGGGGAGGTGCTGTTTTGAAGGAGGAGAATGTGCGGCTTATGAAGGAGTCTGGGAAGATCGTGCTTCTCACGGCAGAGCCGGGGACGATCTACGAGCGTGTGAAGGACAGTACGGAGAGACCGGTACTGAATGGGAATATGAATGTTGGGTATATTGAAGAGCTGATGGAGAAGCGCAGGCCGAAGTATGAGGCGGCGGCTGATGTGAAGGTTGCTACGGATGGGAAGACGGCAGAAGAAATCTGCGGGGAGATCCTTGAGGTTTGTGGGAAATAGATTGGCTAGAGGTACGCGCCGGTGAGTCTTCGGGCGCAGACGCAGGGGTTCGGGAGCGGTTCCTCTAGGCTTGCAGAAGAATGCTAAGGGCGGAGAACAGTCGGCACAACTCGCTGACGCTCAGACAAGTGCCGCCTGTCCTCCAACGCATTCTCCTGAGAGCCAAGAGGAAGCCAGGCTCCCTGCACAAAGCGTCCGTGCCCGAAGACTCACCGGCGCTGTGCGTTGGCGGTTTGGAAGATTGCGTATCAGCGCGGTGTGTTGACAGGAGCGAGGAGAAGTTATGTGCTTGAGTCTGAAGGTTTAAAATTGCGCTCTATTTCGAAAATTTCGAAAATTCGCTGGATTGCGTGTTGGTGGTTCAAGGGAGAGGGACTGAGGGCAGGTCGGAAAATGTAGAGAATGGCTGGAAATAGGACGGAAAAAGTGTGGGAAATGTCTGAAATGGGGTCAGAAAAAGGCACTGACGTGCCAAAGATGCGCACTCGCGCGAAGATGTGGACTGTCGCAAGCGACCGCGCGAGGCGCGAGAATGTGCCAAGGCACATTCTTTTATGGCATTTCAGGATTTTTTCCCAGTCGTACTGCCTCTAAATACTTCTGTGTCTCTTCGTCCGCATGCGCGAACAGATAATTTTTTGCATTGCCGGTGTGCTTTCCCTTTTCCTCAGAGATCAGCTTTCCGACACGTTCGATCTCCTCACGGAAATCCCTCGCGGACCAGAGGATACAGCCCTGACTTCGGATAATGAGCTGGATCACGCCGTCGGAGGTAGCGACTGTGGTGCGGTATCGTCTGCCGATGCGGATCGCGACTTTTTCGATGTACTGGTCGGCGGTCTCCGCCTCTTTTGTATACACGACGTTGATGTTGTGGTATTTCTGGACCTTCTCCACACCGCCGGGGACCTTGTAGGCATCGAAGACGACGATGACGCAGATCTTGTGGAATCCCTGGTAGTTGCTTAGGATGTCCATGAGCTTGTAGCGGGCGGCGTCGATGCTGACGGCCGCCAGGTCGCTCAGCTCCTCCCAGGCAAAGATGATGTTGTAGCCGTCAACGAGAAGATACTCGTCCTCTGGCTCATCTTTTTCCCTCACCGGTTTCACCGGGCTGGCGTTCTTTGCGCGGATCACGGTGCGGGAGTCGTAGTCGGAGGCAAGCTTCCGCTTCGGCTCGCCGTATGTACGGGTGAAGATGGCCTGGAGTTCCTTGTCGTCATAGAAGGAAAGGGAAGAACCTCCATTTCCGCGGCTGTCGGAGGAAGAACCAGCAGTGCCATTCGCGGAAGCTCCAGAGTCGATACCGTTACCAGAAGCGGCAGAGCCGCTCGAACCAGGTCCAGCTCCAGAGCCAGAATTTTTACTGCCAGAAAAACCAGGGCCAGCAGCGCTGCCGCCAGCCGCTCCACTCGGAACTTTCCCCGCAGCTACATCCGCTGCCATCGCCTGCAGCCGTTCATTCGCTTCCTTAAGCTCCCGTTCCTGCTGTTCCTTCGCAAGCTGCTTTGCCAGCGGACTCTCCACATGCATATACTGCTTCACCTCATCCCACGGCACCACGAAGCCTGCCCCGTGGGAGCAGAAGACAGATCCGGCAGGGTCCTGGAGGTCGGAATCGAAATCGTAGCCGGAGGCCGCGATAACCTCCTCGGCGTTGTGGCACGGTTCGTAGCTGGAAAGACTCAAGGTCAGCCGTCCGCGGCCTTTCGTGTAGGAGATCACGTCGCGCTGGTAATTTCTCATGGTGGAAACCGGGGCGGTTCCCGTAAGAAGAGCCATGGAGCCATCCTGTTCCGGCGAGGAAAATTCACCCTGCATCCGGTCAAGATCCGCCATGGCGCGCCCAAGGTTTTCCGATGGGACTTCCAGACGGAACGCGTAGTAGGGTTCTAAGAGCACACACCCCGCCTCGCAGAGTCCCTGACGGACAGCGCGGTAGGTTGCCTGGCGGAAATCGCCGCCCTCTGTGTGCTTCTGGTGGGCACGCCCGGCAATCAGAGTGATCTTCATATCGGTGATCTCGGAACCGGTGAGGATTCCCCGGAACCGCTTTTCCTCCAGATGTGTCAGGATCAGTCTCTGCCAGTTTTTATCCAGCATATCTTCGCTGCAGCTGGTATCAAAGACGAGTCCGGTTCCCGGCTCACCCGGTTCCATCAAAAGATGGACTTCCGCGTAGTGGCGCAGCGGTTCGAAATGACCGACGCCCTCAACGATCTTAGCGATCGTTTCCTTATATACAATATTTCCTTCGCCAAATTCGATCTCCACGCCGAATCGTTCCTGTACCTGA
>PPYE01662431.1_pt1 | contig 23086 bp, 17 predicted proteins | sample 1559881 | NCBI WGS metagenome assembly PPYE01 (sample SAMN08240022, study PRJNA423297) | Human gut metagenome, whole genome shotgun sequencing project. | reverse complement strand
AAAGGGAACCCTGACGGTTCCCTTTCACACTATCCTTCCCTCCGAAACCTTTGGCCAGGGGTCTTTTTCGACAGTCTAACAAAAGCTCCGCTGCCATAGCAGCGGAGCTTTTGCGTTCTTATTTTTGATTGTGAGAACTATCGCGGAGTCGTTCGTGATCTTCCAGCAGGGCCTGAGCGGCCAAATCGAAGGCGGCAGCGTCTTCATAGCGGTTGACCAGCTCGCTCTCCTGCAGGTCGCTGTAGTCCTTTTCCTTGCCGCGGTAGACAAGCTTGAGCAAAATGGGGGTGAGGATGGTAGTCGCTATTACCATCAGCACCACGGGACCAAAGAAGTCATCGTTCATCAGCCCCGCCGCAATACCGTTGTTGGCCACGATCAGGGCAACCTCGCCGCGGGAGATCATGCCCACGCCGATGCGGAGGGAATCCTGATTGGAGTAGCGGCACAGTTTGGCACCAAGTCCGCAGCCAACCACCTTGGAGGCTACAGCCAGAAGGATCAGCAGGACGGAGAACAGAATGATGGAGCCGCTCATCTCCGGCAGTACCACCTTCAGACCCAGGCTGGCGAAGAAGATGGGGGAGAGCAGCGTGTACGACAGGGTATCGAAGCGATCCTGCAAGTAGGCCACCCGGGGAGTCTTGGCGAAGATCAGACCGGCGATATAGGCACCGGTGATGTCGGCCACGCCGAATACCTCCTCAGCGAAGTAGGCGTACAGCAGGCAGAACGCAAAGGAAATGACAACAAACCGGCGTTTATCCCGGTCATATCGCTTGAACCACCACTCCACGATCCGGTGAAGCACGATCCATACCACCACACTGATAGCGAAAAAGGCTGCGATCTTCAGCAGGACCATCAGCACATTGGCGCCGGTGCCCGACATACTGGTGATAATGGTAAGGGCCACGATGCCCAGCACGTCGTCGATGATGGCGGCGCCCAGAATGGCGTTGCCCGAACGGGTGGACAGCTTCCCAATCTCCTTCAGAGTCTCTACCGTGATGCTGACGGAGGTGGCGGTCAGGATCACGCCGACAAAGACGTTTTGCAGGAAGGTGTCAGTTCCGGTATTGAAGAAGCAGGCCAGCGCAAAGCCGCCTGCCAGCGGGACCAGAACACCAATGAGGGCAATGATGAATGCAGATGCGCCTGCCTTCTTCAGTTCGCCCAGGTCAGTCTCCAGACCGGCGTTGAACATCAGGACGATGACGCCCAATTCTGCCAGCTGGTCCATCAGCGTGGTTTCCTGAAGCACGCCCAGCATAGCGGGGCCCAGCAGCAGTCCGGCCAACAGCGCGCCGACAACCTGGGGCAATGCAAAACGTTTGGTTACAATTCCCAGGACCTTGGTGCTCAACAGGATGACCGCGATTTCAAATAAAAAATGATAACTCGTAGCCCACACCCCTCTCTCTTATAGTAAAAATACACTAGAGATGGTAGTTTATTTTGGGCGAAAAGTCAATTGGCAACCTGGATAGAATTTTAGGCCGCCGCCATAATGCAACTCAAAAAAGTGACAAGAAAATTCCCCGGTAAGAACTGCCTGAAACAATTCTTACCGGGGAAATACATAGATGGATAAATCAGGATGGTTGAGAGGGGGCGGAGAAACGCTGCGCAACCCGCCGGAATTCGTCCTCTAATAAAAAACTGATGCGGGCGGCCAGCTCCGATGGTTCCTCTTTCATGTCGTCGGCCAGCCAGCCCAGCATGGTGCCGGCCAGGGCGTACATATAGAAATCAATGAGAAATTCCCGGTCTCTCTCCGCCAGGACAAGACCTTCGGCGGCAGTATCCAGCAGCTTGGCAGTCAAGGCGTGGGACATGGTGAAGAACTGACAGTCCAGGTGCTCACGGCCGCTGGAGCGGTAGATGTGATAGATGATGACGTGGTTCTCCTGTATGTAGTGGAAGGAGGTCATCAAAGCCTCCTGCCAGGAGGTGCAGGGCTGCAGGACCTCGGCGGTCTCATGCTCCAGAAACCAGTGGAGCAGATCATAGATATCCTGGAAATGATAATAGAAGGTCTGCCGGTTGACTTCGCAGTCCTCTACGATCTCCTTGACGGTAATATCGTCCAGAAACTTCTTCTGCAGCAATCGCCGTAGAGAATTGGCAAGAGCCAGTTTGGTGCTGGGAGCCAATGGGCACACCTCCTCTCGTTCAGACCGGCGGGAGCAACCGCCGCTTTGCGGCTATTATATCACAATGGTATAAAGAATTGCAATCCTGTCCAAAGTATGGTATGATTTGCCCCGTTAAACGGGAACATCAAAGGAGAGAGAAATATGACCATTGATTATCGTCCCAGGGGCGTCTGCTCCAACCGCATGGTGGTGGATGTGGAGAACGGCGTGATCCGCTCCCTGCAGGTCCAGGGCGGGTGCAACGGCAACCTTCAGGGAATCTCCCGTCTGGTGGAGGGTATGAAGGTGGATGAGGCCATCCGGCGGCTGGAAGGCATCCGCTGCGGCTTCAAAGCCACCTCCTGCCCGGACCAGCTGGCCCAGGCGCTGAAACAGGCGGTACAGGCCTAAACAGAAAAAAGCTGGGGCGTGCATATGCACGCCCCAGCTTTTTTTGTATACGCAGGAGTGAGCCTCAGGCAGCAGGCTTTTCGGCGGTCAGGGCGCCGAAGTTGGACAGAACCTGAGCAAACTCCACCCGGGTCAGCTGACCGGCGGGCATCAGCTGGCCGGCCTCGTTGCCGGTCATGATGCCGGCGTAGTAGCAGAAGGTCATGCCGTCCAGAGACTCAGCGGGGATGGAGGCATAGTCGGGAGCCTTCTCCATGGAGCCGTCGGCGGCAGGGGCCTGGATGCCCTTGTACTCGGCATAGGCAGCGATCAGGTCGGCGATCTCAGCGCGGGTGATAGTCTGATCCTCGCCGAAGGTGGTGCCTTCAAACAGACCCACGGAAGCGGCCCAGTTGATGCAGTCGGAGTACCACTTGCCCTCGGTGTCGGTAACAGTGGTCTTCTCCACGGCGGGAGCACCCTCCATGTTGTACAGCACCTGATACACGGTGGCGCGGCTCACCTGGCCGAAGGGAGTGAAGCTGAAGCCGTTGGTGGTGCTCATCATATCGTTGTTCACCACATAGCGGACAGCCTCGCCGTACCAGGCGGAGAAGTCAGCGTCGGCGTACAGAACGGTGATGCGGCCGTCGCCTCTGGGATTGGCGTACTGCTCGCCTACCACGCCGCCCAGCTCGTCCTTGATGTAGTTGATGAGGACCTCGTTGTCCACCATGACCTCATCCTTCAGGATCTTCACGTTGTCAGCGCCGAACATGGCATAGCCGTCGCCGCCGTCCTTGAGCATATAGTTGTGGGAGGCCAGGGTGTAGGTGGCCTCGGGGTCAATGGCGGTGTACTCGCCGGTCTCGCCGTTGAGGACCTGAACGTCCTTGACCCGGCGGTCGCCGGCCACCTTCACGAAGTTACCAGCGTCGTCCAGCTCCACGGAGGTGGGGATGGAGGTGTCCACGGTGTACTTGATGCCGGAGACCTGCAGGAAGCCGCCGCTCTCAGACACGCCGGCCTGCATGGAGCCCAGCTCCAGAGCATCCAGGATCTGCTGGCCGGAGACCTCAACCAGGCAGGCCAGGTTGCCGAAGGGATGGACGGCGATGATGTTGCCGTAGGTGATGTCGCCGGCAGCGATGTTGTCGCGGACGCCGCCGCCGTTGACAAAGCCGATGTCAGCGCCCAGCAGCACGCGGTAGGCGTCGGCGCACAGGTCGCCCAGGTTGGTCTCGGCGGAGCGGACAGCACGCTCACCGGTGTAGGGATCGTTGATGGTCAGGTCCACGGAGGAAGTAGCCACCACTTCTTCGGACATGGCCTTGTACTCAGCCTGGATACCCTCGATGAAGGTCTTGGCGGTGGTGTAGGCCTGAGAGGTGGTATCCACGTCAGCCAGGGCAACCAGCTCGGTGGTCATAGTGCCGTCGGGAGCGATGACCAGCTTGCCCACGGACTCGGCCTTGGTGCCGGTCTGGCTCAGGAGCACGTCCTCACCGTCGGCGTTCTTCACGGTCTTGGAGGGCTCGGTGGTGTGGGAGTGGCCGTCCAGCACCACGTCGATGCCGGTGGTGTTGGCAATGACTTCGGTGGACATCCAGGGAGAGCTCTGGGCGTCCTCACCCAGGTGAGCCAGGGCCACCACATAGTCAGCGCCGGCCTCACGGGCGGCATCCACAGTATCCTGGACCTGGTCGTACAGGGCCTTGCCGTCCTTATCCTGGCAGAAGCCGTAGATGTACTCGCCCTTGTCGTTCTGGAAGTAGGCGGGGGCGGACTTGGTCAGGGTCTCGGGAGTGGAGATACCCACATAGGCCACGTCCACGTCGCCGTAGGTGACCATGGTGTAGGGCTCCAGCACGGCCTTGCCGTCGGCGTCCACGAAGTTGCAGCTGACATAGGTGTACTCAGCCTGGTTCTTGGCGATGTCCAGGAAGGTATCCATGCCGAAATCGAACTCGTGGTTGCCGGGGATGGCAATGTCGTAGCCCACATTGTTCATGATGTCCACGATCCAGCTGCCCTTGGACAGGGAGCCCAGGATGCCGCCCTGGATGGCGTCGCCGTTGTCCACCAGGGTAACGTTGTCGGCGCCGTAGCTGGCTTCCATCTCGGCCTTATAGGCGGCAACGGAGGCATAGGACATACCGTCGTCGCTGGTGCAGTGGACGTCGTTGGTGTACAGCACCACAATGCCGTCATCCGCAGCAGCAGTGGCGTCCCCCTCGGCGGCCATGGCCGGGATGCAGAAGCTGCTGGCCATGGACAGGGAGAGGAACAGGGACAGGAACTTGCGTGTGTGTTTTCTCATGAAACATTCCACCTTTCCTTCCGGGCCCTACCGGAGGGGACCTTTTCGGCTGGCTGGATGGAGCCTGAACGCATCCGCAGCACATAAAGATTTCCTCTGGATGTGGGCAAATCGGATATCATAATGGTAACAAAACGGAAACAAAAATACAAGGGGGCCCGGTGTAGAAAGCAGGTAAATTTTATGTGGTTTTGGTAAAACAGGCAGAAAGGTAGAAAAGACAACAAGTCCCCGGAGAAACGCTCCGGGGACTTGCTTCAGCAGGGCAGGGTGACCCAGGTGGGGGTACCGGACAGATCGGTAAAGAGAAGGCCGTTGGGAGGCAGAAAGGTGAACAGAAGTGTGGCGATTCCCAGCACCAGTACCAGCAGGACCAGCACTTCCCGGAAGCTCTGCCAGAAGGGCTGGTGGAGCAGATGGGGCAGCAGGAAAAATACCGCCATCATCAACAGATAGAGGACGATATCAAAGATAAGGGAGTCCCCCTGAAAGGAAATGTGATAGAGGTAGCCGATCCCCAGCATTCCGGCCGTGGCCGCCAGCAGGGCAAAGGCCCGCTGTCCCAGCAGCTCAGGCTGCCGGCGGCGCAGAGCCAGCCCGGCAATGAGGCAGGGCCAGTAGAGCAGTTTGACGTGCTCCCATAGGCTCTCCCGCACCGGAGCTACCAGAGCGGTGGCAGGACAGGGAAGCAGGGTATAGAGGAAATGCAGACAGGCGCCGACCACTGTGGCGGCAACAAAAGCGATCCACTCGGTCTTGCTCAGGCGCGGCATGGCGGACACATCCTTTCGTCTTATATGCCGTAACATATGCAAACAAAAGAAAAAAATACCACAGAGCCTCCAGATAAAAAGCAGGAAACAGGGGGAGAAAAGAACAGGGGCAAAGCGCCAACGATTTGCCGGGCGGCAGTTGGAAAGAAGCACCAAGCCAAAGGAACATTTCATTGCCAGCGTGGTTTGTCCATTTGAAAACCATATTAGTAACAGGCGTACAAAACGCCAATGATTTGGGGAAGGAGCGTGGACAGCGAAATGGGAAAAGAAGAATCAAAGATCAGGCCCTGGGTGGGCGCGGTACTGACAGCAGTGCTGCTGCTTGCCTGGGCGGCCTGGTTCCAGCCCGTCAGGGCGGCGGAAAGCAGAGAAGTGATCCCCATGGGCCGTACCGTAGGGATCAAACTGTTTTCCGACGGCGTGATGGTAGTTGGTTTTGGTGAGGTGACAGCGGCTGACGGCAGTCACACCCCGGCCCGGGACTGTGGGCTGAAGGAAGGGGATATCATCACCCACATCAACCGGGAAGAAGTGGACAGCATCGAGGAGGTCCAGGCCGTGCTGCAGCAGGTGGGGGACCAGACCATGAGCATTCGTGCGGTGCGGGACGACAAAGAGGTCCAGTTTACCGCCCAGGCGGTCCAGTGCAGTGCCGACGGGCAGTATAAACTGGGTGCCTGGATCAGAGACTCCATGGCCGGTATCGGCACCATGACCTTCTGCGATCCCGAGACTGGTACTTTCGGCGCTCTGGGCCACGGTATCAACGATGTGGATACGGCAAAGCTGATGCCTATGCAGTCCGGGTCCATCCTCTATTCCGAAGTCACCGACGTGCAGAAGGGCGCGAAGGGAACGCCGGGGGAACTCCACGGAGCCTTTCAGACCGACCGTGATCTAGGGGTGCTGTGGTCCAACACCTGCAGCGGCGTCTTTGGCCAGATCAGTGATGAGACCATGACTGACGGCATGGAGCCGGTACCGGTGGCGGAACGCAGCCAGGTCCAGGTGGGCCCGGCGGTCATTTTGTCCAATGTGGCCGGCGATCAGGTGGAGGAGTATGAGGTGGAGATCACCCGTATTTTTCCCGAAAAAGAGGGAGATACCCGCAATCTGATGCTGAAAGTCACCGACGCCCGACTGCTGGATACCACAGGCGGCATTGTGCAGGGTATGAGCGGCTCACCCATTCTCCAGGATGGTAAATTGGTAGGAGCCGTGACCCACGTTTTGGTCAATGATCCCACCCAGGGTTACGGGATTTTGATTGAAAATATGCTGGATGTGGCTGGAGAAAAGGTCTAAGGCATAACAATACGCCCGGACGGTCTGGAGTGACCGTCCGGGTGTTTTTATGGAAGATGGAAGGGCGCATATCCAAAAGCCGGAAAGGTGTTTAATCGCTCTGTTCATGGAAAAGAAAATATGCTAAACTGTTAAAGAATTGGAAAGAAGCCGGCTTGAAGCCGCAAAGAGAGGATGGAACATATGCAGTATTGTCTCAGCGAATGCCTGCGGGATAAAAACCTGCGCATAAAACTGGCGGATACTCCTTTTGTTTTTGAGGATGGGAACGGGGTCTTTGATCTGGATTTCCAGGAGCAATCCGTGCGAAAAAACCACAGAAAGACCTTTGACCGGCTGATGGAGCTGGGCGGTGAGGCTCTGCTGCAGAAGCTGCTGGAGGAGGACAAGACCTGCCTGATGGGAGAGAAGGGAAAGGGCACCAGCACCATTGCGGGCACCGAGCGCTTCCACCTCAAGACCAACGCCGGCACGCCCACGGCCCTGTCCTCCATCTTCCACGGCATCGCTGGCTGGGCGGAGGTCTCGGAGGACTTCGACCTGGATCTGGTGACCTGCGCGCTGGAGGAGGAAGAGAGCGCGGAGGACGATGAGCTTCAGGATGGGGAGCCGGATGATGAAAGCCCTGAGGTGCGCCGATGGGCGGAGCCTCTGCCGCAGCAGAGCTGTTCCCTCATCACCCGCAACGGCGCTCCCTGCTTCTTTGACGAGGAGAACAAGGAGTTTATCTCCCTGCCCGGCACGGACGGCCCGGTGGTGGAACTGGCGGCCTGCGAGCCCCTCATGGGCAAGACAGATCCGTGGTCAGATGGGGAGGAAATCATGGGCTACCGCTACCGGACCAAGCCTGACGGCAAGTGGGGTTATGTCAGCCGTCATTTCACCCAGATCGTCCCGCCCCAGTTTGATGAGATTCTGGTGGCAAGCTATGAAGATGAGGTGAGCTGTATCTTTGCCTGGTGCAAGGATGAGATCTGCGAGTGGATCACGCAGTTTAAGATCGTCTGCTCCGTGGAGGACCCTTATGACCAGCAGGATATCTGGCTGGATCTGACGGCGGCTTTTAACGTCGAGGACCAGAACCAGCTTCCTCAGACCAACGGCTGGCGTCGGTACAGCTGCGACCAGAAATCCCTGCTCTATCGCCCGTCTTCGGAAGCGGAGAAAGGAAAGCTGATTGATATACCCGTGCTTTTCCAGCAATGGGATGTGACCTTCCTGCCTGGCTTTCTGTCCTTGCAGCACTGCCTCAGAACCGATTGTATCCACTGGGTGGCAACCGATTCAGAAGCCCCCTCCACGTGGCTGGTAGATGACTGCAGGAAAGCAGTATCCGCCCCTTTGCCGGATTTCACCGTAAAAAAATGTATCAGCAGGAGGAACGCCCTGATCGAAAAGGAGGGCTATTGGGCGGTGGCCCGGCTGAGCAACCACAATGAGACGGGCAAGCTCCAGGTGGAGCGGTGGCTCACCCCGCTGGCCTTCACCCATATTCAGGAAATGGGCGAAAACCTCTATGTCCTGCTGGTCGATCGGTTTGGCCAGCTGGGAGTATTTAACTGGAACACGGAGAAGTATGTGGTGCCCTGCCGCTATGACCGGATCGAATGTCAGCTTGAGCCTTTCTGGTCGGATGGGTTCCGGGTACATCAGGGCGGCTTTGTGGGGACCATTGACCCGAACGGCTTCTGGAAGGAGCACCTTCACCGGGAGGAGCAGGCATGATCTACGCCACCGACAACGACCTCCAAGCCATCGGGCAGCTGGATTTTGAGGAACGCGTAGACGCCATGTACTACTACCTGGTCAAGGGCTGGAACATGAACGAGGTAGGCGAGGACCGGCTGGGTATCCGCTCCGACCAGCCCGGTCGGTTGGTGTCCAGCCTTATGCGGGCCTATGGCTTCACCGGCAAAAACGGCGGCGCCTATCCCCGATGCCCCAAGCAGGTCCTGGCGGATTTTGTAGACCGCTACTGGGCGGACCAGCACAACGGTGCGGTGGAGAGCGGGACGTTTCAGCGGTTTTACCGGCAGTATCAGCAGCAGGAACAGCAGGTACAGCAGGAACGGGAGCGCCGGGAGCGCCAGAGATGGCAGGAGCAGCAGCGCCAGGAACAGCTCCGGCAGGAGCGGGAGCGCCAGCGTCAGGAGCAGCTTCGCCGGGAGCGGGAGTGGCAGGAGCAGCAGCGTCAGGAACAGCTTCGCCGGGAGCGGGAGCGGCAGGAGCGGCAGCGTCAGGAACAGCTCCGGCAGGAGAGGGAGCGCCAGCGCCAGGAAGAACAGCGGAAAAGTCAGAGCCAAAGCCTGGTCAGCCAGGGAAAGAATGCCCTGAATCAGGGCCAGCTGCGGCGTGCTCTGGACCTCTTTTACCAGGCACGAAACCTCCACGACACCTGGGAACTGAACCGACTGATTGCCCAGACACTGGCCCAGAGCTCCAACGCGGCGGAGCACTGTGACGCCATCATCCGGGAACTCACGGAGTACGAGGAGCATCTGGCGAAAAATAACTCCGCCCTCAATGCACAGCAATCCCTGTGGCTGGCCCGGGCCTATGTGGCCAAGGGAGACAAGTCCCGGGCGTGTACCTACTACTTTCAGGCTGGAGACCACTACTACGACAAAAGCGACTACGTACAGGCCAACCAGCTCTACCAGGAGTCGCTGGACAAGACAAATTTTTTTCAGCATGGCCGTCAGTTCCGGGTGGCCTATGCATTCAGCAAGGCAAAGAAGTCGCTTACGGAGGACGATCACCGCTACTGTATCGACTACTATCAGCGCTATCTGCGTGAGGTGGGTGAGGATGATTACGCCCGGGGCAATCTGTCCTATCACTTCAATCAGCTGGGCGAGTATGAAGAGTCGCTGCGGTGGGGGCTGCCCGCCGCGGAGCGTGGAACGGTCTCCTTTATCTTTAAAAATATGGGGAACGCCTGCTATCAGCTGAAACGATGGGAGGAGGCCATCCGCTGGTATGAAAAGGCGGTGGCTGCGGGGGAACCCGGCCAGTCCTATTATATTGCCCTGGCCCTTGGAAACCTGGGGAAGTATCAGGAGACCGTCCGGGAGCTGAAGGCTCTGGTAAAGTCCCAGTGTACCTCCGCTGAACGGCTCCGCTACCTGGATAAGCTGGTAACCACTTTGTATTGCTACATCGAAGACGATGAAAAAGACCTGGCCTACTGGCTTTCCTATGGACAGGCCCTGCAGCAGCTGGTCAGTCACCCCGAGTGGCCGGGAGACGACTGTGCGGAAGGATTCCTAAGGGCGCTGGAGAGGGCTGCAAAACAGTATCCCCAGCTGCAGGGCTATGCAGATGCGGTGCTGGAGCATATGCCAGACGTCAAAGCGGAACGCGCACGTGAGGAGGAGGCCCGGCGTACGGAAGAAGCCAGACGTGCGGAAGAAGCCAGACGTGCGGAAGAAGCCCGGCGTGCAGAAGAAGCCAGACGTGCAGAAGAAGCCAGACGTGCAGAAGAAGCCAGACGTGCAGAAGAAGCCCGAAAAAGAAGAGAAGAGGAAGAGCTGCTGCTGCTGATTTGGTAACAGAACTGGAAGCAGCAGAAGGACAAAAGCAAGTATGCGCCGGGGAATCAGTGCGGTTCTCCGGCGCTCTTTTTGCCGAAAAAGGGGGAGGGAGTGGAGAAGTATGCTGCCCGCCGTCGGAATTTCTGCGGAAAAGTCGAACGAAGTCGAAGAGAAATAACCATAAATTACCAGTAAAACCCTTGCGCTTGCTGTCTGATTATGGTAAATTATAGCGTATTCTGGTGGAACAGATGGAAGGGGAAGCGGGCATGCAGGTGGTGGGAGCCACAGGAGATGGAGAAGAGGCGCTTCAACTTTCAGAGCGTCTGGCGCCGGATGTGCTGGTGATGGATCTGGTGCTGACCCAGATGGATGGGGTGGAGGTCTTGCAGGCGCTGTCCAAGGCCGAAGCCAGACCCCGGGTGCTGGTGCTCTCCGGATTTGCCCGGGGCAGCGTGGCTGAGCTGGCTGCATCCACCGGCGCGGATTACTATATGCTCAAGCCCTGCCGGCTGACGGCGGTGGCCGAGCGGGTCCGCCAGCTGGCCGCCCTTCAGGAGACGGAGGAAGGGGATGACGGCGAAGAGCGGACCAGACGGCTGGAAAATGTGGTGACGGGAATCATCCATGAGATCGGTGTGCCCGCCCACATCAAGGGTTACCAGTATCTGCGGGAGGCTATTATCATCGCCGTGGGGGATATGGATGTGATCAACGCGGTCACAAAAATTCTCTACCCCGAGGTGGCCAAACGCTTTGGCACCACTGCCTCCCGGGTGGAGCGGGCCATCCGCCACGCCATCGAGGTGGCCTGGGACCGGGGCGATCTGGAGACACTGCAAAAATACTTCGGCTACACGGTCTCCAACGCCAAGGGGAAGCCTACAAATTCGGAATTTATTGCTATGATCGCCGATCGGCTCCAACTGCAGCAGAAGGAGCGGTGAAGGCTGTGATGTGCCCGGCAGACGGGGAACGCCCCGGAGCCGGGCGCGTTTTTCTCTACACAGCCGGACAAAAAAGGAGTATAACATAAGCAGACAGGATGCGCCCCGCTGCCGGGGCGTATCCCCTAGGAGGCGTGACCATCATGCTGGTGCAGCAATTACATTGGGCCAGAACCGAAGAGCGGGACCTGGAGGATCTGGCCATTGAACAGGAACAGCTTGTGGGACTGGATCTGTCCCACTTGGAGTATACCCGGATCCGGTTCTATAAATGCCGTTTTGAGCGGTGCGATTTTTCCAAAGCGGCTTTTTATCAGTCGGAATTTGACGGCTGTGATTTTTCCAACTGCAGCTTTCTGGATACGGTGTGGAACAAGTGCCGGGTGTCCGGGTGCAAGGGAGACGGCGTGAAGATGATCTCCAGCCGCTGGAAGGATTGCTCGGTGACCGACAGCAGCTTTCGCTATGGGAATTTTTCCAAATCCCTGTGGAACCGGGTTAGTCTGACCGGCTGCGATTTGCGGGAGGCTTCCATGGCGGAGGCCCGGGTAAGCGGCCTGGAGCCCCATGGGTCCAACTTTCAGAGGGTGGACTTTTTTCGGACTCCGCTGAAGGGTCTGGATCTGTCCGACTGCCAGATCCAGGGCATTACCGTGTCGGAGAGCCTGCAGGAGCTGCGGGGGCTGAAGATCAACCCAGCACAGGCGGTGGATCTGGCCCCTTTGCTGGGGGTACAACTGCTCTGAGCATTCCGGCTTCGGACAAGATACAGGCATGGAACCGCCCCTGTCCGCATACCTCTGGGACAAGGGGGTGGGGCTATGACCGGATTGGGGCGGCTGGCCGATCTGATCTGGAATCCGTGGATGCTGGGCCTGTTTCTGATTGCGGGCCTTTATTTGTCGGTGCGCAGCGGATTTTTTCAGGTAGTACACTGTGGATTGTGGCTCAGGACCACGGCGGGGGCACTGGGCAAAAAAGCCAGAAAAGGTACCGGGCGGGGGCTGACTCAGCTGCAGGCCATGTCCACCGCTTTGGCGGCCACCATTGGCACAGGCTCCATCGCCGGAGTGGCCACCGCCATCTTTTACGGCGGGCCGGGAGCGGTATTCTGGATGTGGGTATCTGCTTTCCTGGGCATGATGACCGGCTGTGTGGAAAAGATCCTGGCGGTGCGCTACCGGGAAAAGGACGAGAAGGGCTGCTGGCAGGGCGGCCCCATGTGCTATATGGAAAAGGGGCTTGGGAGCCCCACCTTGGCCACCCTGTTTGCCCTGTGCTGTGTGGCCGCCTCCCTGGGGGGCGGCAATATGGTGCAGGCTAATTCCATCTCGGCAGCCCTCCATACCGGTTTTGGGCTGGATCCGCTGGCAGTGGGCATTGTAGTGGCTCTGCTCACCGGAGCGGTGGTGGTAGGGGGTATTGGCCGCATCGGCAAGGTGAGCGAGACCCTGGTGCCCTGTATGGCACTCCTCTTTGTGGGAGGCGGGATGGTGGTACTCTGCTGCCATGCCCAGGCCCTGCCCGGGGCGCTGAGACAGATCGTGGAGGGGGCTTTTACCCCCAAGGCGGCCCTGGGGGGCGGTGCGGGCTACGGTATGGCGGCGGCGCTGCGGTACGGAGTAGCACGGGGGGTATTTACCAATGAGGCGGGCATGGGCTCCTCTTCCATTGCCCACGCCGCCGCCGACACCAGAGAACCGGCGGAGCAGGGGATGTGGGGCATTTTTGAGGTGTTTGTGGCCACCATCGTGGTGTGCTCCATTACCGCGCTGGTGATCCTTACCACCGGAGTTTATCAACCGGAGGAGGCTTTGGCCGCCATCCAAAAGGGGCAGGTGACGCCGGAGATGCTGGGCGCCCCCCTGTCGGCGGCGGGGTTTTCCACCGTATTCGGTCCCTTTGGGGAAATTTTTGTGTCGGTATGCCTGCTGCTGTTCGCCTTCACCTCCCTCTTGGGGTGCTGCTACTATGGTGAGCGGGGGCTGGCCTACCTGAGCGGCTCCAACCGCTGGCGGTGGATCTACCGGCTGGTATTTTTGTGGGCGCTGGTGTGGGGCAGTGTAGCCGACGTAACAGCGGTGTGGCAGCTGGCGGATATTTTCAACGGGCTCATGGCACTGCCCAACCTGTTCGCCCTGCTGCTGCTGTCCCCGGAGGCTTTGGCCCTGCTGCGGGAGTGGAAAAACAAACAGAGAGGAAAAAGCGCACGCTGCTGATGCAGCGTGCGCTTTTTGTAGAAATCTTATTCCGCCGGAGCAGGGGAGGGAGAAGCTTCCCCGGTTCCGGTCTCCTCCTGAGGAGCGGGAGTGACGATCGGCGAGGGAGCGGGCTGGGCCGCTCCGTCCAAAGTGATGGTGGAACCATCCAGAATGGAGGAGGTCTCCCCGTCAATGGCGGGGGTGTGCTGGATAGTCACCTGGTCGCCCACATTGAGAATGACAGCCAGGGGATTCTGAGCGGCAGAGATGGCGTAGTAGGTGGGATCGCCCTCCAGCTGAATGAAGTAGTAGGAGTTGCCCTCCATGACTGCCGAGCGGATGTCGCTGATGACGCCGGAGACCTCGGTGCGGGGAGTATCCTCCGGCGTGGTGATGCCCTTATTGTTGAGCAGCTTGATATACTCCTGCTCACAGGCCGATACGGTGGAGCCGGTGGCCACCAGCTGATACTGGGCCACGTTGACCATGGCGTAGCTCTTCACCAGATTGGTGGCGTCCTTCAGGGGAATGAAATAGGTGGGCTCCCCGGCGATGTTAAGCAGCAGCGGGAAGGTGGCGGTGTACTTCAGGTCCTGGACCACACCTTCCGCGGAGGACATGGCCGCCGCTTCGGTGGCGCCGGGGGCGGAGTAGAACTTGGTCTCCTTGGTACGCTGGTTGGACAGCAGGAAGCCCAGGTTGGACTGGTCGGCATTGGCGGAGGTAACGCCGGTGTACATATACACGTCGTCGTTGAGGGCAATATAGTTGGAGCCGCTGGTGGTGATGGTCACGTCCCGCTGGCCGAAGATGGAGTTGATGAAGCCGTTGACCAGGGTGCCATGATAGTCATACTGCTGCATGATCAGCTCAGGGGTAAACACGTTGTCCACCCAACTGGGGATATCGGCCAGCTCATAGTAGGTGCATTCACCGGTGATGGCGTCCACCAGCACCGCACCCTGGATATCGTCACCGCCGAACAGGCCGATGGTCTTGACAATGCGGGGGGCGATCCAGTAGGGGTGGCCCTCCTCGTCGATCTCAAACTGAGGCGTGCCAAAGATAAAGGTGGGGTAGTTGAAGCGCAGGTGGCGCTCGATGTTGCGGTTAAGGGGCTCAGAGAAGGAGTATTTCATGCCCTCCTCCAGCCGGACCACCGTGGCCTCCTGGGTGACCATGTCCACCCTCACATAGGCGGGCAGACCGGTACCTCGATTGGTAAACCATTTGAACAAGTCGGCGTAGGCGATGGGGGCCACGCGGACAGGCCGGCCCTGGTAGTTGATCTGGGTGGAGTCAAAGGAATATTCAAACTGACTCACCATATCGCTGAGGGTACCCATCTGGCGGTCGCTGAGGTATTCGGCGGAGGACTCGTCCAGGGTGGGAATCTCGTTGAAGGAGATCTCGGCGATGTCGGTGGCAAAGTTGCCGTCCTCCACGGTGAGCAGATCACGGTAGGCCCCGGCCCGGAAGATAGGCAGGGAAATGAGGGTGCCCACGATGCCGATGGCGATGAGAACCAGCAGCAGGATGCCGGCCGGCAGACAGCGGGATTTGATGAAGCGTAGGTAGTCCTTGGGCCCACTGCCGTCCCGGATCAGGTCCATGCCGGAGGTGAGGATGGAGGTGACCACAAATACGATACACAACACGGCGATAAAGACATAAAAATCGCCGGACTGGGGATTGATAGGGGGCAGAGCCACATAGAAATAGACCAAGCCGATCAAAATGGTGAGTACAATACAGAGCACCAGTTTTCCGGACTTGCTTTTGGGCCCATGGGCCTTTTTGGCCGGTTGCTGTTCCATGAACGTTTCTCCTTTAGGCAATTTCGACATTTTTTTCAGTATCAGAAGGGACTGATAAAGGTAGTATAGCCCATAGTGGTGGAAAAGGCAACTGAACAGGCATTAAATTTCCATAAAATGAGTGGAAAAACCTGCCGGAGCAGAGGGAGAAAGGGAGCAAAACTTCGTACAAAATCCCATTGACGACAAACTTTACATTCGATATACTTAGACAGGACATTGTAAAGAAACTGAAAAAGAAATATAAAAAAAGAGGAGAAAAAACGTGGGAAACATAAGCATCCTTCTGGGGCTGCTGGGCGGCCTGGCCTTGTTCCTCTACGGTATGCAGATGATGAGTTCCGGCCTGGAGGCCGCAGCTGGCAACCGTATGAAGCGCATCCTTGAGCGACTGACTTCCAACCGTTTCCTTGGCGTCCTGGTGGGCGCGGTGATCACTGCGGTGATCCAATCTTCTTCCGCCACAACAGTCATGGTGGTGGGCTTCGTTAACTCCGGCATGATGACCCTGCGGCAGGCTGTGTGGATCATTATGGGTGCCAATATCGGTACCACCATTACCGGCCAGCTCATCGCCCTGGACGTGGGCGCCATGGCACCCCTGTTCGCCTTTGTGGGTGTGGCCATGGTGGTGTTCCTGAAGAAACCCCAGATCCACCACTACGGCAACATCCTGGCCGGTCTGGGCGTACTCTTCATCGGCATGGAGATGATGAGCTCCTCCATGGAGCCCCTGCAGGAGTGGCCCGCCTTCGTGGACGTGGTCAGCACCTTCTCCAATCCCCTGATCGGTATTCTGGTGGGTACCCTCTTTACCGCACTGATCCAGTCCTCCTCCGCCTCTGTGGGCATTCTTCAGGCCCTGGCGGTCAGCGGAGTCATCGGCCTGGACAGCGCCGTGTTCGTTCTGTTTGGCCAGAACATCGGCACCTGTATCACCGCTGTGCTTGCCTCCATCGGCACCAGCCGCAACGCCAAGCGTACCACGGTGATCCACCTGATGTTCAATGTGTTTGGCACCATACTCTTTACCGCCGTCTGCATTCTTACCCCCCTGACCGATTTTATGGTGAGTCTGACCCCCAACTATCCGGCGGCCCAGATCGCCAATATGCACACACTCTTTAACGTTGTCACCACCATTCTGCTGTTGCCCCTCGGCAACGGGCTGGTGAAGCTGGCCATGTTCATCCTGCCCGACCGGAGTGAGAGCGGCGAGGAGGGAATGCACCTGGCCTATCTGGTGCCCAACCCCACCCACACCAAGCAGGAGCACCCCATCGGCTTCTCCGCCATGTATATCACCCAGCTGCGGCAGGAGCTGAACCGGATGCTGGGGATGGCTCGGGAAAACATCGCCACCTGCTTCCAGGCGGTGCTGGATGTGGACCCCAAGAAAATGGAAGGTGCCGAGGCCACCGAGGACTATCTGGACTACCTGAATAAGGAGATCTCCCAGTATATCTCCCAGGTTATCGTCCATGAGACCAACGAGCAGGATTCCACCGCCGTCAGCGCCTACTTCAAGATCACCGGCAACATTGAGCGCATCGGCGACCATGCCATGAACATCTGCGAGTATACCCAGATGATGCATGATAAGAACATCCAATTCTCTCCCGAGGCCCGGGAAGAGATTAAGCGGATGGAGCAGGTCAGCCTGGAGGCGCTGGATCTCTTACAGCAAGAGGTCACAGATCCCACAAAATGGCTGACCAAAGTCTCCGCGCTGGAGCAGCGGATCGATGATATGACGGAGGAATATCGTCGCAACCAGCTCAAGCGGATGCGGAAGGGAAGCTGCTCCGACGAGGCCTGCATTATCTTCTCCGAACTGCTCACCGACTTTGAGCGTATCGGCGACCACGCCCTGAACATTGCTCAGGAGCGGGCCTCCATTTCCTCCGACGCCACCGGCGTTTAAACCAAACCAAAACTCCCCCCGGTTCAACCTTTGAGCTGAACCGGGGGGAGTTTGTTTTATTAAGATAGTGGGGTGCGAAGAACCCTGCGGCTGGCGCCAAGAGCCAGAAAGAGGGTAAGCAGCTCTGTGACCGGGAAAGCCAGCCAGATCCCGGTGACCCCCAACAGCCATGCCAGCAAAAGTACCAGCGCGGCAATGCCTATGCCTCCCCGGAACAGGGACAGGAGAAAGGAGGCACGGGGCTGCTCCACAGCACCCAGGAAGGAGGCGGCAATAATGTTGGGTCCGGCAAAGAGAAAGCCCCAGAAATAGATCCGCAGCCCGCTTACTGCCAGCCGGGCCAGTTCCGGGTCGCCATCCCGGTTGAACAGGGCTGCCAGGGGTTCGGCCCCGAATTGAGCGATGAGGGCCAAGGCCAGACCCACCAGACAGGAGACCAGCAGGGCCAGACGGCAAAGCTGACGGACGGTGTGATGGTCTCCCCGACCGTAGGACTGACTGATGAGAGGCTGGGCCCCCTGGGACAGGCCGGTAAACAGAGCCAGAGCCATGAGCGCCAGATTGGCCACCACGCCGTAGGCTGCCACCCCAACCGTACCGGCAGCCCGGAGCATCAGGGCGTTATAGAGAGCCAGCACCATACAGGAGGTAAACTCATTGAGGAAGGCGGCGCTGCCCAGGCCTGCCACATCGGTCAGGGACCGGACCGGGGCCGCGGGCCGGGCTAGTCGGTACTGATTCCGGCCGGTAAGGCTGTGAAGGGAGGAGAGACACAGCCCGATCACCGGGGCGATGCCGGTGGCCAGAGCTGCCCCGAAAATGCCCATATTCAAAGGGTAGAGGAAGAGGTAGTCCAGGGCGATGTTGGCCAGACTGCCGGTGAGCATGGCGGTCATGGCCAGCTTGGGATTGCCGTCATTGCGGACAAAGCACACCATCACATGGTTGAGGAGAAAACAGGGAGAGAAGAGGAGTACCGTGCGCAGATAGACAGTGCACAGAGGCAGTGTGTCGGTATTAGCCCCCAGCAGCAGAGCGATGGGCCGGGCACAGAAGGCTCCCAGCAGAGCCAGGATGATCCCCAGCCCCAGCCCGGTGAGCAGGGACAAGGTAAAGGTGCGGTTGGCCCGATCTTTATCCCCCTGATACCGGCAGATGGAGTAGCGGGTGGCGCCCCCGATGCCCAGCAGGATGCCCAGTCCGTTGATGAGCCCGAAAATGGGAATAGCCAGATTGAGGGCCGCCAGCCCGTCGGAGCCCAGCCGGTTGGCCACAAAAAAGGTGTCCGCCATAATGTAGCCGGACAGCCCAAGGGCTCCCAGCATATTTAAGGAGATGTACTTGAAAAAAGTCCGCCGCATGGTTTGTCCTCCCGGGTGCAAATGAAAAACGTGCCTGAGTATATTCCTTCAAAGACCTACGGAATATACTCAGGCACGTTGTCTCGCCCATCCGGTGACGGGCGTCATGCACATGGTTTACTTGTGGATAAGAGCATACCAGAAGAGCGGAATCCTGTCAAGGTGTGAGGCGCGTTACTGGGACAGCTTTTCCCGCAGCACCTGGTTGACCACCGCCGGGGCGGCCTGGCCTTTCAGCTGCCGCATGACCTGGCCCACCAGGAAGCCGAAAGCCTTTTCCTTGCCGGATTTGAAGTCCTCCATCGACTTCTGGTTGGCGGCCAGCACCTGTTCCACCACGGCGGCCACCAGCCCGGCGTCGGATACCTGAGCCAGACCGTGTTCCTCAATATAGGCGTCTACATCGCCGTTGTCGGCAAAGACCGCCTCAAAGACCTTAACGGCGGTGTTGCGGTTGAGCTTGCCATCCTGAACCAGCGCGATGAGCTTGGCCAGGGTGGCGGGGGTCAGTTTCATATCCTTGGCTTCCAGGCCGTGGGCGGACAGCTGCCCCAGTACCTGGCCCATGATCCAGTTGGCAGCCTGCTTGGCATCGGCTCCCAGGGCAACTACTTCTTCAAAAAAGTCAGCCAGAGCCTTCTGGGAGGTGAGCATCTCAGCGTCGTAGGCGGGCAGTCCCCAGTCGGCCTGATAGCGGGCCCGCTTGGCCACGGCCAGTTCGGGCTGGGCGGCCCGAAGGCCCTCGATATATTCGTCGGACAGCTCCAGCGGCGGAATGTCCGGCTCGGGGAAGTAACGGTAATCCTGGGCGTTCTCCTTGGAGCGCATGGCGTAGGTGGCGTCCTTGTTCTCGTCCCAGCGGCGGGTCTCCTGGACCACCTGCTTGCCTTCCTCAATGAGCTCGATCTGCCGCCGGGCCTCATAGGCGATGGCCCGGGAGATGGCCTTGAAGGAGTTCAGGTTCTTCATCTCGGTGCGGGTGCCGAACTCTGTGGACCCGGCGGGACGCACCGACAGGTTCACGTCGCACCGCAGGGAGCCCTCCTGCATCTTGCAGTCGGACACACCCAGGTATTGCAGGGTGGAGCGCAGCTTCTCCAGGTAGGCGATGACCTCCTCCGCCGAGCGGAAGTCGGGCTCGGTGACGATCTCGATGAGGGGCACGCCGCAGCGGTTGTAGTCCGCCCGGGTCTGGTCCAGCCAGGGGTCGTGGACCAGCTTGCCCGCGTCCTCCTCCATATGCAGCTCGTGGATGCGGATGGTCTTGCCTTCCCCGATGTCCACTTTGCCGTCGTGGCAGATGGGCAGGTAGAGCTGGGAGATCTGATAGGCCTTGGGCAGGTCGGGGTAGAAGTAGTTCTTCCGGTCAAACCGGCTGAACCGGCTGATCTCACAGTTCAGAGCCAGCCCGGCCTTTACCGCAAACTCCAGCACCTTTTCGTTGAGTACCGGCAGGGTGCCCGGCATACCGGTACACACCGGACAGCAGTGGGTGTTGGGCGCGCCGCCGAATTGGGTGGTGCAGGAGCAGAAGATCTTGGTCTTGGTGGCCAGCTCCACATGGGTCTCCAGACCGATGACGGTTTCCCAGGTCATTGGACGTCGCCTCCTTTGGGGCTTTTCTTGTGCCAGCCGGTGTCCAGCTGGAAGGCATGGGCGGCGTTGAGCACCCCGCCGTCGCCCAGGGCGGGACCGATGAGCTGGGCGCCGATGGGCATACCCTTGCTGTCAAAGCCGCAGGGCATGGACAGGGCGGGCAGGCCCGCCAGGTTTACCGACACGGTGTAGATGTCGCTGAGGTACATCTTCAGGGGATCGGTGAGGCTCTCACCCAGCTTGGGGGCGGTGGTGGGGGCCACCGGGGTGAGGAGCAGATCATACTTGGTAAAGGCCTCGTCAAAGGCCTTCTTGATGAGGGCTTTCACCTGGAGGGCCTTTTTGTAGTAGGCGTCGTAGTAGCCGGAGGACAGCACAAAGGTGCCCAGCAGGATGCGCCGCTTCACCTCGGAACCAAAGCCCTGGGTGCGGGTCTTGCAGTAGAGGTCGGTAAGATCCTCATATCTCTCAGCCCGCCAGCCGTACTTCACGCCGTCGAACCGGGACAGGTTGGAGCTGGCCTCGGCGCAGGCGATGATATAGTAGGTGGGTACCACGTATTCCATCACCGGCAGGGCAAATTCCTCCACCTCGGCCCCACGGGCCTTCAAAACCTCGGCGGCGGCCAGCACGGCGGCGCGCACTTCTGGGTCCAGGCCTTCGCCGAAGCAGTCCACCGGCAGGCCAATCTTCTTGCCCTTCAGGTCGCCGGTGAGGGAGGAGAGGAGCCCCCCGGCGGGGGCGTCCAGGCTGGTGCCGTCCCGGGGGTCCTTGCCCTGGATGAGATCCAGCACCGCCGCGCAGTCGGCAGCGGACCGGGCGATGGGGCCCATCTGGTCCAGGGAGGAGGCGTAGGCAATGAGGCCGTACCGGGACACGGTGCCGTAGGTGGGCTTCATGCCGGTGACGCCGCAGTAGGCGGCGGGCTGGCGGATGGACCCGCCGGTGTCCGAGCCGATGGCGTACCACACCTCACCAGCTGCCACGGCGGCGGCAGCGCCGCCGGAGGAGCCACCAGCTGCCCGGGTCAGATCCCAGGGGTTTTTCACCGGGCCATAGTGGGAGGTCTCGGAGGTGGAGCCCATGGCGAACTCGTCCATGTTCAGCTTGCCCATGGACACCGCCCCGGCGGCGGAGAGCCGCTCCACCACAATGGCGTCATAGCAGGGGACAAAGCCCTCCAGAATCTTGGAGGCGCAGGTGGTGGGCACTCCCTTGGTGCAGATGTTGTCCTTGTAGGCCATGGGCACGCCCGCCAGGGGGGAGGCGGACAGGTCGGCCGCCGGGAAGGCGGGGCCGTCCACCGTGACAAAAGCGTTGTTGCTCGGCTGGGCGGCGTGAATACGGGAGAGGGCGGCCTCCACCGCCTCCTGCTGGGTCACCTCGCCGGTGCGGAGCTTTTGCGCCAGCTCCAGGGCAGTCAGTTCATACAGTTCCATGTGTGCCACCTCACTCTACCGCCTTGGGGACCAGAAAGGTCTCGCCGTCCCCGGCGGGAGACCCGGCCAGCAGGGTCTCCCGGTCGTAGGACGGGACCACCTCGTCGGCGCGCAACACGTTTTTCAGGGGGAAAATGTGGCTCAGGGGCTCCACATCGGTGGTATCCAGGGTGTTGAGTACATCCATATAGGCCACGATGCGTTCCAGTTCCGCAGTCATGGCGGTTTTCTCCTCCGCCGGCAGCTGGAGCCGGGAGAGCTGGGAGATATAGTCGACCATATCTTCGGTGATTTTCATGTTCAATCCTCCTTACGGTTCCAGTCGGGTGCGGTCTCTGGGGAACAGACAGGCCCGGCGGACGTTGTCCAGGCCGCACAGCTGCATGGTCAGCCGTTCCAGGCCGATGCCCAGTCCGCCGTGGGGGGGCATCCCGTGCTTGTGGATCATGAGATAGCTTTCAAACTCTGCCGGGTCCATGTCCCGGGCCTCCATCTTGGCCACCTGGGCGGCGTAGTCGTGGATGCGCTGACCGCCGGTGGTCACCTCAAGACCCCGGAAGAGCAGGTCGAAGGACAGGGTGAAGCGGGGATCATCAGGGTCGTCCATGGCGTAGAAGGGACGCTTCTTGCTGGGGTAGTGGGTGACGAACACAAAATCGCTGCCCCATTCCTCCTTGGCGTACTTGCCGATGGCGTGCTCCTCCTCCGGCTCCAGATCGAAGGGGTCCCGGATCTGATAGCCGTATTTTTCAGCCGCCAACCGCTTGATCTCGTCAAAGCGGACGGCTGGAATTTGGGAGGCGTCGGGCAGCTTCACCCCCAGCAGGGCCAGCTCGGCGGAATACTCCTGTTTCAGCAGCTCCATCAGGTGCTGAAGGAAGCCCTGCTCCATCTCCATGATCTCGGTGAAGGACTGGATATAGCCCATCTCGAAGTCCAGAGAGGTGTACTCGTTCAGGTGCCGCTGGGTGGAGTGCTTCTCCGCCCGGAACACAGGGGCCACCTCGTACACCCGCTCGAAGGCCCCCACCATGGTTTGCTTGTAGAACTGGGGAGACTGGGCCAGGAAAGCCTTTTTGCCAAAGTAGTCCAGACGGAAGATGTTGGACCCGCCCTCGGCACCGGCGTGGACGATCTTGGGAGTGTGGACCTCGGTAAAGCCCTCCCCCTGGAGGTAGTCCCGGAAGGCCCGGCCGATGGCGGCCTGGATGCGGAACACCGCCCGTTCCTTGGGGGCTCTCAGCACCACCGGCCGCAGACCCAGCTCGGTGTCCAGGTTCAGATCCAGCTTTTTCTTGGAAAGAGGCACCGGCAGGGGAGCGGCGGGGCGGGACAGGAC
>PPYE01432937.1_pt1 | contig 23092 bp, 19 predicted proteins | sample 1559881 | NCBI WGS metagenome assembly PPYE01 (sample SAMN08240022, study PRJNA423297) | Human gut metagenome, whole genome shotgun sequencing project. | reverse complement strand
TCCGTATCGGTTCAAGTCCGATCAGTAGCACCATCGAAAAAGCGCTCTTTTTGAGTGCTTTTTCGCCATTTTAGTGGCAAAAACGGACTTGAATAAGTCCGCGCGAGGGCGAACGCCCGAAGCTATGCCGAGGGGACCCCTTCAGGGGTTTCGGCATATCACTAAATGAGAAACGGGAGAAATTCACAGCAATTTCTCCCGTTTTGTTATGTTTGGGAAGAGATTGGGAAGCAAATTTTTGCCGTTTTTGCCTAAAAATCGGCGTTTTTTATTGATTTTGTTTGTGCTTCACAATTCGTAGTCGATTTTGTTAATTTCTTGCAGGGCGTATTCCTCGGAATAGTCCGTGTAGCCTCTGTCCACGCGGCTGGTCTTTACATCCTGGTCGTACTCGTGCCCCACCCATTTCATTACAATTTCGGGGTTGCACCCGCACTCTTTATATTGCGTACAAAAAGGAATGTATGGTTAAATTTCGCTTGGTTTTGCGTGTTCTTTATCTATCAGTTTGTAATAGATATGAATGTTTCGCGGTGCAGGGGAGTGCCAGCGGTTGTTTCGTTCCGTCTTTGCGTCGATTGTAATAAATTCAATCAGTTGTAGACACATTTCCCTCGTCAGTTCGGGGCAACTGCCGTACAGCTTTATTCGCCTGATATATTCTTCGACGTCGGCTTCGTCCTTTCTCTCTTCCTGCAATTTCTTCTCCAATGCGGCTATCTCAGTTTGCAGCGTCTGCTGTTCCTTCTGATAGCTTTCGCAGAGTGAGTTGCATAAGTTTTCGGGCATCTTCTTTAAGACCTTGTCCTCGAAGGCGGTTCGGATGAGTACGTCCAATTCTTCCACGCGCTTGTGCTTGGCTTTTAGCTGTCTTTTGTCGGCAGCCCTTGAAGAGGCGGAGCGCTTGGACTTTCCTTTCAGAAATTCTTCCCGCGCCGCATCTTCGTCTTCCAGAACGAAATCGAATTTGGAGCGAATGTCTGCCAGCACGAGCGCTTCGATGTCCGTTCGCTGAATGGCGTGGGTGGTGCAGTAGTTCTTGCCGAGATTTGCATAGGTGCGGCAGATATAGCACTCGCAATCGTATTCCCTGCCGTCCTTCAGCTTTTTCTTGGAATGGACAATCTTCATCTTGTGCCCGCAATCGGCACAATAGATAAAGCCGGACAGCGGAAAGGTTACGCCGCTCTTTGTTCTCTTTGCCCGCGATACCGAGCGGGCGACTTCCTGCGCCTTTTCCCAGACTTCCTCGCTCACGATAGGTTCGTGGGCGTTTTGCTTTACAATCCATTCTTCCTGCGGTCGCCAATATGTATTGTGGTTCTTGTAGGAAATGGTCGAACGCCTGTGCTGCACCGTACAGCCCTTGTAGGTGGAGTCTGAGAGAATATCTCTCACCGTTTTATGACTCCACCAATGCGGACATTGCCTGTTGATTTTTCCTCCGTCCTTTTTCGTGCGGTACAGAGTGGGGTTGGGTATGCCCTCGTCGGATAACTGCCTTGCAATCTGATAGGGCGACAGCCCCTCGATTCGCAGACTATAAATTCTCCGCACGACTTCCGCCGCAGGCTTGTCTATGATTGCCGTGCGGTTCTCGTCGTTTCCCACAAGATAACCGTAAGGGTAGCAGCCTGAAGTGTATTTGCCCGCTTTCTGACTCGCCTCCAACACGGCGCGTATCTTTTTAGAGGTATTTGCAGAGTGCCATTCGTTAAACACGTTCATAATGGGCATCATGTCCATACCCGTGCTGTTTCTGTCGGCGGTATCTACATTGTCATTGATTGCAATGAAGCGTATGCCGTAGGCGGGGAATATGTAGTCGAGGTATTGTCCGACCATAATATAATTTCTTCCGAAGCGGGAGAGGTCTTTTACCACAATGGTGTTTATCCGTCCCGTTTTGGCGTCGTCCAACAGCCTCGTCACTTCCGGTCTTTCAAAGTCCGTGCCCGAAAAGCCGTCGTCCACATATTCGTCCACAAGGTTCCAGCCGCGCTCGGCTACATACTTTTGCAGAATGAGCCTTTGGTTATCTATCGAAAGCGATTCGCCCGCGCGTTCGTCGTCTTTGGAAAGTCTTAAATAAATTCCTGTATTATTCAGTTGTTTTTGCTTTGATTGCATTCTTTTACTCCTTTGCATCAAAGCAGCCAAATTCAATGTACTGGTATTATACCACGACTCACTGAATTTGGCAATGCCCTGACGCGATATTGCTTTTACATTATGCCGAGCTCCCGTTTCGCGCGGTCGGTTGCGAGAGCGAAAATAGTCTGTCCTATATCTTTTTCGCCTGCATAATGACTTGTTACTATGTATTTCTTCCCCCTAATTTCATATTCTCTCGTGGAAGTAGGCGCGGAACTGAACTCCGCACACATTTGCATCATCGTTTTTTCCGTGATTTTTTCCTCCAAGTTTTGTTGTCGTTATAAATATTCAGTTTTCATAATTTTCTTCCTTTCGCCCGTGTCGGGCGTTTAAGACCGTTATGTACGGAATTTCATTCATATCGCCGCCGCAGCTGCTCTTTCAATCCCTGTTCTCTGATATTTTAATGAGACACCTGCGCTGCGGTCGACTTTTATTTTATTATTACTTTCCGCCGCGGTCGTTGCTGCGGCTGTTTGTCTTGAATGGCGGGGCGGATTGCTTTGTTCTCGACTTCTTCAACAGCTCATCAAATTCGTCGGGGTAAGCGGCAATCATATCGCTCACCATTCTGAATGCTGAGTCCTTGCCTCTTCCTAACTTTTCGGCGCGTTGCAGTTGCTCGAATAAATCTGCTGCGTCCTTGCTCTTTATGTCAAGGCTCTTTTGCAGAGCGGCATTCTGTGTGCGCAAGGTTTTAATTTCTTCCTCGGCGTGCTTTCGCTTTGTGGGGATAGGCTTGTCCGCCGTGCTCTCCACCGATTGCACTATGCCGTCCAGATATTGCTCTGCTTGCTTCTTTGTGATTTCTGCGGCAGTAGTGGCTTTGCTTATAATTTCATTAGCCGTGTATTCCGCCGTTTCGACGTGCCTTGCCGTGCTGCCTATCTTGCCGCGCTTCAAGCCCCATTTCTTGCCTACAACTTCCGCAAGTTCAGTCTGTAACAGAGAGAGCTTTTTCGGGCTAAACAAGTCCTTCGAGCAAAGCTTGCCGCCAGTAATCGGAACAAGGTTCAGATGGAGGTGGGGAGTGGTCTCGTCCATATGTACGACAGCCGAAATAATATTCTCCGCACCGTACTTGTCGGCAAAGAATTTTACGCAGTCCTCAAAAAATTCCTCTTGTTTCTCTGTGGGCATATTCTCGAAGAACTCGTGTCCCGAACTTAACACAAACGTGTTCATGTAGATGGCGTCGCTCCGCACCTTGCGTTTAAGATTTAGCGAAGCGATACGCTCGTTTATAAAGTCCATATAGCTCTGTGGCGCGGCAATGATATGGTAATTGTCGTGCGTGCGCGAAAGGTCTATCTTCGGGTTCTTTGCATCGTAAGTCTGGTTGCGCTCGTTTTCCCTTTCAACATTGCCGACGCTCGGTCGCTTGAGCTTTTTCATATTGCATACAATAAAACTTATACTTGTTTACCTCCGTTTTAATTTCTCCACTTTATGCGCGCCTTTGGCGGCATAAGTGTAGCTCACTGCGTCGCGGCAAACTTTTGCTTTATGGCGCTTACCTTTGGCAACCGCCAACTTTGCAACGTTGCCGCTCCTTTTCCCACAAAATCTTGCTGCGCAATTTTTTGCGGGAGCCCTTTGAAAGTGTACCTCGCTCCACATTATGCCTTTGGCGGCATAAGTGTAGCTCACTACACTTATTTCATAAGTTGCGTTCGCGCCTGCCGCGGGCTTTTGGCTTGAATAAACCTTGTAAATGGCTTGCAATTAAACGCCGCTTTCCTGTCGATACAAGTCAACAATTGAATACATTGACTGCGTTCTTATATCTTCATTAGCCTTGATAAAGGCGTACAATTTGTTGAGGTCAACACCTTTCAAAATGTCGTTGTCCGGACTTAGATGTCCGCGAATTTCCTTAAAATCTTCGCGTATTTTATCCAACGTCATCTGCGGCTTTTTCTTTGTCTCATTGTGTTTTCTGGCGTTCTCTCGCTGTTTGATTGTCTTGTCAAGAGTGGGCTTGATAAGCTCGAAGTACTCAACAACTTTCTCGCTTTCGCTCTCGTCTAAAGGTGGAGTGGCGAAGATATAGCAAGAACATAGCTTGATTAAAATGCCTGCGGTCTCGTCGTCTAGGGCTTCAAAAAATTTGGCAAGCGATGCCGTAAAAGTGAAGCACTCAATGCCGCGTTTGGCAGATTTTATCTGCTTCTTCTTTGCTTCCGAAAGTTGTTCATACAGCAAATAGAAGAGTGCTTTTGCCTTTGGTAAGGTCTTTTCGCTCGGCTCCTTATCGTGAAAAATAAAGGCGCACATAGCTTTAATAACTTGCCCGGCTTCATTGTGATTTAGCTTGCAAATCGGTCTTGCATAGCTCGAATAAAAGTAGAATTTATCCATTTCATTTTCCTCCTGAATTATTTTTTAATGTTGATTGATTGGGGCATATTATGGCCCCAATTGCAGTTAAACCCTCATATATATCATCATCTCCTTTTAGTTTTTTATCTTTACCCCACGCCGAAGGTGTAGGGATTATTTGTTGCTGCTTAATAGTTGCCCTCACTTATCCAAGGACACGAAATTTGAAAAGTTCGGGGTACGACAATAAATTTTTTGCCTATGAATAACCTTCTCACTTAGTAGCCACGGCAAGTGGTGTTTTTCAACGGGTAAATCAAAAATTTCTGCGCTCGATGCGGGGAGCGCTACAACATAGTATAAAAGTCCCTCAATAAATAAAGGACGCTTTTTGGATGTCAGTACGTGGTTTTGCTAAAAGTTTTATACTTTTTTCTTTAAACTCCTCCATATATCAAAGGACACGAGATTGCAAAATATAGACGTTTGCAAAGATATTTTTGCGGTCAAAAAAGTGATTGTGTGCATTTGTAAAAAAACCTCTCATAATTACCCGACAATTACTGGTAAAAACTTTGACGTTTTTTCCAAAAATTCAGCTGATAACGCGAAAAAATCTCTTCACTTAATAGCCACGAGAAGTAGCTTTTTTGGGGGTATATGTTTGATAATTTCACAAATATTTTTTTCTGTGGGGCGTAAGCATCCTCATATAAAAGCCACGAGAATGGCAAAATCGGAGCCTATGATTTGAAGATTTCTTCTGCTTTTTTAAAACAAAGCAAACAAAAAACAGCCCCCTACAAGTGGTAGCCATGTAAGGAGCTGTTTTGCGCTATTTTATTATACGTTGTGGACTGGTGTTCAAATCATTTTAAAATAGGTGAATAACTGGCGTGTTTTTACATCTATAAAATTATAATTCAAATCTAAAATTTACACTTTTAGCCAAATTTAGACTATAATATTGACAATATAAAGACAATACTGTATAATTAGAAAAAACACCCGTTGCGGAGATGAATATGCCATCAAAAGTTTTTGAAAGACTTGTTACAAAATTTTCAATAAAAGTTGCCGATTTAGTCAAATATCTCGAAGTTTCCAAGGCTACGATATACAATTATCGCAACCTTGAAAATTTTGCTGATATTCCCAAAGACAAACAATATAAGATTTTCTATCTGTTTGGCAAAGAAGATGAAAAAGAGTTGGAACTCGTTTTGGACGAATCTGATCCTGATATACTTGCCGGCTATGTGAGCAGGATTTCAAGCATTTTAAGTGAAAGCGTAAAGATCAGAAAGGAATCTCTCGCCTCTGTTGAAGAATTGACTGCCGCCATGGAAAGGCTTATGCAGGAAAATACCGTGATGAAACGGCAGGTGTCTGAACTTGATAAATTTGAAGGTATTGACGAATTTACGCGGGCAGTATTATTTGATAAATTGGCTACTATCGTTGAAGACACTACGCCTGCCGAGATGAAAGAGTTTATGGATTACCTCGATATCTTTGAAAAATATCGCATGGCGACCAGAAAGGGGGGAGTGTGATGGCATATCTCTACTTAAACTTTGCGGACAATATGCAATCGGGCAGTAAGAGTTGGGATGATTTTTACACAGAACCGCTACCCAAGCAGTACGAAAAAATAAAGAAAAAACTTGGCGGTCTTGCCCCTGCGACATTGCAGGGATTTCTTCAGTCTGCACTCGCTTTGCAGGTGCAGAGGACTTATTACATATCTGTCCCCGGATTTGACCGCAGGATTAAAACCAACAGATGGGGCAAGCAATGTATCAATAACATTGTGATCAGACCCGCACATGATTTTTATGCCGATTTTGTTCTTCCCCGAAATTTCGATTTAATTTTAATCGGCGATTTGACATTTGACAGCGTGACAGCGGTAACCGTTAAGGGAATAGAGCTGATTGACACCGATGTCGTAAAATTTGGGGAAAAGACTGTTGTATGTAACGCGCTGTGCGCATTCACAACTAAAACAGTATTAAATCGCAACACAGGAAGATCATTTCAAGTGCCCGATTATGGCGACCATGTAGAGTTGCACGAAGCTGTACTTACCAATGATTTTATCAATATGCTATGCACGGGGTGCTATCCTGTACCGCATCCAGAACAGGCAATATGGACGTTGGAAGAATGGCGGAAGTATATTTCTTTTCGTAAATATTATCTTAAAAAGCAATCGGAGCGGTGCGAGGGAATAAACAGCGTCGCCGCATGCGATTCGTACATCCTCACAAAAGAAGTCTTTCGCAGAAACAGCGACAGGCTTTCCGCCTTCTTGCTTGACGATATTGCCGAGTTCGGCAAGGGCGAGCAGGTTATTCTGAGCAGGGAAGAGAGCGGAGCGGAGAGCTTTCCCTTGATAAGAGTAGAAATCCGAAAGAACCGCAAAACCGTGTTATCCGATACCGTTGGAAAAAGTGGAAAGGGCAAGCCGAAGTTTGAAGTTCATCTGCGCAGATATACCAACGAGGCAATGGGGCTATCGTCATCGCAGCCGAACTACGATGAAAATGGAAATGTCCCGAAGGGCTATCGCTTTGAGCAGTACCTGTTGGGCGAACGTTATTTGTTTACACATATAGATGAAGAGCCCGACTGTTCGGCTTTGGAGAGAGAATGTGAAAAAGCAATAGAAGAGAAATGTGCTCAAATCGACAATAAGTACGCTTCAATTATTGCGGCAGAACTCGATCGCTATATGACAAGCATCGCGCCGGAGTTGGATGCAAATTATCAAAAACTTTTCGTAGAATATGAACGCGACCTCGCTGCCTCGCTCGAAAGAGATATTGCAGAAAATAATGACAGAGAAGTTCGCGATAGATATGAACGGGAAATCCTTGCCCCTGTCAGGAAGGCGGTCGATGCAGAGCGCGCTGAGTTGGAGAAAAAACTTAATAATTTAGAAGATGAACAATCCGGGGAAGCCGCAGCGCTACGAGAAAAGATTGATTCCATCGCAATGCGCTTAGAGGAACTGCTCTCTGCCGCGCAGAAGCAAACGCCTGTCTCCTCTTACTATATTGCGCGCAACCAAAAGCGTTTGGAGGAGAAAAAGAAGAGTCTTGCCATCTCCAAGCAGGCAGAAATTGACAACATTCGCAGGGACCAACAAAGTAATTTGCAGCGGCAGCATAAATCTGCTATTACTGCGGAGAAAACGGAAGCGGAAGAATCGTTCAAAAAACAACTTAACATCGATAAGGCCCGTAAAATTGAGGATGAAACAGTACGTTGTTATAAGATATATTTCCGTCCCGCCGACAGCACAGATAAGCTGAATGAAATTCAAAAACAAATTGAAAGCATAGCGCCTAAGTATCTTATATACGACAATCGAGCAGAAAAGGCAAAAATTGAACGGCAGGAACGCGCCTTAAAGAGCATTAACGAGGGTTACGTCCGCAATCCGTTTCTGGCAACATATCTCTTCGCGCCCGAAACGTTGCGCGCGGGCAATGTTTCGGAACAGGAGCCCGATTGGTATCTGGAGAGCCTTAACGAAAGACAAAAACTTGCTGTCAGACGGGCTCTTGCGAGCGAGAGTTTGTTTTTGTTGCAGGGTCCTCCCGGAACGGGGAAAACACAGGTCATTGCGGAACTTACGGCGCAGTTTGCAAAACGCGGCAAAAAAGTCCTCATTTCTTCGGAAACGCACAAGGCGATCGATAATGTGTTTGAACGTCTACCAAAAATTCCGGAGATACGCCCTTTGCGATTGATTCCGTCACAGAATAAGAAGGAGACAAATTACAGCCCGGAAAAACTTGTAGATAACTTCTATAAAAACATTGCAGACACGCTTGAAAGGCAAATAAGTCGCTATGAGCATTTTGAGGAGACAAAGGCTACATTCAATGAAGAGATGAGCCTCCTCCGCACAGAATATGAAAAGCTATTGCGGCTAAAACAGCAGAATACAGACATTGAAAAGGAGCGCAATTCGCTGACGGCGGCCATCAACAGGCTTAACGTCGAACATGAAACTTTGCGCGCCGAACTTTCGCTTGCAAAAGAGCGTACCGAACTTTGGCGCAGGACGAAAAGCAGTATAGATAAATTTAAATTTGCTTCAGAAGACGCCGATGCGCAAGCACTTGAGGATTTTCAGGAAAAATACAAGGCGTTGTGCGACACGTTTGACTTTTTGCAGGGAACTGATATAAGCAAAATCAGTGAAGTTGCGCGGTTAAACCCGCAAACAGTACGCAGTGAAATCTCTGTTCTTTTAGCGGACGATAAAATAGCTCGTCTTGAAACAGAGCGCAATCAACTGCGCGACAGATTGCAGGAATTGCGCGACCCCGATAATGACGAGCCGCCGCAGGAAGGGACTGAAAATTTTGAGCCATACAAACGCTATCGGGGCGAATTGATTGAGATTGGCAAGAAAATCAGGGAAGCCAAGGAAGGCAGTGATTTTGATGTGGCGGAAAGCCAAACAATGAAATTATTTTCTTCCGTTATTGCAAATAAAGCTCTTCTTGCGCGCCTTCCGGAAGAACTTGCGATGTTTCAGTTAAAGCTGCGCAGCCTTATAACCGATAGCGTAGCGGCGATTGATGAAAAAATATCGCAGTGCCAAAACGGCGAAGTCGATATTCAGCAAAAAATAACCGAAAAACAGGCAGAAATAAGTCGCGACAAACGAGAATATGAGCAGTTGAGCGAGAACACCGGAATAGAAGAATACAGCGAGTTAAACTCCTCCCTCAAACAGCGCGTTGCACGCTTCTTCCGCGACTTCGGAATCGTGCGTGAATATGATCCTGCTAATCTTGAAACGGCGTTTGATATTATTGCGGAGGAGTGGCGCAAGCTTGAATTCGACCATAAGCGCACCGAAGATGCTGACAGGAAAAAGATTCCCGTTTACCGCGAAATTGCAAAATATCTCTTGCAGGAAAATATTTTAGATGATGACCGCAGGACTTATACGCGCGAACTGTATGATTGCGTAAACGTATTCGGTATTACCTGTACCAGCCGCGATAGATTTACCAAAGCACAGCTGGACGAATTGGAAAGATATGGCATTGATTCGGTAGATATACGAACACAGGGCATAGACGTCGTCATCGTGGACGAGGTTTCAAAGTCGTCCTTTCTCGATTTGCTCATCCCTATCCTTTATGGCAAGACGGTCATTCTTGTAGGAGACCACCGTCAGCTTCCTCCTATGTACGACCTCCGCCATATGCGTGGCGACGATTTTGAAGGGCTCGACGAAAATATCATAAATAAGGATATAAACGACGGATATACGAAGCTGTATGAGGAATGTTTCTTTAAAACATTATACGAAAGAGTGCCCGAAGATTTCCGCGTAATGCTCAATAAGCAGTATCGTTGCCATAGCCATATTATGGAAGTATTCAATCATTTTTATGGCGGCAACAAAAACGGGTTAATCGTCGGTACAAAACAACAGGATAACGAAAAAGAACATAATCTCACCGTAAAAATTAACGGAACGACCATAATTAATCCCACGCATCACATCTATTTTGTTGATTGCGACCAAAAAGAGTCGAGCGCTTATGAGGGCAGCACCTCCAAAATCAATGAGCAGGAAGCCGAAGTTGCAATAAAACTTTTAAAGGCAATCAATATGGCATGTGAAGAGCAAGTGGCGGCTCATAAAATACGCGTAGATAAAACAAAGGGTCTTGATGAGCGGCCGAGCGCGGGCATTATCTGTATGTACGGCGACCAGGCAGGGCTTATAAAAAAGAAGCGCAAATATCAAAAGTTCAACGGCTTTTCCGAAAAGCAAGACGAGAAGCTGATTATCAGCACGGTTGACGATTTCCAGGGCGACGAGCGCGATATTATCCTTGTTTCAATGGTGCGCAACCCTTCGGGTTTGCGGTATGACGCAGAGTTCATAAAAAAGTTTGAACGCATCAACGTAGCACTCTCCCGTGCGCGTAAATTGCTTATCGTCATTGGTTCACGCAAATTTTTATCTGAGACTGGCTTGATTGACCTGCCCGATCTTTCGGGCAATAGCGCACTTGACAAAAAGAATTTTCCCGTTTTCCGCGAGATCATCCAAACGATCGATTTCCGCGGAAGAGTTTTGCGCGCCGATGATATTTTGGGGGAGTAAAGTATGGAAGATAAAATTATCAAAACTATTAAAACAGCCTGCCCCTTCCCTCTCTTGCAGTATAAGGTTACTATAAAATACAACGAGGTGCGCAAAGCTTCCGGCATTGCCTACATTCTACTTGACCTCATTCAAAAAAGTACGGCAAAAGAGGGTAAAATCGCCGATGAATTGCTGCGTTTCGGAATCCCTGCAGATTTGCATGCCATATTCGGACAGGAGCTTGCACGGCTTGCGGCGGCGGATATTATAGCATGCAACTATAATATTCACTATCTTGTCGAGCAGAAATACTTTTCTGAAATAAAATTAGACGATTTATCGCTCACCGAACGGGGTGAAAAACTGTTCAAAGAGGGTGCAATTCCGACAGGGCAGGAGAAGGCTTCCATTAAAGATGTATTTTACAGTCCAGTAACGCGTAGATTCGATCTGCGTTCTGCGCTGCCGTATTCTTCGCTTGCAAGCTGTTTTTTAGGCGAACACTTTTTAGATAATGTAGAGATAGATATAAGCGGAATGGAAGATTATATCCGCGCAAATCAACAGCAATTCGGACTGAAAGCCGAAGAACGCATTATAAAGACGGAACACGAAGAACCGCTAAAACTAAATATCCGCAAAGAGGAAGGAATGGCTATAAGCCTTTCTCCCACAGGGGTAAAGTTTACCTTTGATACGTCGGACGAACAGATATTTTTTGAAAAATATTACAACTCTGCCCTTATGACGGAATGCATGCAGATGAAGAACCGCTATAAGTTTGTCGGACGCAATGGCGATACTTTGGAACTCCCGGAAATCGACTCTTCCGAACTTTCGCAAGGCGTTGCGGTGTATATCCCCGATGATTTAAAAAAGCAGGCGGCGCGCCCCTGTAAATTATATCTCGGCAGAGGAAGGGTTGATTTTGTTCGCTCCGATAAGGTTTTGCAACCGAACACGGAAATTATGGATGCGTTTTTACAAAAAATTCATCCGAATGCGGAATTTGCGCTTCTCGATAACAGTGCTTGTCATTATTATTGCGCGTGGAATGTTCATTTTCCGTGTGCGCAATTCGGAGACTCATTTAATCTGCCGCTGTTAGTTGAATATACTGCGGAGCAGAACGTGTTTTTTGATATCCTCGATAGGTTGTTTAACTATTATCTCGGGCAACCGTTCGGTGAAGATGTGAGCCGGGCCGTATTATATATCGTCAGCGCAACGGGCAAGAATGATTATTTTGAAAAGTGCATTGACCGCTACATATCCGCCATCGAAACTACCGATGGTAAGATTGACGAACTGCTCAGAGAGCACCGTTTGTTTACATCAAATGCAAGTTGGAAACAGTATTTCAAACTTGTTGCAATTAACCTTTTTGATGAAAGCGCTGCACAAATCAGGCTGAATAACATGATATATAAAAACGCCATTCTTTCTCCCCTTAAAAGCGCACTTAAAATGACAGATGCTGAATATGTTGCGAAGTTCATCGGCGCCGTTCGTGGCGAGGATGAAAATCTTATATGGCAGGCTTTGGAGGTGGCAGGATTTTCTGTTGACGACATGCTTTCGGTTGTCAACGTTGTTCCGCGGTATATAGATTTAATTCTTAATAATGAAGATATTGAAGCGGAAACAAAATTTGCGGTGCCCTTTAAAACCGTGCGTTTCAATTTATGGAAGCTTAACAGTATGCTCGGAATAGAAAATGCCGAAACCTATACGATAGGTGACCAATATAATACTGACGAGTTCTTCAATGTTTATGGAACTTTGATCTCCGCCTATCAGACCATTTCAAAATTTAAAAACTATGCCGCAGACAAGTTCGCTATGCTGGAGCGGTATTTTGAGATATATCGCCCCATACATGAATTGTTGTCTATTGAAAGAACTTCTGCCTCCCACCCCGAAAAAATCAATAGAAATTATATTGACGGGCTGCTCGCCCGCGGAAAGTATAAGGACGCCGTCTGCGACCTGCTTGTAAAATTGCAGTACGATTTAAGAAAATTGCTCTCGGCGGACGATGGCACAGCGGCAAACGAATTGATAGATACCGCCCAAATACAGCGTATGATTACGCGTGAGCAGGCAGATATGCTACATAAATTGCGAATATGCAGAAATAATTTTCAACACCCCGAATCAAAGCAAGTGCCATATAATAAAGAAGCTATTGAAAAATGGAGAGATGTCGTATTTTCGGTAACGGAGGGAAATAAATGAGCCATCAGGTGCAGATTAATTATCGACAAATCGCCGTGCAATGCGACAGCGTTTGTGAAGTTGCCGAAGCGCAATTAAAATCAATCGATGAATTGCTTGAAAAGGCAAAAGAACACTCTAAAACGCTGTTGGGAGTGCAGACGGCATCATTTGAAAAGGCTTTATTGCAGGAAAGAGCAGTCCTTGTTAAGCAAATCACAGAGTTAAAGCAGGAGGCAGAACAACAAAAACAAAGCAATGCGCCTTCTCGGCAAGGTGATATTCTTACAATGGCACGTCGATTGCAGACGCAAGTCAATGCACTCGCCTCAAAAAAGTTGGTTGAATTCAACGGACTTCTGGATATGTTGCTTTCAAAGAGTATTTCAGAAAGTTATAAAAGGCTGTGCGGCGGTGATAACGGTATAGTTGCCGTCGATAGCCATACGCAGACACTTTTAGACAGCATTCCTGACGAAGCCTTGCGGCAGTTTACATATCTTGCCCATCTTCAAACCCCTTCCCTTGCGGGCGAGGATTTGCTGGCGGCGGGAAAATCGCTTATGGGACAGACCTTTGAATCACGCATGGAAGCCGAAAAACAAAAGATCCGTGCAGAACTCGAGGCCGCACGCATCGACCGAGGCACGATAGAAAAGGTAATGAAAAACGGCGAGGGCTCTCTCGAAGAGCAACTTTCTGCAATCCGCACTGCGGCAAGCGATGAAATTGTCGGTGAAAAGGTGCGCCAAAAGTCCTTAAAAATTATCATGCAGGCAATTCAGGCGCGCGGATTTGTTGTCGATAGGAAAAATATCAAGATAAAGCGTGATACAAACGAGGTAATTCTCGTCGCGTTGAAGGCGAGCGGGGAAAAGGCAGAGTTCCGCGTCTTTTTGGACGGAAAATTTATCTATGATTTCCGTGGCTACGAAGGCCGAGCCTGCCAAAATGATATCGAGCCGTTTATGAGGGACTTGGAAGAAGTGTACGGAGTAAAAGTTACTTCACAGCAGACGATATGGAGTAATCCCGACAAAATTTCCACAATGAAGTATCAGGCAATCAATACAAATAAAAATAAGGGGTAAACAACAATGGCATTGACTACCGTGTTCAACAGATTAAAAAGAGAGATTGGCATAAAGCGTTGCATCATAATTGACGGCAACGTGGGCGATGTGTATCTCAATGAGAAAAAGCAAATAGTCGATCTGAAAACCTACCTCATGGATATGCTTAAGAACATGGAGTATGACGACGTCCTATATTGGGACAGAGTGGAAGGCCTTGACGGCGACATATCCCGCCTTTCCGTAATAGACGACGTTGAGGTCGATGGTGAGGCGTATTCCTTTGACGAAGACGATGAGCAACAGTCGCAAAATGAGCAAAAGACGGGAAGCGGACAATTCAAGGAGCCGTCGGAAATTTTTAATATCGTCTTTAAAAATCTCAAAAAGCCCAATCGCAAAACGGCTTTTGTGTTAAACTGGGCAGACTATCTGTTTACGGCGAGCGGGCAACTCCCTCCCGACGAGCGCGAGCTTTTGACTTTGCTCGGCAAAGCCGTCAAGGATAAAAAAGTGGAATATCTCTCTGCCGAAGTCAACGAGAGTACAGTAATTCTCATTACAAGCAAGCTCGCGATGTTTCCCATATCCTTCTATCAGGCAAACCCCGAGGTCGCCTGCGTAACGCTGTCGCGCCCCGACAGAATAGAACGCGAGCGCATGCTCGAAAAGATAGAGAGCGGGTTCGACGTTAAACTCAAACCTGGCGAGTCGCTTATGACCTGCGATAAAAAGAATGAATATGTAGATATGCTCGACGACTTCACCAACCGAGAAATCATACAGATGGCACGCCTCTCGCGCAAAGAGGGCAAAATGCCCTTCGAGCAGCTATATCTATTGTTCAAGTACGGGGAAAAGGACAACCCTTGGGAAAAGCTCGACTATAATGCCGTCAAAAATATAAAGAAGATTTTGTCTGAACGTGTTGTCGGACAGGAAGAAGCCATCGAAAAGGTCGAAAAGGTCGTAGTCAAAGCGTATATGGGGCTTACGGGAATTCACAAATCGTCCTCACGCTCCGCGCCAAAGGGCGTGTTGTTCTTCGTTGGTCCAACGGGCGTAGGCAAGACAGAACTTTCCAAGGCGCTCGCAAAATTTCTTTTCGGGGATGAACAGGCCTGTATCCGCTTCGATATGTCCGAATATGCACAGGAGAACAGCGACCAAAAACTTATAGGCGCGCCACCGGGATATGTCGGATACGAGGAGGGCGGTCAGCTCACTAATGCCGTCAAAGAAAAACCTTTCAGCATTATCCTCTTTGATGAAATTGAAAAGGCGGCAAAACCTAATCCCCGCATTCTCGATATCTTTCTACAAATTCTTGAAGACGGCAGACTTACCGACAGCAAGGGGGAAACGGTATATTTCAGCGAAAGCGTAATTATATTTACCTCTAACCTCGGCGCGTCGGAGGTGTCGTCAAACGGCTCTAACGAAGATGTCGCACAGGAGTTTATCAAAATCGTTAAAAATTATTTCGACAACGAGATAAAGCGCCCCGAAATTCTCGGCAGAATCGGTTACAGCAATATCGTACCGTTTAACTTTATTAAGGATCGCGAGTTTAGTGTAAAAATCGCGCGTTCCAAGTTGCGTCCCGTGCAGAAGGCAATCCTCGAAAAATACCGCATTGACCTTGAATTTGAGGACGAGTTGAAGTTTATCGACTATATCCTCGGCGGTGCAGACAGCAACAAGGGCGGCAGAGATATTTTAAACGCCATCAATGATAAGTTGCTCGATGAGCTTGCCATGTTCATGTTTGAAAACAAAGCTGACCTCTCCTCATTTAAGGGCGCAAAAATTGTCGTAAAGACAACGAAGAACGGGCTCGATTTCAGTTTTGAAAATGATTAAGTTCAATATTGCGACGATAAATCGCTGTACGGAAGCGGAAGGCCCGTTCAAAAGGCTGACAATATGGTTTCAGGGTTGCAATATTGGTTGCTGTGGCTGTTGCAACATGGACTATCAGCCGCTGATTCCAAAACATATTATTTCGCTCAATGAGTTGTTGGAAATTATCTCGCGGGCGAAAGAAGAGTTTGGGATAGAGGGTGTTACCTATACCGGCGGCGAGCCGACCTTGCAGCAAAATCTGCCATCGCTTACACAAAAGATTAAGCAACTCGGCCTCGGCGTTATATCGTTTACGGGTCATAAATATGAGGATGTTGCAACGATATTGCATGGTTGCGATATGGTGTTGGATGGGCCATTTGAACATGACAATCCCGAAAGAGAACGCAAATTATTGGGCTCTGCCAATCAGCGGATTGTTCTATTGACCGAAAGATACAAAGACGCAATAGGATGGTTCGATTCGTCGGGTATAAAGATGATAGAAGTCAATGTCGGAAATATGATTTTAGCCAACGGCGATCCATTTTAAAAAATGTGGGCACGTCGGGAGAGGAAGGTGTATTTATATCTGGTTTCCGGTTAAGGCAGAATCGGCAGCGGAAGCGGCAGTCATGGCGCGTGAATATAAACGTGTCAAGCATCATCACAAAGACGCGATACGCGAAGTCTGTGAAATCGGTTATTCAGAATATCTTGAATTGCAATATGCCAATTCGCAGGACGGGTATCTGCAATGTAAGAACATTCAGCAACAGCGTCGATTAGAGGATTTTGAACAGAGAATAGAAGCGGATTTGTTTTTGCTTTCCAGACAAAACAGATCGACACATAAACGGGACGCGCATATACCTTAAAGAAGAGCAAAATTCAAGCAAAGGAGACGTTGCTTCAGATAAAAGAAGCCGCATGCATGATATGATATTTTATAAAAGTATTTTATGTTAAGAAGGGAAATAAAGTACATTAAAAAGCCGATATGGCATGAGTATCTTGACGCTATAGCGGAGCAGGGGTAAAAGTCGATTGTCTGCCCGCATAAAGTTATGCGGTTGACGTTATCAGAAAAAAGATGTGGAAATTAAAATCTTAAATGAAGGATAAGTGGAGCAGGTCATGTTAGGGGCAATAATAGGCGACATTGTAGGCAGCAGATTTGAATTTATAGAACACAGCGGCAAGGATTTCCCGTTGTTTACGAGTACTTGCCATTTTACTGATGACAGCCTTATGACTTTGGCTGTTGCCAAGGCTCTGTATCTTTGTAAGGGAAATTATGAAAATCTTGGGGAAGTTGCTAAAAGATGTATGGTGGATATCGCACACAGCTATCCTAACGTCGGTTGGGGTGAACGCTTTTACAAGTGGCTGTTTGTAAGGCAAAGAAGGCTCAATAGCTTCGGGAATGGTGCGGGGATGCGGATAAGTCCCGTTGGTTGGGTTGCAGACAGCGAGGAAGAAGTCAGATTTTTATCGAGGAAAATCACAGAAATCTCGCATGACCATCCCGAGGGGTTGAAGGGTGCAGAGTGTGTTGCGATGGCCGTCTATTGGGCGAGGACAGGCAAGGATAAGGCTTTCATACGACAAGGGCTTTCCAAGTACTATTCAAGGCTGAACGATAAGTCTTTTACCATAGAGAACCTAATTGGTTCTTATGGGTATGATGAGCTCGGTGATTGGGTTACCTGTCAGGGCAGTATTCCGCAGGCAATTATCGCCTTTCTCGATGGCGATAGCTTCGAGGATGTCATAAGAAATGCCGTAGGTATAGGCGGCGATTCGGACACAATAGGTGCAATGGCAGGGGGGATTGCCGAGGCATATTATGGCATTCCCGCAGAAATTGAAGATAAGGCGCTGTCCTATCTTCCGGCAGACTTGCAGGGATTATGCTACGCGTTTGAGCTGATAAAGAAGAAAAGGTCTAATGCCTGATATCAGTTTGTCGTGTAAATCTTACCGCTAAAAATGTTAACAAGCATAGGACAAATGATTAAATAGAAATATAAACCTATATTTATTTTATATCATTTAACTTTTAATTGTCGAAAAAGGGAGCGCAAATGCGCTCCTTTCTCATGTAATTGATATTGAAAATGGCTGTTTTGACGCGATAATTATTTTTTGGTTTCCTTTTTGAACGCATTCTTTCGCCCTGGTTATAAAGGTATAGCGCAGTTCGTGGATGTGCCTGTCGGGGAATATGCGCTTGAGCGCGTCCCTGATTGTATACCTGCTCACCGCTTTTGCCTGTTCAAAGTCAATTAGCGGCATCACCCTTTTCATCATCGGCGAAAGGGGGATTTTTCTTATCACGTCTTTGCGCCCCTTTCTCGTCTTTTCCGAAACGCAGGTTATGCACTTGCCGTCGAACTCCATGCTGTCAATCTCGCCCACGCGCATGCCCGTGTAGAGAAGGAGCAGGACACCGGAATTGCCCGCAAACTGCCTGTTCGCTGCGCAGAAGTCAACAATGCGCTTTTCCTCTGCCTTTGTGAAGGCGTTGCCCTTCTTGACTTCGTAGTGCGAAAGCACAATCTTTCTCATGGGCGACTTTATGTCGTAGTCGTCGCAGATTACGTCGAACATCGCCGTCATCAGCACTTTAATCTTCTGTGCCGTGCGCATTTTGCCCTCGTCGGTGAGTTTGAACAGGAATTCCTGTATTTCCTTACGTGTTATCTCATTGACGTGATACTTGCCGAACCTCGGCACCACGTGGTAGTTGATTAGGTTGCAATAGCTCTTGTAAGTCGTCTCTTTCACCGTCCGCCTCTTGATTTTCAGCCACTCGGCTACAAAATCTTTAAAGAGGGGGTAGTTGTGATTGAGCCTTTCGCGTTCGACCTCGGCGAACTTGTCCAGAAACTTGCGCTTCATGGTGTTGAAGTCCTTGGACGCCACTTCGATGCTGTATCCGTCGCGGCGGTACCTCGCCTGATAGTACCCGTCCTTGGTCACGCGGTAGGTTACGATTTTGTCGTTGATGGTAAATAATTTTCTTAAATAGTCGGGCATAGAATTTATCTCCTGTTTAGTAAATTTGATAAATTTGTCTGCGCCGACCCGTTTAAAATCAGCCTTCTTTTCTTCCTTCGCCGTAATGGCTTTCAGCCGTTCCAGCGTTATGCTCTCCGACGCGGCTTTGAGTATGAGGCGCGTTGCCTCGTCCCTTTCGCCCTCGTCGGGCACATACTTGATTGCATTCAATATTTTCTCTAATTCCTTATCGGTCATGTTCCTCCTTGTCGGTTAATTGTGCGTAAAATGTTACCATATTTTTTTATGGATTGCAATAGTCCGCGCAATCATTTCCCCCAATCATATTTAGATTTTTTATTTAGTGCCTCTCTCTGAGCTTCGGCAAGCTCTTTTTCGCGGTCGGCTTTCATCTCCTCTTCAATCTCGCGAAGACGGGAGGGGTAGCTGCGCGTCTCTTCCGAAAATAAAGAGGCAAGGGAGGAGAGAAAGCTCTCAATTCCCTTGCCTATCTTGCGCTCTGAAAATAATATGTTTCGCCTCAAACGCCTGTCGTTGGCTTTATGCTTAAAGCGCTTGCTGTATGTGTAGGTGTTCTTTCGTATAAGCCGTGCTTGATTCAGCACAATGTCGCCCAGCCGCCTGTGGTAATCCCACTGCAACCGCTCAATCGTCTTTATTTCTTTGAGCTTAACGTTGCCGCCGCTCAACGGACCGTTCATGTAGTTGTCGTCAACGCGGAGTTTTTCCTTGTAGTACTTTCCCATAATGTCGGCGAGCTCCTTTTTCTTCTTGTCGAGCAGCTCTTCAAATTCCCAGTATTTGTCATACACTTTAATATCTGAGACGAGCACCTTCATTACCACTTCGTCAATGCGTTCGCGGTAGGGCTTCATAGCTGCATTGCCGTATCTCCACACGCGGTCCTCCGGCAGCTCTTTTGCCAGCTTGCGAAGTTCCCTCGCCGCCCTGTCGTGGCGGTAGGCTGTCATGCCCTCCGTCGAGTAGGTAAATTGCCTTTCGGCTTCATCTCTCGCCGCTAAAAGCTCGTCGCCGATTGCAATGGCGTTGAGACTCTCGGTCATGGCGGCGATGGCGTCTAACTTTATCTTGCCTTTGGCTCTGTACTTATAGCCCGCCGCCCGCTGGTTCTTTACCTTCGGTTCCTTCTCCCAGAACACATAGTGAATGTGCAGATGCGTAGGTCGGTCAAGGTGAAGGGAGCACATCAGGTCAACGTTGTCCGGGTCGAGCCCCGCCTCTTTGAAGAACGGGCGGAATGTGCGATGCACAAGCTCAATGCACTTTTGCGGTGTGTCAATCTTTTCGGAGTGCTCCTCGTCGAAAGAGATAAACCCGTGCCAGATATTTTTCTCGCCGCTCTGTGCGCGGAACTTCATATCGGCAAGCTCGTTTTTAGAAATCATCCCGTCGCCGTTGAACACGCCTGTAGATTTTTGCAGGTATTCTAAAACTGTCAGTTGCTTTAAATGCTCGCCGCAGATTTTGCCCTCACGCGTCATATACCTGTAAATGGTGTCGCCGTCGCCCGTCATCGTAAAAAAGGCACGCTCCTTTGCGTGCTTTTCAATGTCTTCTGCGGCAGAACCTTTCTTTAAGTGATGGGGCGTGTAGGCAATATCGAAAATTACGGGTGCGGTGCTCATTTCCACACCTCCATAACAGTAGCTATAATAAGGGCGGGCGGCAAATTGCCGCCCGCCTCAATTCTACTATAATTTCCGACAGGCGAAAATGCAGTAAAACTGCATTTTCTTAGCCTGCTACAGGTTTGTTCGTGATAAAGCCATAATTGCATATCCGCTATTTCGCGTTCAGTCATGTTTTCCACCTCGGTTGTCCTCATATTCCTGCCAGCATTTGTGGTCTTTGAACATTAGCAAAATGTCGCTCATATTTTCGCTTTGCACAGCTTTGTCCGAGGCTATAAACTCGTATAACTCCCGCATACTCACGCCCGTAAGTGCTTCGTCCCATCTCGGAAGTTTGCCCGTAATGTCCGGGAAGTCCCTGTAAATCTTCTCCAAAGTATAGTGCTTTCTTTTGCTGTTAGCCGCTCTGTTCCTGCTTTTGTTAATGTCGCTTTTCAGCATGTCAAAATATCTGTCAACGGCGGCGGTGTCTTTGCCGTTTACGCGGTTTCCTCCGAACCTGTAATCGCAAATCTTTTTAATCAGCAATCCCGCCTGCGTGTCCTTTAGTGAATAGAATATATTTGCGTAAGCCGAGCGGAATGTGAAGGCTGCGCACCTCTTTCTGTAAGGGGCGGTGCTTTCTTTCTGTTCTTCAAGCTCATCCTTTAAGAGTAGCAAAATGCCCGTAACCCTGTCGGTTGCGTCGGGGTTAAACTCCTCGTCCGCAAAGAAAAAGCGGCACATCTTCTTTATAAAGATGCCCGCCTGTCCGTCCGTAAGGTCGCCCGTAATATCTGCGTAGGTTATGTAAAAATAAAATCTATCTGTCACTCGTTGCCCTCCTTGTCTTTCGGGTATTTCTGTTCGTATTCCTTTATTAAATAATAGATATGCTTTTGACTTGCAAGTTCGGCATCGGTTGTCAGCTTTGAGTGTAAGTCAGCCCAATCCATGTCATTTATATACCGTTCACCGTTGCCGTAAAGCTCGCCTTCGAGATCCGGATGCAATGCCTTGAATTGTTCATAAGTCATAGTTTCAACCTGCGTTGGCTGCGGCATATCTGCAGGGCAATCGGCTGTTTCTTTTTCTTTTGACTTGGGCTTGTTGCGCTTTTTCTTAGGCGCGTTGATAGTGCAGGCGTCAAAGTAGAGTTTTATTGTCTTGTCCCCGAACTTCGGCTGTTTTCCATCCACAAAGAAGTCATAAAGTCCCAATACAAATGCGCCGTGCTTTTCTGGCGGCAGAAGTTTAAGGGCGTTGTAGTAGCTGCGTTTAAACTCGAAGTGTCTGAATTTATAGCTGTATTTTTTCGTCTTTGCTCCCGTGCTCTCAACTGCCTTGACCTCCTGCAGCATATCCGTAATCGTGCTCCAATAAAAGGCTTGGGTGTCGGTTGCCCACGCCGCGGGCTTTTCGTCCTCAAACTCAAACCTGCAAATTGCCGTGGCAAAGGCGTTCGCCTCTTCCCCGGTCATGTTCTTTAAAATGTCTGCGTAAATGCTGTAAAACGTAAACTTTTCCAACTTGATTTTCTCCTCCTTATTTTGTTTTAGTTGTCGTTAAAGTTTTGGTTATAAGATTTTGCCTTACATTGTTGCACCTCCTTGAAATATTTTTTTGCATAGAAGAAGGGCGGCGGTTGCATTAAAGCAACCGCCGCCCTTCATTGGCCTATAATTTAGTTTTTATCTTTGGTATGCAGTTCTATATTCCGTAAATTCATCTTAGAATATCTGAATCGTAAAATCCTTATTTCCTTATCATATTCTGTGATTTCATATATCAGTACATAGTTATCAACGGGAATATGGCGGATTTTGTTATCCGCTATCAGATAGCACGAGCAGTCCGCGAATGAATACGGAAAGTTGCAGATATTATCTATCGCACTGTCTATCTTATCCAGCAAATCTTTTGCGGCTTTTGTATTGCATAGGTTGTTTGCTATGTATGCAAGCACCCCGTCAATATCTTCTTCGGCGAGGGGAGTGATGCGATAACTGTACTTATCCGCCATACTTACCCCTCAATTTTTCCATCACAGACGGTCCGTCATTCAACTCCCCACGGTCTGCCTGAGCTTTGCCTTCCATAATCTTTTTATACATATCCACGGCAGCAAGTTGCTGTTCATAGGTTGCCATGCTCATTACAACCATATCGCCGTAACCGTTTTTAGTCACGAATATAGGTTCGTCTGTGGCATTGCACATCTCTGATATTTTGGTTGTATCCCGTAAATCTCTTATCGGTATAATCTGCGGCATAATTGACCTCCATAGTTATTATACGTCTCTTGTGCAATAATTATAGCATTATTATGCTGCAATGTCAACACCTCTTTAAAATTTCATAAAGTATCGGTAATTCAGCCGCAGAACAGAATGTAAAGCTTCTGTTATATAAGTAGATTAAATTTTCACCAAAAATTTCAGTAAAGTTAAAATTTCTCAAAAAATTTTTTCATTCCGTTAAATTCTGCCTTTGCATGTTTATACTGCTTAGAACACCGATATGTACAGCTCCCGCTATATATGTAGATTAAATTTTTACCTGAAATTTCAGTCAAACAAAAATTTTTAAAAAAAATTTTTGAAAAACGGCAGAAAAATTTTTTAATTGTGTCCATTTCTGTCATATTTACTGTGTTATAATGCGGGTATGAACGACGAGTATTACAAAGA